>Ga0310695_10011933_pt1 | contig 12288 bp, 6 predicted proteins | sample RumenRJG_04DNA_FD_203882 | JGI IMG/M metagenome (GOLD analysis project Ga0310695, IMG submission 203882) | Bovine rumen microbial communities from Lethbridge, Alberta, Canada - RJG_04 (v2) (version 2) | ecosystem: Host-associated > Mammals > Digestive system > Stomach > Rumen | place: Canada... | reverse complement strand
GGTAAATGCTCTCAATAAACCGATCTGTTTGACATAGTTATTTATCTAAATTTGCAAATAATATAAATAATAGGCAGCAAAATGACATATAATCTCATAAAACAAACTGAAAGGACCATAAAGATGGCGTACCAGTCTCTCGCCAAGCTTTTCTATACAGACACCTCAGGCGAACGTTTCGAGCGAAACGAGCAGCTGGCACGCGAGCGCTTCAATGCAGAATCGACCTTCAAAACGGGAATCGATTCTGACCACGGAGAGCTGTTCCTGGCTGTTCCGCGTGAGCTATCCGTGATTAACGAGAAGATTCTCCGCGTGGAGCGCTTGCTGTCAGCACGCCTGAGACAGCTGCCCCCCGTGGCGCATTCCGCGATGCTACGCAGCCTAGTCATCGACGAGGTCGTGAGTACGAACGAGCTCGAAGGCGTCCATAGTTCGCGCAAACAAATCAACGATCTTCTTACAGGCAGCGTGCGTACCGCAGCATCACCCCATGGAAAGAGTACGGGACGGCGTTTCTCTGAGCTTACCCGCATGTATCTCGGCCTAAGCGATCCCAATGTTCGCAGACCAGAGACCGCGAAGGAAATCCGGGAAATCTACGACCAACTTATGGCAGGAGAGCAGCTGGGCGAAAACAAGCTTGACGGGGTGCTCTTCAGGGCTCATCCGGTCGAGATCATCGGGCAAGGCGGGAAAACCCTACACGAGGGTGTGATGCCTGAGGAGAAGATCATCGAACTGCTCGATAAAATGATCGCTCTCGTGGATTCTTCGGACGTTCCCGAGATGTACAGTGCAATCATCGCCCACTATGTTTTCGAATTCATTCACCCGTTCTACGACGGCAATGGCCGCACGGGCCGTTATCTACTCGCCCTGTATCTGAGCAAACCCCTCTCCATGCTTACAACACTGTCCCTTTCGAAGACTATCGCGGAGAACAAGAGCGCGTACTACACAGCATTCAAGGACACCGAGCATCCGCTCAACCATGGGGAGTTGACGATGTTCGTCATGAAAATGCTCGAGTTCATCAGGGTGGCTCAAGAGCGACTTCTCGACGAGCTCGATGTTAAGCTCGGACAGTTCGGTGCTATGGGCGAGCGGTTTGAAAAACTGTCTGCTACGGCGAAGCTTGGAAAAGCAGGACGGGAAATCGTCTTTATGCTCGGACAGTTCGACCTGTTTGCTCTGTTCCCCCAGGCGTCTCTTGAAGAGATTGCGCAGCATGTGGGTTTGGGTACTCAACAAACGCGCAAGCATCTGTCAAAGCTCGAGGAAATGGGACTAGTTGAAGTATCGAGGAAAAGACCGCTGCTGTTCGAGCTGTCGGACGTTGCCCGCAGCGAGCTGGGACTTGGATAACACCTTCTCAAGGGATAGCCTGCCTACAGATGTGTCACCACATACCTGTTCGGTTACCACATACCTCCTGCGAGAATTGAGAGCCTTCTGCGTTTCCGCAGGTCAGAGGCTCGTCGCTTGAAGAGGTGTGTGAAAACGGGACAGGTGTGTGGTGAACCGGCGTGTCTGTCTCGCTGGAAGGTGGGGTAGCATGGTAGGCAAGACAAACAGCCGCGAGCAGGGAGCGCGAGATGGAAGCTGAATACGACTACATCGTGGTGGACGACAGGGGGGATCAGCGCGAGGCGATCAAGGCGATTCTCGCCGAAGGCGGATTCGAGTGCATCGGCGAGGCCGCGGACGGGGAGAGCGGCGCCGACCTGTACTTCGAGGCGCTTCCGGACTTTGTTATCATGGACATCGACATGCCCGGCGTCGACGGCATCGAAGGCGCGCGGATGATCCTGGAGGACGACCCGGATGCCTTCATCATCATGGCCAGCGGCTTCGGGATGCAGAGCAAGGTCATCGAGGCGATCAACCTCGGGGCGGCGGACTGGTTCATGAAGCCGTACGACAAGAGAGCCGTGCTCGAGAAGATGCGGGAGCTGACGGAGGAGTAAGGGCTGACGGAGCGGGAAACAAACAAAAAACGGGAGGCGCCCCATCTGGGGCGCCTCCCTTCGTTTGCCGTTACGCTGCCTTGAGTGGATTACGGTTGGGTTGTTTCGTGAGATGGAACTTGTGGCAATGGGGGCATTCGTAGACCCTCAGCGGCCTCCTGGTCTTGGAGCTTCGGTTCCGGGCGACCTCCTCCGCCTTCTCGGCGGTCTCGTAGGAGTTCTTACCCAGGCACATCTTGATGAGGCCAAGGTCGTTGCTCGCTACCGCGCTGCGGTACCTCTGCTCGTAGTCCGGATCCTTTCCTCGGGGCATTCCCTTGATGCTGCAGATCTCATCGCGCTTGTGCATCCCTCGACGTCGGCTCGTAGGCTACCTCCTTATTCGGTTGTCACGGCATAAGGGAGTATACCCGCTGGGATGGACAATTATCAGCATTCTTGCAGGTTAAAGTGCAGTTTTGAGAAAGGCTGCCTTACATTTGCCCTCTGAATACGAAGACGATCTCATATTCTTCTTCAATGCCTGCAGAGCGAAGGAAGCTTTCGAGTACTGTCTGTGCGTTGGCCCGCGCCTGCGCCATAAAGTCAGCATCATTTCTTGCCTGAGCGTTAGCATCCTGCTTGAGTTTGTTGATGGCGCTGGTGTAGTTGCTCAGGTTGATGGGATTGAAGAAGCTCTGATCTTCGATAACGAACTCGAAGGAGTCCAGATCGATTTCGCTGGAGACGATATCGAAGGGAGGAAGCGTGATGGTGATAGTCTTTGTGCTCTCGTCGACTTCGATAGTCAGATCTGACAGCTTGAAACCAACCTTGACCGTTCCTGAATACGTGAAGACAGCTCTTGAAAGGGTGCCTGGAACATCGAACTGAGCGATTTTCTTGACTTCCTGCACGCTCGATGCGTTCCTATAGTGATACACGCTCGTTACGAGCTCACTTGCGGGCTCGAGAATCATCTCGATATCCTGTGATGTGACGGTGACCTCTTCTTCAACAATGGCGAAGGGCTCCTCTTCGGCTGGTTCCGATTCGGCAGCGGGAGCAAGGAACGGCAGATTTCCGACCTTCATGAAGTAGACGCCGACACCAAAACCCAGGAATAGGCACAATGCGCTTATCAGAATGGTTCTGATGATGCCGACGCCGGTCTTCTTTGCCGAGGTCGCAACGCGCATGCCCGCTTTGCCAACGCTCGCGACGCCGTCTTTCAGAACGTCAAGGGGTTCCTGCTCGATGCCCATTGATGCCTCCAAATTACAAATGACTGTTATATGACTCATAGCCTATTGGAAGGGGAAGACAAGTGGGAATACTGCTGAGCGGGGAAATATACTGGTTAATAGTGCATTTGTAATTCGCCATCAGATGAGGTGTTTCGAACTCCGCCGTCGCTAACCTAGAAGCAAGAATCAATGTCCAGCGGCTGGATTAAACTAATCTAAATTGGCGAATTATGCTTGGAGATGCTCAGATGCTGCGACTTGAAGACATAACCGACGGCGCCAGAATAACCGGCATCGAGCCCTCTGGCGCAGTCAAGATTGTTGAAGTAACGCGTCATGGCTCATCCGTTGTCACTGTTGCATATAGAACTGAGCAGGGCACGCTTGATCAGATCACGCTCTACCGTGATAGCGAGCCAGACCTCGCTCTCGTCGAGGAGGCTTCTGGGGCGGGATTCGATGCAAGCGCTGACGACGTCAAACTCGCGTCAGAGGCCTACCGAATCAAACTCGCTCACCTCTTCGATCCGTATCTTGCCGTACGCACTTCCTCCATCGAGCCGCTCCCACACCAGATCTCCGCGGTCTACCAAGAGATGATGCCGCGCATGCCGCTCCGCTATGTCCTTGCCGATGACCCCGGTGCTGGCAAGACCGTTATGACCGGCCTGCTCATCAAGGAGATGATGGTCCGCGGAGACCTGCGTCGCTGTCTCGTCGTGTGCCCTGGAAACCTTGCAGAGCAGTGGCAGGACGAGCTCTACCAGAAGTTCGGTCTCAAGTTCACGATCCTCAACAACCAGGTGCTCGAAGGTTCCGTTTTCGGCAATGCATTCCAAGAGAACGACCTTTGCATCGCTCGCTTGGACAAGCTCGCGCGCAATGATGACATCCAACAAAAGCTTTCCAACAGCACGTGGGACCTCGTTGTGGTCGACGAGGCGCACAAGATGAGCGCCACGGTCTTCGGCAACGAGGTCAAATACACCAAGCGATACCACCTGGGCCAGCTTCTGGGCGACATCACCGAGAACCTTCTGCTGCTCACGGCAACACCGCACAACGGCAAGATGTCCGATTTCATGCTGTTCATGTCGCTCATCGACAGGGATCGCTTTGAGGGCGCAGCCCACTTCAATAAGGTCAGCGCGACAATCCATCCCATCAGCCCTTCTGGAGATCCACACACCATCGAGATGAGTCTCCCGCCCCTGAGCAGCCAGTTCGACGTGTCCGATGTGATGCGTCGCTTGGTCAAAGAGGAGCTTCTCACCTTCGAGGGCAAACCGCTCTTTCCAGAGCGTCGTGCTGTCTCCATCAACTATGAGCTCTCGCCTGCGGAGGAGGACCTCTATCAAGAGGTCACCTCTTACGTCAACGAGGAGTTCAACCGCGCGGACAGGCTGCTCGATAACAAGCGCAGGAACAGCGTTGGTTTTGCGCTTACCACGCTTCAGCGTCGTCTCGCATCCTCTCCTGAGGCAATCTACCAGTCGCTCCGTCGCCGTGTGGAACGCTTGGAGGAACGTTTGGCTAACCTTGCCCTCTACCAGCGGATGGCACAGGAGAGCTTGGACGATCCGGACGGATTCGACGAAGACGACTACACGCCCGAGGAGATGGAGGACCTCGAGAACGAGTTCGTCGACTCCGTTACCGCGGCTGCAACCAAGGAAGAGCTTGAGCTCGAGATCGCCACGCTCAAGCAGTTGCGCAACAAGGCAGATTCCGTTCGAAAGAGCGGCCAGGACAAAAAGTGGGATGAGCTCTCCAAGCTCCTGCAAGAAAACGCCCAGATGTTCGGCGAAGGTGGCCGGGAAAAGCTCATCATCTTCACCGAGCACAAAGACACTCTCAACTACCTCGCATCGAAGATTCGCTCTCTGTTGGGCGACCATGATGCCGTGATCACCATCCAAGGCGGCATGTCCCGCGAAGATCGTCATTCCGCGGAGGAGTCATTCAAACAGGACAAGCACGTCCGCATCCTCATAGCAACGGACGCGGCGGGGGAGGGCATCAACCTCCAGCGCGCGCACCTCATGGTGAACTACGACCTGCCGTGGAACCCCAATAGGCTGGAGCAGCGTTTCGGTCGCATCCACCGTATCGGTCAGCGTGAGGTATGCACGCTCTGGAACCTTGTGGCAGCCAACACGCGCGAAGGTCTGGTATTCGACCGACTCTTCCGCAAGCTTGAGGAGGAGCGTCAAGCGCTCGGAGGAAAGGTGTTCGATATCCTCGGCCGTCTGGATTTCGGAGAGAAATCACTCCGTGATCTGCTGCTCGAGGCAATCCGCTATGGAGAGGATCCCGCGGTCAAGGCGCGTCTCGATCAGGTTGTCGATACCTCTTTCGATCCGCAGAAGATCAAGGAAATCATCGATACTTACGCCCTCACAGACGACATGATGAACGCAGCCACTGTCTCCAAGATCCGTGAGGAGATGGAGCGCAAGGAGGCTCGCAAGCTCGAGCCGCATTTCATCGAGGCGTTCTTCGTGGAGGCTATCTCTAGGCTCGGAGGCAAAGCTGTAGAGCGCGAAGAGGGACGCTACGAGGTACGCAACGTCCCGAATGTCGTGCGCAACAAGGCGAAGGATATCAATGCGTTCGAGCCGGTCGTGCGTAGCTACGAGCGCATCTGCTTCACGAAAGAGGCAATCCACAAGGCGGGCTTCCCCGACGCAACGCTCGTTGCCCCGGGGCACGCACTCCTTGATGCCGTGGTGGAGGTCATCCTCGATCAGAAGCGGGCGGCTCTCAAGCGCGGAACCATCCTCATCGACGACTCAGACTTCTCGGAAGAGCCTCGCATCCTCGCAACTCTCGAAAGTGCGATTCGCGACGGTTCTATGACGAAGCAGGGCCAGCACAAGGTAGTTTTCCAGAACGCCCAGTTTGTCGAGGTGTTCCAAGATGGGTCTGCCCGTTTCGCCGGCTATGCTCCATATCTCGACTACCGTGCTCCAAGCGAGGCGGAGAGTGCGGCAATCACCAAGATCCTCTCGCAGGACTGGCTGTCGGGAGACCATGAGGCAATCGCGCTGGATTATGCGATGGAGCACCTTGTTCCAAAGGAGCTTTCCGAGCTCAAAGCGCGCAGGGAAGCCCAAGTTGACAAGGTTTCGCATGCTGTGAAGAAGCGCTTGGAGGCTGAGATCAACTACTGGGATAACCGCGCATGGGAGCTCTCTGAGAAGGAGAAGCAGGGCAAGAAGAACGCCAAGCTCAACTCCGAGAACGCACGCCGACGCGCAGATGAACTTGCCGAGCGTATGGATCAGAGGCTTGGCCAGCTCTCGCTCGAGCGCAAGATCTCCGCTCAGCCCGTCAAGGTCATCAGCACCTCTCTTGTCATTCCCATCGGTCTTATCTGGAAGCTCCAGGGCTCCGAGATCCCGAAAGACGAGCTCGATACGCGCAGGCGTATTGAAGCGATGGCCATGCGCGCGGTGGCGGCGATTGAAAAGGAGCTCGGCAACTCTCCGCTCGATGTGACCAAGACTTGTTGCGGTTTCGACATAGACTCGTCTGTCCCGCCTACCAGCGATGGTCTGTACCAGCCTCACCGCTTCATAGAGGTTAAGGGGCATTCCGAAAAGGTCGATACCGTCACCATCAGCAAGAACGAGATTCTCACGGCGCTCAACAGCCCTGAGCAGCACATTTTGGCGATCGTCGAAGTTGATGGCTACACCACGCGAACGATCTACCTGCAGAAATGTCCTCTCCGTGCACCAAGCTGGGCGGAGGAGACCATCACGTTCAGCATCTCCAAGCTCATCTCCGGTTCCCAAGTAATCCTCGAGAAAGAGGAATCATGGCAGTAAAGAAGCTCATCGAGGTAGCCCTCCCGCTGGAGGCCATCAACGCCGCTGCCGCCCGCGAGAAGTCCATTCGTCACGGTCACCCCTCTACGTTGCACCTGTGGTGGGCACGCCGCCCGTTGGCGGCCGCCAGAGCCGTCATCTGGTCCTCACTCGTCGACGACCCGTCGAGCCATCCCGAGCAGTTTCCCACAGAGGAGGACCAGGCGAGGGAACGCGAGAGGCTGTTCAAGATCCTCGAGGAGCTTGTGGTGTGGGAGAACTCCAACGACCCGCGGGTGCTCGACGCCGCCAAGGCGGAGATAAAGCGGAGCATGGGCGACGACATCCCGCCGCTGCTGGACCCGTTCGCGGGCGGAGGGGCCATCCCGCTCGAGGCGCAGCGCCTCGGCCTCGAGGCCTACGCGCAGGACCTCAACCCCGTGGCGGTCACCATCAACAAGGCCATGATCGAGATTCCGCCCCGCTTCCAGGGCATCGTCCCAATCAACCCCGACTCCCGCGCCAAATCGCTCAACATGAGCTGGGAGGGCAATACCGGCCTTGCAGCAGATGTTGAGTACTACGGCAACTGGATGAAGAAGGAGGCCTTCAAGCGCATCGGTCACCTGTACCCCAAGGTCAGGGTGCCCGAGGAGCAGTGCGGCGGGGAGGCAACTGTCATCGCTTGGATCTGGGCGAGGACGGTCAAATGCCCCAACCCTGCGTGCGGGTGTGAGGCTCCTTTGGTGCGCTCCTTCGATCTTTCTAAGAAGAAGGGTAAAGAATGGCATGTCGAGCCGTTGACCGAAGGAGGTAGGCTCGACTTCAAGGTGGTAAAGGGCAAAGCTGGAAGAGATGGCACCGTCAACCGCAGGGGTGCGACATGCATCCATTGCGGAGCGCCGATTGATTTCCCATATATCCGTTCAGAATCATGTGCTTGCCGTATGGGCGAGCACCTCATGGCAGTTGTTGGAGAAGGAGAGCGAGGCAGGCTCTACATTTCTCCATCTCAAGAACAAGTACAAACCGCAGCAGTTCCAAAGCCCGAAGATTATCCTCAGGGAGCAATTGCCTACTATCCAGGCCATACCAACACGCTCGTGTATGGTCTCGATGAGTTCCACAAGTTGTTCACCAACAGGCAGCTTACTATGCTGACGACGTTCGGCGAGCTGGTCCGCGAGGCACAGAGCAAGGCAACAGAGGACGCTTTGGCGATGGGCATGCCGCGCGGCTCGAATCTAGTTGCGGGAGGCTCCGGGGCCATGGCCTATGGCGAGGCCATAGGCGTGTATCTTGCGTTCTTGATTGATAAGCTAATCGACCTGAATAATGCACTCAATCGTTGGGAGCCAATCGCACAGTGTCCAAGGCAGCTATTTGCTCGCCAAGCAATTCCGATGGTTTGGGATCATGCTGAGGCGAATCCGTTTAGTTCGAGTTCTGGTTCGTGGTCAGTTCTCATAAAGAACAATTCAGACAGTCTTCTCAACGGAGGCTTCAACTTTACAAGAGAGAGAATGGGTGCCGCGCGGCAATTCGACGCTCAATCAGATAACGGTATGAGAGGAATATTGGTATCGACTGATCCTCCGTATTACGACAACATCGGTTATGCGGATCTCTCGGACTTCTTCTACGTCTGGCTTCGTCAGTCTCTGAGAAGCACCTACCCTGAGCTGTTCTCAACGATGCTCGTCCCCAAGATGGAGGAACTCGTTGCAACTCCATACCGTGACAATCGCGGTATCGAAGGTGCCCGCAATTTCTTCGAAGAGGGAATGTTTAGAGCATTCCAGCAAGTAAATAAGTACTCTCGTGACGATGTACCTGTGACCATCTACTATGCCTTTAAGCAGAGTGAGACAGAAACTGAGAACGAGGTTGAAGCAACGGCTTCAACCGGTTGGGAAACAATGCTATCCGCAATCATTCGTGCTGGATTCTCCATTACAGGAACTTGGCCAGTTCGAACTGAGAACGGAAGTAGGGCTATCGCTCAGGGTTCCAATGCCCTTGCATCCTCCATTGTCCTCGTGTGCCGAAAGCGCGATGAAGATGCAGGTTTCTGCACGCGCCGCGAGTTCGTCTCAGCGCTCAAGCGCGAGCTTCGTCCCGCACTTGACGCTCTTCAGCAGTCGAACATCGCGCCGGTCGACCTCGCTCAGTCCGCCATCGGTCCGGGCATGGGCATCTACTCGCGCTACAACAAGGTGCTCGAGGCGGACGGCTCCGAGATGACGGTGCGCTCCGCCTTGCAGATCATCAACCAGGAGCTCGACCTGTACTTCTCCGACCAGGACTCCGACATCGACCGTGAGAGCCGCCTGTGCGTGGACCTCTACACGCAGTTCGGCTACAACACCATGAGGTTCGGCGAGGCAGACGTGCTCGCACGCGCCAAGAACACCTCCATCCAGGGTCTCCAGAACATCGGCGTCATCGAGGCTGGCCGTGGAAACGTGCGCCTTCGCGAGCGGGGCGAGCTGCCCGAGCAGCTCATGGCAAGCGACTCCTGCGCATGGCTCATGACACAGCAGCTCGTTCGGGCATTGGAGCAGGACGGCATCTCCGGATGCGCCAAGCTGCTCGTGTCGCTGAGCGGAAGCGCTTCCGAGCGCGCCAAGGCGCTCGCGTACCGCCTGTACACCATCGCGGAACGCCGCGGGTGGACCGCGGAGGGACTCGCCTACAACTCGCTCATCGTGGCGTGGCCTGAGATCCAGACCAGGGCAGCGCAACTCGCTGCAGAGACGCCCAGGCAGCAGAGACTCTTCGACCTCATGTGATAGGGGAGGGAAGATGGATAACTACGAACTCATCACAAAGGGCTTCAGAATCGTTCGCGATGCGCTCGCTCCATACATCGCCCGAGAACTGCTTACCGACTACGGACAGGATTGGTGGCAAGAAGCAGTCATCGACAGGCTCTTCGACGATCAGAAGCGCAGTCTCCCGTCGTATGAAACACTTGAAGAGGTGACAAAGTCTCTCGATGTTGCCATTTGCCTCACGCTTTTCGATATTCATTGGAACCAGACTTTTAAGAAGAAGCTGGCGAAGGACTATCGTACCTGGGCAAACGAACTCCATGGTACACGTAACAAATGGGCACATATTGGCGGCGATACGTTCAGCGACTCGGACACGTGGCGTGCGCTCGATACCATGTCGCGCTTCCTCGGTGGTATTGATACCGAAGCGGAGGCCAAGATTAACGAGATGCTGCGCGAGTTCCGTTACGGCTCTAAAGAGGGGTCGACTGCATCGGATGCCGCGGACGCGTCTTCTGCTGGCACTTCGACAATTCTCGAGCCCACTGTTGCCGCTGTGGGACTTCCCTCATGGCGCACCATCATGCAGCCCCATCAGGATGTTGCCGAGGGTCGCTACAAGAATGCTGAGTTCGCCGTTGACCTTGCTCAGATTGCCCGCGGTGAGGGCTCGTTCGAGTACCGCGATCCGGTGGAGTTCTTCAGCCGCACGTATGTGACCGAAGGAATGAAGGGCCTACTCGTGCAGGCGCTCCGCCGCGTGGGCGGTCTGGATGGTGAGCCTGTCATCCAGCTTAAAACAGCTTTTGGTGGCGGTAAGACGCACTCCATGCTTGCCCTGTATCACCTTCTTAGAAGCAAGTCGTTGGTAGACAGGATTCCAAATGCCCAAGCGGTTGTGCAGGCATCGGGCATCAGGGAGCTTCCCGATGTGAAAGTGGCGGTCCTTGTTGGAACTGCGTACGATCCCACGCAGAAGCGCAGGCCGAATGACATGCCTGGCATTACCATCAACACCCTTTGGGGTGAGATGGTGGCGCAACTGTCCAAGGCATCGGGTGACTGGAGTCTCTTCAACTACATCAAGACTGCCGATGCCAAGGGTGTATCACCTGGGTCGGAGGCCCTGAAGCTCGTCTTCGATTCCTGTGGGCCCTGCCTCATCCTCATGGACGAGCTCGTGGCATATGCCAGAAAGCTGTATGGTGCCAAGGACCTACCCGCAGGAACCTTCGAGAACTTCATCTCCTTCATCCAAGAGCTTTCCGAGGCTGCGCGTGCGAGCAGGGACAGCCTCGTGGTGGCATCCATTCCCGAGTCCGATATCGAGGTGGGTGGCGAAGCCGGCCGCCAGGCGCTCGAGGCCATCGAGCATACCTTCGGACGTATGGAAGCCATCTGGAAGCCTGTCACCGCAAACGAGGGCTTCGAAGTCGTTCGCCGAAGGCTCTTCCTTCCGTGCAGGGACGAGGTTGCCCGAGACAGCGTGTGCAATGCGTTCTCGCAGATGTACAACGCTAGCAAGGTCGATTTCCCCATCGATGCGTGCGAGCTTGAATACCGCGACCGCATGGTCGCCTGTTATCCTATCCATCCCGAGGTCTTCGACCGCCTGTACGAGGACTGGGCAACTCTCGAGCGTTTCCAGCGTACGCGTGGTGTGCTGCGCCTTATGGCGGGCGTCATCCACGAGCTGTGGATGGGCAACGACCCCTCTCCCATGATCATGCCCGGCTCGTTCCCGCTGGATTCTCCTCCCGTTCGTGATGAGCTCACGCGTCATCTGGACGAGGGCTGGAACGGCGTGGTGGACTCCGAGATCGACGGTCGCAAGTCGCTGCCCTTCAGGAAGGACAAGGAGAATCCTCGCTATGCGCAGGTGATGGCATGCAGGCGAGTCTCGCGTACCATCATGCTGGGCAGTGCCCCCGACGTCCGCGGCCAGAATGCCCGCGGGCAGGAACGCGCCCACATCAGGCTGGGAGTGGTGCAGCCAGGCGAGAATATCTCTGTGTTCAACGACGCGCTGAGCACGCTGCAAGCGGCTTCCTCATATCTCTACAGCGATGGTAGCGACAACCGCTATTGGTATGACACGCGGCCTACGCTGCGTAAGATCGTCGAGGATCGCGCACAGCTGGTTAAGGACGAGGATGCGTTCTTTGAGATCGAGGGCCGTCTGAAGAAGTTCAGGCGCAAGGAACCGTTCATTGGCATCCATGTGTGTCCTGCATCTTCGCTTGATGTTCCTGATGAGCAGAACCTGCGGTTGGTGATCCTTCCGCCCAGCGCTACCATGCGTAGCGGTAATGATGAGCTGGGAAAACCTGGTCTTAAGTCCGCGAAGGAGATTCTTGCTTCGCGCGGGACGTCTCCAAGGGTTTACAAGAACATGCTGGTATTCGCTGCGCCGGATTCCAGTGTCGCCCCCTCGTTGCGTGATGATGCCAAGCGATATCTTGCATGGAAATCGATCGATGATGACCGTGTGACGCTGAACCTC
>Ga0310695_10011932_pt1 | contig 12288 bp, 13 predicted proteins | sample RumenRJG_04DNA_FD_203882 | JGI IMG/M metagenome (GOLD analysis project Ga0310695, IMG submission 203882) | Bovine rumen microbial communities from Lethbridge, Alberta, Canada - RJG_04 (v2) (version 2) | ecosystem: Host-associated > Mammals > Digestive system > Stomach > Rumen | place: Canada... | reverse complement strand
ACGTATTCGGTGAAGAAACTGTAACAGAGCAGTTCTTCGAAATGGTTCCGATCGGACTTCCTGTAATAATGCAGCTGCTGTCCGTACTGATGGGACTGGTACAGGCTCTCGTATTCTCACTGCTGACTGCGATATATTTCACAGAGGCAGGCGAGCTGGAAGAGGGTGAAGAGCTCACAGAGCACGCTTAATAATTGGTCAATCAAAGAATTGATATAAATATTCATGTCGAAGAGACGAAAGGAGAATGACAAATGGGTTTAGTAGCATTAGGAGCAGCGCTCGCAATCGGTCTTGCAGCAATCGGTCCGGGAATCGGTCAGGGTATAGCTGCATCAAAAGCATTAGAAGGAATGGCTCGTCAGCCGGAAGCTGCAGGCATTCTGCGTACGAACATGATCCTGGCGTTTGCCTTCATGGAATCGCTCAGCATTTACGGTCTTGTAATTGCATTCCTGTTGTTTGCTAAAATTTAAGATTATTATTAAGTTATTTAAAAGGATGAAGTCATGGTTGAAGCATTAGGATTGAGCCTAACACAGTTTCTCTTTTATCTCATCAACTTTTTGCTTTTGATCGGTATACTCGGCAAATTCCTGTACAAGCCGTTCATCAATATGCTGGACAGCCGTACGCAGTCTATCAAGGATGCGTTTGACAGTGCCGAGGCCACAAACAAAAAGGCCGATGAGAAGCTGGAGAACTACAACCGCAGGATCGCAAAGGTCGAAGCGGAAGGCACCGAAATAATCAGAGAATCCAAAGCACAGGCTGATCAGCAGGCCAAGAAGATCATCGACGAAGCTAATGCAAAGGCGCTGCAGTTAAAGCAGAATGCGGAGCGTGATATCGAAAGAGACCGCGCAAGAGCTCTCGCCGATATGAGGACTGAGGTCACGACTCTTGCGATGATGGCTGCTGCCAAGATCATGGAAAAAGATCTGGAGCAGACAGGCGCGCAGGAGCAGATCGTTGATCAGATAATCAAAGAGGCAGGTACACAGGGATGGCAGAACTAACAGTCGACAGAGTCTATGGTGAAGCCCTCTATCAGGTTGCCACGGAACTGGGCAAAACCGAAGATATTCTCGAAGAAGGTCTTGCCATCTGTGACATTATGGATCTGGAACCTGACCTTGAGAGGCTTATGGTGAATCCGACAATAGCAGCAGATGTAAAGAAGGAAATCCTGACAAATATCTTCGAGGGAAGAATCAGCGAGGAACTTCTGAATTTGCTGTGCATTCTGGTAGACCGCGGCAGAGCGGCTCACTACAAGAAGATTATGAAATCGTACAGGCTGCTGTACGAAAAAGAAGAAGGGTATTCCTACGGAACGATTTATTCAGCGGTTCCTCTTAAAGAAGATCAGCTGAAGAAGTTTGAAGAGCAGACAGGCAATCTCATCAGAGAGAACGTAAAACTCGAAAACGAAATCGATGCTTCCATCATCGGGGGCATTAAGATATTGATCGACGGCAAAGTCATCGATGCCACCCTCAGGAAGCGCCTGGATGATTTAGGAAGCAGCATATTAAACGAGAAGGGAGGCGAGCAGTAGATGAATTTGAGACCAGAAGAGATCAGTGCGGTCATCAAACAGCAGATCAAAGAATATAAGAACCAGCTGGAAATCTCGGATTTTGGTACTGTTATACAGGTCGGAGACGGCATCGCCAGAGTTTACGGGCTGGAGAATTGCATGGCCAGTGAACTTTTAGAGTTTCCGGGCGGAATATACGGAATGGCGATGAACCTGGAAGAGGATAATGTAGGTGTGGTTATTCTCGGTTCCGACGAAGGGATCAAAGAAGGAGATATCGTTAAACCGACAGGCAGCGTAGTAGAGGTTCCTGTTGGTGACGAACTGATCGGCAGAGTAGTCAATTCACTGGGACAGCCGATCGACGGCAAAGGGCCGATAAACACCAGTGCAACAAGACCGATAGAGAGTCCTGCTCCGGGCGTACTGGCCAGACAGTCAGTTAAAGAACCGCTGCAGACAGGTCTTAAGGCCGTTGACTCAATGATACCTATCGGCAGAGGTCAGCGTGAGCTGATCATTGGCGACAGACAGACGGGCAAGACTGCTATCGCTATTGATACTATTATCAACCAGAAGGACACAGATGTTATCTGTATCTATGTAGCAATAGGTCAGAAAAAATCGACTGTTGCCCAGCTGGTACAGAATTTGGAAAATCAGGGAGCCATGGATTACACGATCGTCGTATCGGCGACGGCATCCGACGTTGCTCCGTTGCAGTTTATAGCTCCTTATGCGGGCTGCGCTATGGGCGAGCACTTCATGAGGCAGGGGAAACATGTCCTCATCGTATATGATGACCTCTCAAAGCATGCTGTCGCATATCGTGCGATGTCGCTGTTGCTGAGAAGACCGCCGGGGCGCGAAGCTTATCCGGGAGATGTATTCTATCTGCACTCAAGACTTCTTGAAAGGGCGGCTAAACTCTCAGATAAAGAAGGCGGCGGATCACTGACAGCACTGCCGATCATTGAAACACAGGCAGGCGACGTATCCGCTTATATACCGACCAACGTAATATCGATCACGGATGGTCAGATCTATCTGCAGACAGACCTGTTCTTCCAGGGACAAAGACCTGCTATCGATGCCGGTATTTCGGTATCGCGTGTAGGTGGTGACGCGCAGATCAAAGCCATGAAGCAGGTATCCAGTAAAATCAAGATGGAACTCGCGCAGTACAGAGAGCTGGCCAGCTTTTCACAGTTCGGTTCAGATGTAGATGCTGACACAAGAGCGAGACTTGATCACGGTGCTATCCTCATGGAAATCATCAAACAGGGCCAGTACAAACCTATGCCGGTCGAGAAACAGGTAGTCAGCATATTTGCCGCAACTAACGGTTATATGAAGGATATAAATGTTTCAGATGTAGCAAGATTTGAAGAAGGTCTGCTGGATTACTTTGAGACACGTGAGTCTGCTGTTCTGGACGAGATCAGAGAAGAAGGCAAGCTGTCTGATGAACTGGAAGAAAAGATTAGAAACGGGATCATTGCTTTCAGAAAGACTCAGAAGAGTGATATGCTGTTAGACAGCCAGAAGGCACTGCGTCATGAAGAACTGGCAGAGGAAGATGCTGCTATCGATGCCGCAAGGGCCGCAGCAGAAAAGGCAATGTAACTGACAATATATTATAGAAAAGGGGGTGAAGCTTATGGCGGTCAGTATGCAGGATGTCAAAAGACGTATGCGAAGCGTAACCAGCATGGAGCACATTACAAATGCTATGAAACTGGTTTCTGCAGCAAAGCTGAGAAGAGCCAAAGCCACCTTTGAAAAATCCAACGAACAATTTCATTTTATAACACAGTCCATCGCGGAGATCTTCAATAATACGACCTCGATCCCCGAGAGATATCTTGAAGGTACGCGCGAGATCAAAAACACCTGCTACATCGTGCTTACGAGCAGCAAGGGTCTGTGCGGTGGATTCAATTCCAATGTGATCAAAGAAGCGGAAAAGCTGATCGAAGAGCATTCGGATGATTCTTGCATCGTTTCGATAGGGACGAAAGGCCGGGACTATTTTGCAAAAAACGGAATAAATATCATAGCTGATTATCCGGATCCTCCGGAGACGATATCGTTTCTGGCAACTCAGAAGATGTCCAGACCTATAATCGAACAGTATGACAAAGGCGAGATAGATGAGGTCATTCTTGTATATACTTCATATCTCAGCACGCTGGATCAACAGGTGAAGAGTGTAAGATTACTGCCCTTCAATCCGGAAACTGATCCTAACGTTATCAAAAACGAAAAGGAAATTGAATATGAACCTTCAATGGAAGATGTGTTCAATTATCTGGTGCCGAAATATGTAGAGACAATGCTGTACAGTGCCATCGTTGAATCTGCTACATGCGAGCATGCAGCCAGAAGAATGGCAATGGAAAACGCAACTGACAATGCCCGTGAGATGCTGGGAGAACTTGAACTCAACTATAACAGAGCCAGACAGACAGCGATCACGAATCAGCTTATTGAAATCGTTTCCGGTTCGGAAGCACAGAAGTAGGAGGAAATCATAACATGAACAAAGGACTCATACATCAGATCATAGGACCTGTAATAGACGTCAAGTTCAATCCCGAAGAGATGCCGCAGCTGAACAACGCCATCGAGATCCAGCACGGAGACCGTAAGGTAGTCGCAGAAGTCGCTCAGCACATGGGTGATGATGTAGTTCGCTGTGTAGCCCTGTCTTCGACAGACGGCCTCTCCAGAGGAATGGATGCGATAGATACGGGTGGTCCGATCGCTGTACCTGTTGGAAACGAGGTTCTTGGCAGACTGTTCAACGTAACAGGTGAAACTATAGACGATAAAGGTCCGGTAAATACAGACAAGAGAGCATCTATTCACAGAGAAGCACCCAGATTTGACGAACAGGATACATCGACACAGGTTTTCGAGACAGGCATCAAGGTAATCGACCTGATCGCTCCATATACAAAAGGTGGTAAGGTAGGACTCTTCGGCGGTGCCGGCGTAGGTAAAACGGTACTGATACAGGAACTGATCAGAAATATCGCTACAGAACACGGCGGTCTGTCGGTATTCGCAGGAGTAGGTGAACGTACACGTGAAGGTAATGACCTTTACTATGAAATGATAGAATCAGGTGTAATCGATAAGACAGCCATGGTATTCGGACAGATGAACGAGCCGCCGGGGGCTCGTATGAGGATCGCTCTGACAGGACTTACGATGGCTGAATACTTCCGAGATGAAGAAGGTCAGGACGTACTCCTGTTCATCGATAACATATTCAGATTTACACAGGCCGGTTCCGAAGTATCGGCTCTGCTGGGACGTATGCCGTCAGCTGTAGGTTATCAGCCGACACTGGCAACTGAAATGGGTGCCATGCAGGAACGTATCACATCGACGAAGAAGGGATCTATAACATCGGTACAGGCTGTATATGTACCTGCCGATGACCTTACTGACCCTGCTCCGGCGACGACATTCTCGCACCTTGATGCTACAACAGTACTTGACCGTGCTATCACAGAACTTGGTATATATCCGGCCGTAGATCCGTTGGCAAGTACATCCAGGATCATGGACCCGCTGATCCTCGGCGAAGAGCACTACAGAACGGCTCGAGAGGTCCAGGAAGTACTGCAGGCATACAAGGATCTGCAGGACATCATAGCTATCCTTGGTATGGACGAACTTTCCGATCAGGACAAGCTGATCGTAAACCGTGCCAGAAAGGTTCAGCGTTTCATGTCACAGCCGTTTGGTGTAGCGGAGCAGTTTACAGGCATGCCGGGGAAATATCTGCCTCTTGAAGAGACAGTACGCAGTTTCAGAGAGATCCTCGACGGCAAGCACGATGACATTCCCGAAAGTTACTTCCTGATGGCAGGCGGTATCGATGAAGTAGTGGAAAAATACGAAAAGGACAAAGCTAATGGCTAATACTATAAAGCTTGAGATCATAACACCTTCAAGGTTGTTTTACAGAGGAGACATCGAAATGATCATTGTCCCCACATTGTTTGGTGAGGAAGGTTTCATGGCTAATCACTCCTGGGCGACAAAACTGCTGGATGTTGGCGAGATGGCGGTACAGGAACCCGGTTCTCAGGGTTTCAAGATCGCAGCGATCGCCGGTGGTTTTATCGACGTAAAAGACAGCATCGTAGTCTATGCCGACCATGCCGAATGGCAGGAAGAGCTCGATAAAAAGCGTGCTGAGGCAGACAAGGTTGCCGCTGAAGAATGGCTTGCACAAAACAGAGATTCAGATGAAATGGATGTCAGACGTGCAGAGGTAATGCTGAAAAAGGCGATATCGAGAATGAGAGTCGCCGACGGTGGCAGAAGGGCCGGAAGATAGATGCAACACAGAAAATTGATTGCGCTGTTGGCACTGTTGCTGACAGCGCTGCTGTTATTTACAGCCTGCGGTGAAGAAAAAAAGGAAAAAAAATCAGAAGAGCCAAAGGAACTCTCCGGCCAGATAAAGGTCGTTGCTCAGACAGGAACGGCTGCTCTTTCCGTGTTCAAAAATATGGGTGATAATTATCAGATAAAAACATATAAAAAAATCGGGGATCTTCGTACTGCGATCAAAAAGGGGAAATATGACGCAGCTGTTGTTTCGGCAGGTATTGCTGCTGAGATGTACGGACGCACGAAGAAAGGTCTTTATGAAGTAAGTCCTGTGACATTAGATGGTATATATATTGTCGCAAGCGGATACTCCGTCACGGGGTTCAGACCATCCTGGCTGGTCAATAAAAGAGTAAAAATCGTGAATAAGAATTCTACAGCAGACCAGGTATGTCAGAGGGTCATGCAGGATGCAGGATCGGGTTTTTCAGGCGTGCGTGTCAAATATATCAATTCATACGATGCAGCGAAGAGGGCATTTGCAGAGTGGAATGCGATCGTTGTCTGCAGCGAACCGTATGCCGCAAAATTAGATAAGATAAGCGAAGTCAATAAGGTGTATGATCTGTCTGCTGATTACGTCAATTTCGGCAGGACTCAGATACCGACAGATGTTCTGATCGTCTCCAAAAAGATGGCTGAGGAACGTGCGGATGACATTGATGTAATGAAAAACGAATATGAAACAGCTTTGGGTGCCGGAATAAAATCCAGTGCCAAACTGGTGTTTTACAATAAAACAGACAGAGGTATACAGCTCATGCGTGAATATAACAAGACCATGGGCAATGCCATGAAATACTACGAGAACTGACAAAGAATTTAAACGGAAAGAAATAATGGGTTACAAAGTCAGACTTGATGTCTTTGAAGGACCGTTCGATCTGCTCGTTTATCTGATCGAAAGTGCCCGGATGAGCATATACGACATCAAAGTCGCGGAAATAACAACTCAATATCTGAAATACATAGAAGAAATGCAACAGATGAACGTTGCAGTTTCTTCTGAATTTATGGTGCTGGCGGCAGAACTGATCGATCTGAAATCAAAGATGCTGCTGCCCAGAGCCGCTGATCCCGAAAGCGGCGAAGCAGCAGAAGACCCGCGTACCGATCTTACAATGAGGATTCTTGAATACAAGAAATTCAAGATCGCATCCGAGATGCTCAGGGAAGGTGAGCAGGCGAATTTTCATATTTATGAGAAACCGCAGGAAGATATTTCTCAGTACACAGAATCTCCTGATGAATATCTGAAACTGGACATTGATCAGTTTGTCAATGCATTTAACAGTTTTCTTCAGAAGAAGAAAAAGATTGAAGACATCAAGAGACGTTACGAGCGCATTGAAAGACAGAGGATCAGCGCTGAGCACAGGATGCAGTTTATACAAAGTCTGTTTGCAGCTGATCCGGATAAAAAAATTCTTTTTGGAGATATGGTGCAGGACAGGACCGACAGATACGACATAGCACTGTCATTCTCGTCGATGCTGGAGATGATAAAGCAGAGAAGACTAAAGGCAGAGCAGACGAGACTGTTCGGTGACATAACAGTCACTGCGACCGACAAGATCGGTGAAGCGATCACTCACGAAAGCGGATCCGATGAAGCAGCAAACGAATAAAACAGTTAAATGGGTGATATAAATGACAACAGCAAAATCAATAAAGAGCGCCTTTGAAGCAATGATGTTTACCTGGGGAGAACCGCTTAACGCAAGATCAGCAGCAGAGGTTCTGAACATCAGTGAGAAAGAGGCGATAGAATATCTGGAAGAACTGAGAGAAGAATACGAAAATGAAAACCGCGGCATCAGGATCCGCCGTATCAACAAGAGCTTTCAGTTTGTTACAGCTGATGAAAACGCGGCTTATATCGAACGGCTGTGTACTCCTGTGAAACGTCGTAAACTCAGTCAGTCAGCTCTTGAAGTCCTGGCAATAATCGCTTATAAACAGCCTGTAACGCGAGGTGAGATCGAAGCCATTCGCGGCATAAAATGTGAAAGGGTCCTTGAAGGTCTCATGCGGAAAGAACTTATTGAAGAAAAAGGCCGTTCTAATGGGATCGGACGCCCGATACTATACGGCACGACTGACACATTTCTTAAGTATTTTGGGTTTTCGACACTTAAAGAACTTCCCGATATAGAAGATATAGAAAGCCTGATCGAGGTGCCTGAAGAATATGAAGATGCGATCATGGCTAATCAGATCTCATTTGAGGATATAAATAAAGACTGAATGTGATTTTGGATGAACCGGAAAAAGCCGGTTCTTTTTTTGTAAAAAGCACTTGCGCTAAATACCCCGCAGGGGTATAATGACGGCAGAAAGTCAGTTGTGACTAACCTGATGGCACTATTGAGACAGTAAACTGATCTCATTTGAAAGGAATACATTGTTATGGAAAAAGACACATGCTGCACCCACAGAAAGAAAAAACGCAGCGAGGAAGAGTTAAAAAAGCTGATGAACAGGCTGAATCGTATCGAGGGTCAGATCCGCGGCATCAAAAGAATGCTGGAGGAGGATGCTTATTGTCCGGATATTCTGACACAGGCAGCGGCAGTCAACGCGGCTGTTAACAGTTTCAACAAAGAACTGCTTGCCAGTCATATCAGATCCTGCGTAATAAATGATATTCGTGAAGGAAAAGACGAAACGGTGGATGAACTTGTCTGCACACTGCAAAAACTGATGAAGTGACCTGTCGGTGAAGAGTTTTGAAAAATTGAATTTAAGTTTAAGAAAGAAGGGAAATGAGAAAATGGCCGCAACAATAATAATAGTGGCGATTGTAGCTGTTCTGGCCGCAATAGGAGTAAAGAGGATGGCCGGCATGGCAAAGGGAAACAGCTGCTGCAGCAGCGGCGATGGCGGAGAACTCAAACCCAGGAAGAAAAAACTGGAAGGAGTAGTAATAGCAAAAAGGGAACTTGACATAGAAGGTATGTCCTGCATCAACTGCCAGTACAAAGTTGAAAGGAAAATAAATGATATCAGAGGTGTCCGCGCTCATGTCGATTTTAAAAAGAACAAAGCCAGAGTAGAGATGGACAGAGAAGTTCCCGATGATATGATCAGCAGCGCCGTGGAAAGTATCGGCTACAAGGTGACTGCCATCCGCAGCATCGGATAAAAAGCATCCGATATAATAATTTCGTTTTGTTCATATATATGTAATATTAGCAATAATAACGGGGAAAAGGGAAGAAAAGATGGAACAATATCTCGTTACAGGAATGAGCTGTGCGGCATGCAGCGCGCGGGTGGAAAAGGCTGTGTCGAAGGTGCCCGGCGTGGACAGCTGTTCGGTCAGTCTGCTTACAAATTCAATGGGTGTTGAAGGTACGGCTTCTCCAAATGATGTAATCGCTGCAGTGACAAAGGCCGGTTATGGCGCATCGCTGAAGAGCGGCGCAGGTGATGAGCCGGGATCCGGTTCTGATGCCATGAATAACGGCAATGCGTCCCGGTCTGCAGGGATGGATTATTCTGCGGATGCAGCTGCACTCGAAGATCATGAGACTCCGCTGTTAAAAAGAAGACTCTGCTGGTCGCTGGGGTTTCTGGCGGTACTCATGTATTTCTCGATGGGGCACACGATGTGGGGCTGGCCTCTGCCCGGTTTTTTTGAAGGAAACCCTATGGCAGCCGGCCTGGTTCAGATGATCCTGGCTGCAATAGTCATGCTGATAAACAAAAGATTCTTTATAAATGGTTTTCGCGGACTGCTGAACCGGGCGCCCAATATGGATACCCTGGTTGCACTGGGCTCAGCAGCTTCGTTTGTATGGAGCGTTGTAATGCTGTTTGCCATGACCCGGGCAGCAGTGACCGGGGGAAGCGATGCAGCCGCTCATTATCTGCATGAATTCTATTTTGAGTCTGCAGCAATGATACTGACATTGATAACAGTCGGGAAGATGCTTGAAGCCCGTTCAAAGGGGAAAACCACAGATGCACTCAAAAGCCTGATGAAACTGGCTCCAAAGACGGCGACGGTACTGCGGGGTGATGAAGAAATAGAAATAGAAATATCTAAGGTGCGTGAAGGTGATATATTTGTTGTGAAACCGGGCAGCAACATACCGGCCGACGGTATAGTGATATATGGCAGCAGCGCTGTGGATGAGGCTGCGCTCACCGGAGAAAGCATCCCTGTGGATAAAACAGAAGGCGACAGTGTATCAGCCGGAACGGTCAATCAATCCGGTTATATGAAGTGCCGCGCTGTACATGTAGGTGAAGATACAGGCCTTGCGCAGATCATAAAAATGGTAAGTGATGCTGCGGCGACGAAGGCGCCTATCGCAAAGATCGCCGACAGAGTCTCCGGAATATTCGTGCCGGCAGTAATAGGAGTAGCAGCGGTCACGCTGATAGTATGGCTGCTGGCGGGCCGGACAGCCGGCTTTGCTCTGGCAAGAGCAATATCTGTTCTGGTGATCAGTTGCCCATGTGCTCTTGGACTTGCTACTCCGGTTGCTATTATGGTTGGCAGCGGCGTGGGCGCCAGGAACGGTGTATTGTTCAAGACAGCGGTCTCGCTGGAAGAAGCGGGCAAGGTCAGTACCGTAGTTCTCGATAAAACAGGAACGATAACCAAAGGCGAGCCTGAAGTCACGGACATCATCCCTGCGGACGCTGCAGCGACAGGTGAAAAAGAACTGCTGGAACTGGCAGTGATGCTGGAGCAGCGCAGTGAACATCCGCTGGCAAAGGCTGTAATAAAATACAATAACGATAATAAAATCGTTGATAATGAAAAAACTGAAGCAGGGGATGCCGGACAGCTTTCTGAAGAAAGCTGCCGTCTGACGGATTTTCGCATCCTTGCAGGCAATGGCCTCGAAGGTGAATTTGAAGGAGAAAAGATATGCGGAGGGAATATCGGTCTTGTCAGCAGGCAGACAAAGATCCCGGATGATGTGATGAAAAAATCGGAAGAACTGGCCTCGCAGGGCAAAACATGCCTGTTTTTCGCAAAAGGCGATACTTATATGGGCATGATCGCAGTGGCAGATGTGATCAAGGAAGAGAGCCCGCGGGCAGTCAGTGAGCTGAAAAATATGGGCATTGACGTGATCATGCTGACCGGAGATAATGAAAGGACAGCCAAAGCAATAGCCGAAAAGGCGGGCACAACTGATGTAATAGCCGGAGTATTGCCTGACGGAAAGGCCAGAGCGATAGAGAGTCTTAAAGAACGAGGCAAGGTCGCCATGGTTGGTGACGGTATCAATGATGCGCCGGCTCTTGTCAGCGCGGATACAGGCATAGCTATCGGAGCAGGAACGGATGTTGCGATAGATGCGGGCGATGTTGTACTGATGAAGAGCAGTCTCACCGATGTGCCGGCGGCTGTGAGACTAAGCAGACAGACGCTGCGGAATATCCATCAAAACCTGTTTTGGGCATTCTTTTACAATATTATAGGGATCCCTCTGGCCGCGGGTGTGTGGATCCCGGTATTCGGCTGGACGCTCAATCCGATGTTTGGTGCTGCGGCAATGAGTCTTTCCAGCTTTTGCGTCGTAACGAATGCTTTGCGGCTGAATTTCTTTGATATGCATGATGCATCGAAGGATAAGTTCAGATCTGACACAGGAGAAATCGTTGATATAAATGAAAATAAAAATGAAAAGGAGAAAAAGAAAATGGAAAAAACAATGAAAATCGAAGGCATGATGTGCCCGCACTGTGAAGCGGCCGTTAAAGGAGCACTTGAGGGGCTCGAAGGAGTCAGAGAAGCTAAAGTCAGCCATGAAGCAGATGAAGCCGTAGTGGTCATGACATCTGAGGTCGCAGATGATGTGCTGAAAGAAGCTGTTGAAGCGAAGGATTATAAGGTCATATCGATTGCGTAGAGACCACTTGACAAATGGTATGATTCATAGTAATCTCTTTAGCAAATCAAATATTCAAACCGATGATCGAGAGTAGTAAGACGGAGCATCTGCTTTATAGAGAGCTGCGGATGGTGGAAGCGCAGCAGGCAGACCCGGACTGAATGGACTCGTGAGGGCAGGAAGAAAGGCTGTTTCTTCAAAGCACAGTACATACTGTCAGAAGCAGACCGAGTAATGCCTGACGGGAACCCCGCCCGTTATCCATGGGGCCGGTATCACGCTGTACCGGAAGGACTGATAAAGACTGTGCATATTTCGGTGCAGAGGCTTTGAAGGTCAGGGTGGCATAGCAGAAAACTATTTCTGTCCCGTTTTGCGGGACAGATTTTTTTATAGGTACTGCGTTTTCCCGTTCAGCGGTAAAGTATGAAAGGAGTCACAAAAATGGCTAAAGAAATGAAGAACAAGGAGATA
>Ga0310695_10011930_pt1 | contig 12290 bp, 6 predicted proteins | sample RumenRJG_04DNA_FD_203882 | JGI IMG/M metagenome (GOLD analysis project Ga0310695, IMG submission 203882) | Bovine rumen microbial communities from Lethbridge, Alberta, Canada - RJG_04 (v2) (version 2) | ecosystem: Host-associated > Mammals > Digestive system > Stomach > Rumen | place: Canada... | reverse complement strand
TGAGCTTCTGTTACTTTAACAGCAATTGAAGGACCTCAAACTGAATGGGATTCACCTTTAGCTGCATTTGAACATGTTCTTGAACATGAAAAAATGGTAACTGGATTAATCAATGATTTAGTTGATTTATCTATTGAAGAAAAAGACCATGCAACCAACAACTTCTTGCAATGGTTTGTTGAAGAACAAGTCGAAGAAGAAGAAAATGCAATGGAATTACTCGCTAAAGTAAAATTGGCTGACGGCGATAATAGATTAATTTATGAATTAAATAAAGAATTAGGTGAACGTTCACCTTCTGAAGACTAGACTTTCTCTAGTCACTACTACTTTTTTTTGGTGTTAATATGGATTATCCGGAAGGCCCGACTTATGAAGCTGCAATTGATTCCAGCCAATATGATTCCAGATTATTGGGTGAAAATGATTTGGGAAGTGTCTATATTCACGGTCCTTTTGGAGATGAAAGTTCAGGTGTTAAAATCGCTTATGTAATCGGTATGCATCCTCTTGAAAGCAAGTCTCACAGGGCTTTGTTTGAGGAGTTAACAGCTAGAAATGATTTAAATTATTCTTATTATCTGTATAATATTCATGTTAATAATCCTGATTCAGAAAGTGAAGGCCGTCTTGAAGGCCAGCTTTTAGCTCAGGAATTTATTAAAGACGATATAATCAATAAGAAATATAATTTATTTTTAGATATTCACTCCAATAGGGGTTTGCGCGGACCGGGAGAATATGAAATCACTAATTTTGTTTTCGCACCGGGTTTTGATGATAAGTCCACAAAATATGTTAATGATATTATAGATGCAGTTGATGAACTGGTTTATTATGCACCGGAGCATAGAACAAGCCCTCCATTTATAACAGAACCAACTGCTGAAGCGGGAATTGCTACAATTGTTTATGAATGTTATACATTTGAAGCTATGGAAGTCACATGCTCACTGTCTTCAAAATTAGTAAGTTGCGTTGATAATTTAGAGATATTATGATTAATTTAGATAAAAAACAGGCATTCTACTTAATTATTAGTATTTTAATAGTAATTGATGTCATCATGGTATTTTACGTGTCATTTTATTCGACTAACTCAACTTTAAAGACAGTTTTTTACGCTTTTGATCTTATTTTATGTATCATTTTATGGTTAGAATTTCTATATGGATTGTATTATGCCGATGATAAAAAGAAGTATTTGCTAAATAATGTTTTAAGTATTTGGGGTATGTTGCCATTTCAGTTTATATTATTCCGGTTCTTCAGATTGATTAAACTGGTTCAATACATTAAAAAGTTTGCAATTCATCATGATAGTGAAGTTTTGGAGAACTTTTTGAAAAGAACATATTTGGACAGGATTATTTCAGTAGCCATTCTTTTTGTATTTTCTATTTCATTTCTCATAGCATACTTTGATACAAATATAACGGATTTTGCAACAGCATTCTGGTATATTATTGTTTCCATGACGGGTACTGGTTATGGAGATGTTGTTCCAGGTACTTTAACAGGCAGGGCCCTTGGTATGGTTGCCATGATTGGCGGAATACTTATTTTTGCAACCATTACTGCAGTTATCTCATCAATATATGTTTCAAGAATTAGCAGGGATTCACATAGTGATTTGGCATCAAAAATAGATGATTTGACTTTGGAAGTTAATGAATTAAATAAAAAAATTGATGAATTAAAAAAAGAAAAAGAAGGAGATGTTTAAATCTCCATACTTTATGATTTTACTGTCTATGAATCAGAATCATTCCCATAATCATCTGAATAACTTCTATAATTCTTTAGGATGATAATAAATAATGTCTGTTACTTTAAAATACCTTAAAATTTTTTATCAGGGTACGGAATAAATATAATCCTTTCAACCTCTTGAAAATACATTTTCTAAATTCAAAATATTTTTGGCATGTTTTAATGTTTGTGAGGTCATGAGATTTTTTTTAATAATGTTGTTATCATCATTTTACCCACAAATATATAATAACTCCACAACAAAATATATAATAATATAAAACTAAAAATTTTGGGGAGGAAAATAATGGAGTTAAAAAATATTTTATTAATTTTAACGATTATTATATTAATCTGTGTAGTAATAGGTTTGGCTATTCAATTACAGAGTGCTAAAAACGTAACTCCTGCAGTGGTTAATAATACTACAAATAACACTACTGTAAATACTACCGTTGAACATCTCAATAACGATACAGCACTACAGTCAAACAGTAATAATCAGGCATCACACTCAGATAGTCAGGCTTCACACTCAGATAGTCAAGCATCACAATCTGGTATGCCTGAAGATAGGCAAAAAATATATGCGGCCAGACAAAAAGCGGCAGATGATGGAATTCCAATGTATGAGTATATTCACAGTCCTGAATTGGTTGAAAAATATCAAAATATGGTGTAAATGAATTCTCCGGCTCCACAACCGGAGAATTTCAATAAGCCTATAAGTTATAAACTTCTTCGGAAGGAGTAATGGTCATGTTGTTTTTTTCTAAAACATCTATTAATTCATCTATATCGTCTGCATGAAGCAATAGGATAGCTTTTCCTTCTTTTTCATGAGTAAATGCATAAAGATATTCCAAATCAATATTGTTTTCTTTGATTGTATTTAAGACACTTGTTAATCCTCCTGGTGTATCATTCATCTCAACACCGATAATTTCTGTTATTTTAACAAGGAAATTGTTCTGTTCCAATGCTTCTTTTCCTTTTTCAGGGTCATCGACAACAAGTCTTAAAATCCCAAATTCAGAAGTATCTGCCATACACATTGCCCTGATATTAACATCTGCAACTGTAAGGACTTCTAATGGTTTTGATAAACTTCCCATTCTGTTTTGTAAGAAAATTGATAATTGTTTTATTTTCATAAATACCACCTAATGTAAGTTTCTCTCATCAATAACTCTTTTTGCTTTTCCTTCAAATCTAGGTAATGTTTTAGGTTCTACAAGAGTTACTTTTACTCTAATTCCAGTTTCATTTTCAATGAATTTTCCAATTTTATTTTGGACTGACATCATTTCTTTAACGCCATCAAAGAAAATGTCTTTTGATGCTTCTACTTTAACTTCTATTTCATCTAAAGTTCCGGGTCTTGTAACTATTATTAAATAATGAGGCTCTACATCACCAGCTTTAAGCAATGCTTTTTCAATTTGTGATGGGAAAATAGCTACTCCTTTAACTTTAATCATATCGTCAGATCTGCCAGTAATTCTGCTTATCCTTGCATGTGTCCTTCCGCAGCTGCATTTTTCATAGGTAATTTTTGTTAAATCTTTTGTTCTGAATCTTATTACAGGCATCCCTTCTCTTTCTAAATTGGTTAAGACAAGTTCTCCAGTAGTATTGGCTTTTAATGTTTTTAGTGTTTTGGGGTCAATAATTTCTGGATAATAAATGTCTTCAGAAATATGTAAACCTTCCTGTGCTTCACATTCAACACCTACCCCAGGTCCCATCAGTTCAGTTAATCCATAAATATTATGTGCTTTTGCACCGAAGATTTCTTCTACTTTTTGCCTTATCTCTTCAGTCCACATTTCAGCTCCAAAACCAATGGCTTTAATTCCCAATTCCTTAGGATCAATTCCATCTTCCAGGGCAACTTCACCTAAGTGAATTCCATAGGAAGGTGTAAAAATCAGACCTGTTGTACCAAAATCCTTCATGATTTCGATTTGTCTTCTGGTTTGTCCTGTTGAAATCGGTATGATTGTAGCTCCAACTTTATGACATCCGTAGTGAACACCAAATCCTCCTGTAAACATTCCGTAACCGTGAGTATTTTGAAGTATATCATTTTCACCAATTCCCATCATGCTGAGGCCACGGGCTATTGTTTCTGCCCATGTATCCAAGTCTTTTTCTGTATAACCAGATACAACAGGTTTTCCAGTGGTTCCTGATGATGAATGCAATTCTTTAATTTCGGACATGTCTACTGCGAATAATCCGAATGGATAGCTTTCGCGCAGGTCATCTTTTGTAATGAAAGGTAATTTTTCAATATCTTTTAAAGTTTCAATATCTTCTGGAAAAACTTCAGCATTACTGTATTTTTTGTTATAATAAGGAATTTTGTCAAATGCACGCTTTACGATTTTTTGAAGTTTCTTCAATTGTAATTCTTCAAGTTCTTGCCTTGACATTGTTTCTATTTCTTCATTCCACATCATGGATTTTGCCTCATTTTTTGTTTAATATTATAATATATTGTTTTTACTATCTTTAAATTTAATCAACAGTAATACTTTTTATATAATTTTTATGTTTATAGTAATACTTTAACTATATTTATATATTACAAATTATTTAATTTATATTATACCTATTTAAAGGTATGTTTAATTTAATGGGGGTAAATAATGAAACTTAGGAATAATTTTTTATTTTTGACAATATTTGTATTCTTAATAATGATTTCTTCAGGAATTGTTTTTGCTGAAGATTCCGCTTTGCCTTCAGTTGCAACGGGGGAGGTTTCTGGTGATATTGAAATTGCATCGGAAAATCCTTTCGCTGCTGGTGTGACTGATGGTGAGCTTGCTTATGAAATTCCTGAAAACGTAAGTGAGATAAAATCTGCATATGCAGTTGTAAATAGTTATTCTGGAAGTGGAAATCCAAAGTATGGATTAACAACAAATATTTCTTTAACAGCTGGCAATACTACTGAAGTATTGGAATATGCGAATTTAACATTCGTTAATGATACCGCAAATGACCCGGTTGTTTATCCGATAACAGATTTTACTACTAAACAATATTCTGACTATCAAACTTTAGTTGATATAACTGATAATATAAAAGGTTTATCTGCTGGAGATAGCATTACAATTTCAGTAAATAACACTGAATTGACAGGCTATAAATTTGATGGAAGAATAAAACTAATTGCTTTAATCTTTGCTTATGATGACTATGATAATGATAAAATATCCTATTGGCTTAATATTGGTCAAGCATGGACAAAAGGAACATTAAGTACAATCTTTAATACAAAAGATTTCGATGATTATTGTGATGATGTCACATTAGAATCCATTTCTCTTTCCAGTAGTGATGCAAAATCATATGAATTAAATGGAAAAGCATTGGCTGATCCTATTCAAGAAAAAGGAAATAATTTTATCTATGATGTTTGGAATATAACTGACAATTTTGAACCAGGAGAAGATACAAACTTCACATACACTTCATCAAATGCATCCACTTATGCTTCATATAAAAGTGTAATTCAATTATTAAAGATAAACACTCCAGAAAAATATTCCATATCAGCTACTATTGCTCCGGAATATAAATATGACACTGCAGTATATGCTGGTGTTGAAAACACCTTAAAGATCACTGTTAACAATGGTAACCGAGACTTTAATGGTAGTGTTAAATTATTTATTGAAGATGAAGAAATTGCTTCAGGTAATTTATCTATTGGTGCTGGAGAATCTGCTGAAATTGAATTAATCGATACTACTATTAGACCTATTAATGAAACTACTGTCAATGGAGCTAATAATACTCTTGTAGATTATATTTTAAACATTGTAGACGCTGATGGTGGTGTTTTAAATTCTACCAATGTTTCATATAAAGTTTTATATGATGGTTATTTGGCTAAAGATAAGGAATATCCTGGTCCAAATGTAGGATTAAGAGAAATTTCATTCACTGGTGATTATTTCTATTTAATCACCGATGCTTATAGTGCTGGTGGTGCTACCAATAGAACTGACGAATATGATGTTGATTTAATGGATGGAACTGTTAACACCGCATTGTTATATGTTCCATATAACTGGGATAAAAATATAATTGGTGATTTTAACACTTGGAACACTACATTCAATAATCAAATTATCTCTCCTATTGCTTCCTACCGTGATCAGTCTAACTTAGGAAGTTCTGCTAAATACGGTTATGGTTTGGTTGTTTATGATGTAAGTGATTTGGTTGTTGATGGTATAAACACCTTTGAATTTAATAAAACTGCTGGCAATGCTGCTGTTTATCCAACTAACTTAATTATTTTTACAAATAATGATGAAAGTACTTTTAAAACAGCATATATTTCAGAAGAAGCAGATTTATTATCTACAGATTATAACAAAAATGTAGCTCCTTCTTTCAACACTCCTTTTAATGTGGTTGACGGCAATGCTACATTATATGTATTTGCTGCAAGTGCTCAAAGCGGTGAAGGTAACTTAATGGTTAACGATAAAGAATATACTGATGTTTGGAATGGAACCAGTCAATCACTTGAAATGTTCATGACAGATGCAGATGTAATTTCAGATGAAATTAATGTTTACTTCGAAGCAACCGGTTCAACTATTTTAGGCCTACACCAAATGGTTGTTGTTGAATCTGACTTTGTTTCAGTAATTAACGATTTAAAACCTGAATATTCCGGCACAGTCTATGCTGGTGTAGAAAATAATTTAACCTTAACAGTTACAAATGAGGCTTCAAAACTCGAAAATGCTACTGTTGATGTTTTAGTTGATGGTGACAAGTTAGAAAGTTACGACATTGATTCATTAGCTACCGCTGAAAGTAAAATAATTGCTGTAATTGATCCTACTATCAGACCAGTTACTGCACAGACAGTAAATGGAAATGACAATGAAAAAGTTAATTACACTGTAATTATTAAAGATGCTGATGGCAATATAATTGATGAGACTGATTATACTTTCGTTGTTTTATATAACGGTTATTTAGGTAAAGACTTTGAGTATCCTAAAGCTGAACCAAATTTAAGACAATTTTCTATCACTGGTGATGTTATTGTCTTAACTACTGAAGAGTATAGTGCTGGTGGTGCTACCAATAGGACTGATGAATTTGAAGTTGATTTAGAAAACGGAACTGTTAATACAGCTTTATTGTATGTTTCATATAATTGGGATAAAGTTCTCGATAGTGACTTCAACAGTTGGAATACAACATTCAATGGTCAAACTATTGCTCCTATCGCTTCTTACCGTGACCAATCTAATTTAGGAACTACCTATGCAAAATACGGATACGGTTTAGTTGTTTATAACGTCACTGATTATGTTGTTGATGGTTTAAATACCTTTGAATTGAATAAAAATGCAGGTAATTCTGCTGTTTATCCAAGTAACTTAATTGTTTTAACTGATAAAAATAATTCAACTACTTTAAAAGCAGCTTATATTTATGAAGAAGCTGATTTATTATCTAAATCTTATAATAAGAATTTAGATGCTGGATTCAACACATTTCTTAATGCGGGTGACCATAATGCCACTTTATTTGTATTTGCTGCTAGTGCTCAAAGCGGTGAAGGAAACTTGATTATCAATGGTGAAAACTATACTGACATTTGGAATGGAACTAGTAATTCATTAGAAATGTATAATACTACTGTCAATGGACCTGATGTTAACATTTACTTTGAAGCAACCGGTGCTACCATTTTAGGTCTACACCAACTAGTGGTTGTAGAAGACCCTATTTACTTAGTGCACAATAATTTAAAACCTGAATATGCTGACACTATTTATGCTGGTGTAGAAAATAATTTAACCTTAACAGTTACAAATGAAGCTGCACCTCTTGAAAATGTTAGTGTTATAGTTTATCTTAATGAAGACAAATTAAGCAGTTTTGTTATTGATTCATTGGCTATGGGTGAAAGTAATGTTACTCTTGTAGTTGATTCTACTATAAGACCAGTCACTGCACAGACAGTAAATGGAAATAACAATGAAAAAGTTAATTATACTGTAATTATTAAAGATGCTGAGGGTAATGTAATTGATTACACTGATTATAGTTTTGTTGTATTATATAATGGTTATTTAGGTAAAGACTTTGAATATCCTAAAGCTGAGCCAAATTTAAGAGAAATCACTGTCACTGGTGATGTTATTGTCTTAACTACTGAAGATTATAGTGCTGGTAGTGCTACTAACAGAACCGATGTATTTGAAGTTGATTTAGAAAACGGAACTGTTAATACAGCTTTATTGTATGTTTCATATAATTGGGATAAAGTTCTTGATAGTGACTATAATAGCTGGAATACAACATTCAATGGTCAAACTATTGCGCCTATGGCTTCTCACCGTGACCAATCTAATTTAGGAACTACCTATGCAAAATACGGATACGGTTTAGTTGTTTATGATGTCACTGCTTTTGTTGTTGATGGTTTAAATACCTTTGAATTGAATAAAACTGCAGGTAATTCTGCTGTTTATCCAAGTAACTTAATTGTTTTAACTGATAAAGACGATGCAACTACTTTAAAAACAGTTTATATTTATGAAGAAGCTGATTTATTATCTAAATCTTATAATAAGAATTTAGATGCTGGATTCAACACATCTTTTAATGTGGTTGACGGTAATGCTACTTTATTTGTATTTGCTGCAAGTGCTCAAAGCGGTGAAGGTAACTTGTTTATCAACGGTGAAAACTATACTGATGTTTGGAACGGAACTAGTAGTTCATTAGAAATGTTTATGGCAGATGTAAACGGAACTGACATTGCTGTTTACTTTGAAGCAACCGGCGCTACTATTTTAGGCCTACACCAAATGGTTATTGTTGAACAAGAAAACATTCTTCTAATTCAGGCACCGGATGTGGAAAAATACTACAACGGAACTGAAAGATTTGTTGTAACTGTTACAAATTTCCAAGGAAATCCTGTAGTTAATCAATCCGTAAACATTACTATTAATGGTAGAACTTACACTAAAAATACTGATGAAAACGGTACAGCAAGTATCGCATTAGGATTAAACAGTGGAGTATATAATGTAACTACTGCTATTGATAATAATACATTTGTAGAGTCTGTTGTAACTATTTTATCAACTGTTAATGGTACTGATGTTGTAAAAATGTATGGAAACGCTACTCAATACTATGCAACATTCCTTGACAGCGATGGCAAATACTTAGCTGACGGAACTACTGTCAAATTCAACATTAATGGTGTAATGTATGAACGTAAAGTATCTGGCAATAAAAGTTTGGCAAAATTAAATATTAACTTGCCTGCAGGCGAATATGTAATTACTGCAATGAACCCAGTAACTGGAGAAAAGGCAGCAAATAATATTACAGTCTTATCCACCATTACTGAAAACAAAGACATTACTAAATTCTATAAAAACGCAACCCAATATACTGTTAAAATAATAGGTGAGGATGGTAATGTTGTTGGTGCTGGTGAACTTGTTACATTCAATGTCAATGGAGTATTCTACACTCGTGAAACTAACGAATTTGGTATTGCAAAGTTGAATATTAATTTACCTCCGGGTGATTATGTAATCACTGCAGAATACAAAGAATGTAAAGTATCAAATGATATTAAAGTTCTCAATGTTTTAACTGCAGATGATATTTCAATGAAATATCAAGATGGAACTCAATTCGTTGCAACACTTGTTGATGGCCAAGGAAAACCTTATGCACAGCAAACCATTAGATTTAACATCAATGGTGTATTCTACAACAAGGTAACTGACAGTTTTGGTCAAGCAAAATTAAACATTAATTTATTGCCTGGCGAATACATTATAACCTCAAGTTATAATGGATTGAATACCGCAAACAAAATTACAATAACTGCCTAGGGAAGTAATTTAAACTTCTCTTCTTTTTTTATTTTTTGTAATACTTTTTTTAGCATTTTCATAATTTTAGTAATACTTTAATTATATTTATATATTATTTTTTAAAAAATTTTTATTGTAAATATTAATGGGGGTTGAAAATGAATTTTAAAATTTTCATGTCATGTTTTTTTGTTTTATTTTTAATTATAATAACTTCGGGTGCAGTTTTTGCTGATGAAATGCCTGCTATGACTCAAGTTGAAAACGGAACAGTCTCCGGGGATGTAGTTATTTATTCTTCAAATCCATTTAAAGAATCCGGAAGTTTAGAATATACTATCCCTGAGGATGTTGAACAAATTCAATCTGCTGATGTAATTGTTAGCACTTATTCTGGAAGTGGTGCTCCCACTTATGCATTATATTCTAATATTACATTGAATACAGTTAACGGATTGGAAATATTAGGTTATGAAGATTTATATTGTGATAAGGATATGGCAAATGATCCTACGGTTTATAGGATTAATAATCATACTACAAAACAGTTTTCTGACTATCAATCTACCTTTGACATTACAGATAATGTGAAAAACTTATCTTCAGGAGATACTATTAAAATATCTGTTGAAAATACCAAAAAAGAAGGTTATAATTTTGATGGCAGAATTAAATTAATAGCTTTAGTATTGGCTTATGATGATGCAGATAAAGATGAAATAACCTATTGGTTAAATGTTGGACAATCCTGGACACAATCTATGCGTTCAAATTTAATCAATACAAAAAGTTTCAAAGGAGAATATGATGAAGTGACTTTTGAAAATATTGCATTGTCTTCATATAATGCAGTATCTAAGATTAATGATGAATTGTTATATGACCCAATTTATGAAAATCAGGGAAATTATTTCATATATGATAAATGGAATATAACTGATAGTTTTGAAATGGGTGTTGATACAAATTACTCATATGCTCCATCATCAAGCGGTTATGGTTCTTTTAAATCTGTAGTTCAATTATTAAAAATAGATAAATCTTATAATAAAGTGATTGCCACATTAACACCGGAATATAAAGATACATTATATGCTGGTGTTTCAAATAATTTAACAATGGAAATCTTATCTAAAAAAGACATCAATGCTATAGTAAAATTATATAATAATAAAATTCCATTTTATTCAGAGAATATTCATTTGACTGGTGGAAATAGTAAAAAATTAAATATAATTGACACTACAATCAGACCAATAACAGCTGACACAGTTAATGGAGCTAAAAATAAATATGAAAACTATTCTCTTGTTGTAGAAGATATGGAAGGAAATATTTTAAACTCAACAAATGTTTCATTTGTTGTTTTATATAATGGTAATTTAGGTAAAGACTTTGAATACCCTAAGGCTAATCCTACCTTCAGAGAATTTAATGTCACTGGAGATGTCATTGTTTTAAATAGTACTGAATATAGTGCAGGTAGTGCTACTAACAGGACCGATGTATATGATGTTGATTTGGCTGATGGAAAAGTTGGCAAAGCATTGTTATATGTTCCCTATAATTGGGATAAAGTCATAGATGGTGATTTTAACACTTGGAACACCACATTCAACGGTAAAACTATTGTCCCTGTCGCTTCTTACCGTGACCAGTCCAACTTAGGTATTTATGGCACATATGGATACGGTTTGGTTGTTTATAATGTTACTGATTTTGTCGTTGATGGCGTAAATACCTTTGAATTCAATAAAAATTCAGGTAATGCTGCAGTTTATCCAAGCAACTTAATAATTTTAACAAATAATGATAAAAGTATTGTTAAAAAAACAGTTTATATTTTAGAGGAAGCTGATTTATTGTCCAAAACAAATAATAGGAATTTACCTGCCGGTTTTGATAGAAACTTTGAAACAGTTGACGGAAAGGCTATTTTATATGTATTTGCTGCCAGTGCTCAAAATGGTGAAGGTAACTTAATTATCAACGATAGACTTTACAGCAATGTTTGGAATGGAACCGCTAATTCATTTGATACATTCACTGCTGATTTGAACTCAAATAATACTTATGTTTACTTTGAATCAACGGGTTCAACAATTTTGGGCCTACACCAAATGATTGTTGTTGAACACGGGGATTCTTTAGTGGTTGATGCGCCTGATGTAAAAAAATATTATAATGGGCCTGAAAGATTTGTTGTAACAGTAACTGATTATGCGGGCAGTCCGGTATTTAATCAATCAGTAAATATTAATATTAATGGTAAAACTTATACCAAAACTACTGATGAAAATGGTACTGCAAGCATTGCTCTTGGTATTATCAGCGGAAAGTATAATGTAACTACCACTGTTGCCAATACTACAGTCAAATCTCTTGTAACAATTTTACCGACAGTTAACGGTACTGATGTTGTTAAAATCTATAGAAACGCAACCCAATACTATGCAACATTCCGCAACAGTGAAGGTAAATACTTGCCTGATGGAACTATAGTTAACTTCAACATCAATGGGGTATTTTACGAGCGTAAAGTTTCTGGAGATAAAGGTTTAGCTAAATTAAACCTTAATCTGCCTGCAAAAGACTACATTATAACTGCAATGAATCCGGTAACTGGAGAAAATGCGGCCAATA
>Ga0310695_10011929_pt1 | contig 12290 bp, 8 predicted proteins | sample RumenRJG_04DNA_FD_203882 | JGI IMG/M metagenome (GOLD analysis project Ga0310695, IMG submission 203882) | Bovine rumen microbial communities from Lethbridge, Alberta, Canada - RJG_04 (v2) (version 2) | ecosystem: Host-associated > Mammals > Digestive system > Stomach > Rumen | place: Canada... | reverse complement strand
AAGTAACACCTGAGACATCATACGAAGTGGGCAAGTCCTTCGGTGATTTTCAGGCAATGCTGGCAGACATCGACACAGAGTTGGGTGAGAGTATACCAAATTTCCATAACATGGAATTTCGCATCAAGCAACTCAAAGATGCCGTTCAGGAAGACAAAGTTCACCGCCTGTCCAAAGTGCAGGACCTCGTCAACGACATCCTAAAAGACGCGGAAGAGATGTGCCTTGGCGAGCGGCTGTACCGTGAAGGCAAACTGCCCAAACGCATATGTCACTGCGACACCAAAGTCAACAACCTGCTTTTTGACGAAGATGGCAATGTATTGTGTGTCATCGACCTTGACACCGTCATGCCAAACTTCATTTTCTCTGATGTGGGCGATTTCCTGCGCACAGCGGCAAACACCACAAACGAAGACGATGCTGACATGAACAAAGTAAGTTTTAATATGTCCATCTTCAAAGCGTTCATTAAAGGCTATATGGAGACAGCCGGCAGCTTCTTACTTCCCGTGGAGATTGAGAATATTCCATACGCAGCCCAGTTGTTCCCCTATATGCAGGCTGTCAGGTTCCTGACCGATTATCTGAACGGAGACACCTACTACAAGATAACTTATCCTGAACTTAACCTTGACAGGACGAGAAACCAGTTCAAACTGTATAAAAGTGTCACGGAGCAAAAAGACCAGATGGCGGCATTTATCCGGGAATGTCTTGCTAACAAATCATAAATGAAAGAATTATACAACTTCTATAAGGGCAAGCGCGTCCTCGTGACAGGGCACACAGGTTTCAAAGGGTCATGGCTGACCATTTGGCTCCAACAGATGGGAGCTGTCGTGGCAGGCATAGCCCAGGATGAACTAACGGAGAAAGACAACTATGCGCTTGCCGGCCTCAGCCAACGGTTGGACTACGACACCCGTGCCGATATCCGTAACGGACACTGGCTCAAAGAAATCATATCAGACTGGCAACCCGACATCGTCTTTCACCTTGCTGCACAACCATTAGTACGTGTAAGCTACGCCTACCCCTTAGACACATTTGAGACCAACGTCATCGGCACCATAAATGTCATGGAGGCCATCCGCATCACTCCGAGCGTCAAAGTCGGTGTCATGGTGACGACAGACAAATGTTATGAGAACAAAGAACAACTGCAAGGCTATCGTGAAGACGACCCTCTGGGCGGCTATGACCCCTATTCTGCCAGCAAAGGCGCGGCAGAGATAGCCATCGCTTCCTGGCGCCGCAGTTTCTTCAACCCGGAGAAATACAGTGAGCATGGCATGAGTCTTGCCAGTGTGAGAGCCGGCAATGTCATTGGCGGTGGCGACTGGTCAAAAGACCGTATCATCCCCGACTGCATCCGGGCTTTGGAAAATGGAGAAGACATTGAGATACGCTCACCAAAGGCTGTCAGACCATGGCAACACGTGCTGGAGCCACTCAGCGGATATCTCCTTCTGGCTAAAAAAATGTGGGAAAACCCGACAGAATATTGCGAGGCATGGAATTTCGGACCACAAAACAACGGCATCGCCACCGTATGGGACGTGGCAAGTAAGGTAGTCGCAGAATATGGTTCAGGGCATTTGAAAGATGTATCCAACCCCAAAGACCTCCACGAAGCAAATCTTCTGACACTCAACATAGACAAAGCCAAGACACGACTGGACTGGCAACCAAGACTTAATCTGGACGAAGCCATCCACTACACCGTAGACTGGTATAAACGATACACTAAGGAAGACGTATACAACATCTGTGCGGAACAGATAGAAAAATATATAAATAAGAGTCAGCCTCATGCAGCAAAACTATATTGACCTGTCCAAGAAAATCAGAATACTCTCACTAGAGTTGGCGCATCACGCCCGTTCTTCGCACACAGGAGGGGCATTGTCCATGGCAGACATCCTGACTGTCATCTATGGCGGTGACATCATCAACATATCGCCTGAAAACATAGACTCGCCCAGGCGCGACCGTTTTATACTGAGCAAAGGTCATTGTTGCGCATCACTTTACGCAACTTTGGCACTGACAGGATATATCAATGCAGAAGAACTTAAAAGCACTTATGGTGACAACGGCTCTGTGTACTACACACACTGCAGCCACAAAGTGCCGGGCGTGGAGATTTCAACAGGAAGCCTGGGTCACGGACTGCCCATAGCCATCGGTCAGGCGATAGCCTCCAAGGTCAGCCGCAACGATTATGACGTCATCTGCCTCACAGGCGACGGCGAGCTTGACGAAGGTTCAAACTGGGAAGCAATACTCTTTGCCGGACACCACAAGACATCTAATCTCTGTCTGATTGTCGACTACAACAAAATACAAAGCATGGGTGACGTCAAAGACATCTTGGACATTGCCCCTCTCGCAGAAAAATTCAGAGATTTCCATTGGAACGTCATTGAGATTGACGGACACAACTTTGGCGAAATAGAGAATGCCTTGACGCAATTCAAAAGCGAAAAGGAAAAACCCACAGTAATCATAGCCAACACGATTAAAGGCAAAGGGGTAAGTTTTATTGAAAACAAACTCATGTGGCATTACCACAACCCTGACGACGAGGAGCTCCAAGCCGCAAAAGAAGAACTAAAATGAGAACAGCATTTATCAAGCAACTGATTGAAGAGGCGAAGACCAACGACAAAATATTTCTTCTCATTGGAGACTTAGGCTATAATGTTGTCACGCCATTCGCCGAAGCATATCCTGACCGCTTTATTAACGTAGGCATCTGCGAGCAAAACATGGTTGGCATTGCCAGCGGTCTGGCCATGAACGGATATAATGTGTACCTTTACTCTATCGGTAACTTCCCGACCCTGCGCTGTATTGAACAAATACGTAATGACGTATGTTACTATAACGGAAACGTAAAAGTAGTATCTGTCGGAGCCGGATTCGCATATGGAAGTTCTGGCGTATCACATCACGCTACAGAGGACATCGGCATGATGAGGACGTTACCCAACATGGTCATCTGCTCCCCATCGGATCCATCTGAAGCAAAAGCAATCACACATATATCGGCACAATACAACGGATGCATGTATATCCGCTTGGGCAAAGCCGGGGAGAAAGAAATCTATTCAGAACCTTATCCCCTGAAGATAGGCGACATACACTGTTATCAAGACAACAACAGCACATCGGCTGTCATCGCCTCCGGTTCGGTGATGTACTATGCCGTTAATTGGATTAAAGAAAACAACATCGACACTGCCGTTTATAGCATACCGTTTGTAAAGCCCGTCAACAAAGACCAATTACAGAAGTTGGCTTCAAGGCATTCCAACCTCATCGTGATGGATGAACATCAGAAAAGCAGCGGCGTTGCCTCTGCCTTGTTGGAACAACTAAGCGACCTGTACACAGAAGGAAAGATCAAGCAATTCCCGAAAGTGCGTCGTCTGGAGATTGACGAACAATTTATATACATCGCAGGAAACCAGCAATATCTCCGCGAATTCACACATATCACATTGCAGAAAAGCCTGTTTGAATAACATCTTAATTTAATATGTGGTTAGCAAAGAAACTCGGCATTGACAAATCAATAGCATATTCCTCTGCAGGACAAATGGTATCCGCCGGAGGAGGGTTTCTCACTGCATTATTCATCCTGAAATGTCTGAGTGCGGAAGAACAAGGCTACTACTACACATTCAAGAGCATTCTCGCCATACAGGTATTCTTTGAACTGGGTATGAACACCGTCATCACCCAGTATGTCGCGCACGACGTGGCACATCTCCAGTGGGATGATTCCATGCTTATTGGCGAAGAAAGATACCGCTCCAGACTGTCATCCATGCTTCATTTCTGTACGAAATGGTACATCTTCTTTTCCTGCATTATGCTGGTAGCCTTAATCATCGGCGGCTATTCGTTTTTTTACCATTTCGGGGAAGCCGACAATGACATCAACTGGCAAATCCCGTGGCTGATATTGTGTTTCACCACAGCGCTGAACCTTTTGATAACACCTGTTTTCTCCTATCTTCAAGGACTGGGCAAAGTCAAGGATGTACAGAAATACTATTTCTATAAATACACGTTTTACCTCATCAGCGTATTGGTCAGTTTTGCATTAGGCGCAAAACTTTACGCTTTAAGTATCGGAAACATCGTGTACATCCTGGTGTCAGCCATCTTCCTCTTATGCACGCCATTGGGCAAAATAGTTTGGAATATATACAAGATAAAGGTCACGGAACGGATTTCTTACATTAAAGAGATATTGCCTTTCCAGTGGAAAATAGCAGTGAGTTGGGTCAGCGGATATTTCATCTTCCAATTATTCAGTCCGACAATATTCGCCACCAATGGTGCCGTTGCGGCAGGACAAATGGGAATGACCCTGACAGTCCTTACCGGTATCCAAGCACTGACCTACAGCTGGACCTCTACCAAAATACCCATTTATTCCAGACTAATCGAGAAGAAACAGTATTCACAATTAGACCGCCTATTCTACTTCACGGTGCGCCAAGCCGTCAGTGTCAATGCGGTATGTCTGGCAGGATTCTTCATGTTTATTTTCATATTCAGGCATTTCGGCATAACCATCACCAATGTCAATCTGGCGGAGCGTTTTCTCCCCTACATCCCTATGATTATGATGATGATTCCAGAATTTGCCAATCAGTTTATCACAGCATGGGCGACCTATCTGCGATGTCATAAACAAGAGCCTTATCTTATATATTCTATCGTTACAGCAATACTTTGCTGCATCTCCACATTATTAATAGGAAGGATATGGGGCGTCAACGGCATCACAACGGGTTACTGTCTTATCACCCTCGCACTAATGCCCTGGGCTTACATCATCTTCAAAACAAAAAGAGACTTATGGCACAGCAATTAAGTTTTTCATACGATAATCCTCAGCAAAAAGTATTGAGTCTCTGCATCCCCACATACAACAGGGCAGAGTGTCTGAGAGAACAATTCAAACGGCTCATGACCATTCAGCCTGCCGATCTGGACAGAATGGAAATTATCATTTCTGATAACTGTTCAACCGACAACACCAGTCAGGTTGTCAATGAGTATAAAGAGAAACTGGATTTTGTATATCTACGCAACGATGAAAACATCGGTGCAGACCGCAATTTCTTACAATGCTTCAGAAAAGCCACAGCCAAATACGTATGGCTCCTTGGTGATGATGACTACATCCAGACACGTCATCTGAATACGCTGATTGACCATCTGGAGAAAGAGGACTACGGCCTTGTGCAACTGAGTCTGAACTGCAACAGCAAAAACACATTCCGCATTTATGATGACCAAGACGAGTTTCTGAACAAGCTCAATGTAAGAATCACTTACATGAGTTCCAATATTGACAGGACAGAGTATGTCCGCGACATATCTCTGGAGAAATACTTCGACACCCATCTCGTCCAAGTTCCTGCACACCTCCACGCTGCACTGCGTGGCAAGGAAAACCTCATTGTCAATCTGCCCTTTTATGATTCAGGAACACAAACGCAGAACAACGGCGGATACAACCTCTTTGAAGTCTTTGTGAAAAACCTCGTAAAGATATATGACGAATTTGAAGATAACGGCATCTCTGTCAACTCTCTCATTCTGCTCAAGAATAAAATAAGCGATTTCGTTTTTCCATATTTCTTCAATCATGTCATTCTCAAAAAACCATGCAACTTCAAGTTAGACAACGCATGGGAAATCATGAAAGAAGAATTAGGCATCGCCCGCATTATCTGGTCTGCAATCAAATTTATCTTCTCATACAAGATGATATCCCACTGGGTGAAGAAGATTACAAAGCCCGTATATAAGATTCTGGCATTTATCATCAGCAACTTCTTTGCTCTGATCTGGCCTGACAAAGCGGCACGCTTGTGGAAGAAAATCCGCACAAGAATTATCTCCAACCGTTTCAGATACCAAATCGGACACGTCGGCAAAAACTGCAATGTTGAAGGTGTTGATTTCCTCAACGGCGGCAAGAACATCTCTATCGGGGACAATTTCAGCGCACTAAAAGGATTGCGCTTGGAATGTGTCAACACACCCGACCATACGCCTAATTTGACCATCGGCAACGACGTCACTCTTAATGCAAGAGTCCATATCGGTGTAGCCAACAAGATTATTATTGGCAATCATGTATTGATTGGCAGCAATGTGCTCATTACCGACCATAGTCACGGCAAAAACAGTGAAGAAGAACTGATGTCACCACCACGCTCAAGAACCATTTACAGCAAAGGACCGGTTATTATCGGCGAAAACGTGTGGATTGGTGAGAATGTATGTATCCTCCCAGGCGTCACAATCGGCAAAGGCTCTGTCATCGGCGCAGGAGCTGTAGTAACCAAAGATATCCCACCTTTTTCAATCGCTGGCGGTAATCCGGCACGAATAATTAAATGAATATGAAACACCTTATCACATTTATATTGGCCACCATTGTTTCATCTGTATCTGCTTTGGCGTGCACTTCGGTCATCATCACGTCTAAAGCCAGCAAAGACGGCAGGCCCATGATCTTCAAGAACCGCGACACAGGTTCCCTCAGCAATATTTGTATTGAAAGACAAGGTGCATTATACCGTTATGTGGGCATCGCCAATGCCCGTGACACGATACCACAGGAAATCTGGGGCGGACACAACGAGAAAGGCTTTGCCATTATCAACACTGCGGACTACAACCTCAACGAGAAGAATGAGAAGGAAGAACTTGAGGGAGAGATTATGCGCATCGCCTTAGGAGAATGCGCTACACTGGCAGACTTTGAAAAATTTCTGGACCAACGCGAACGCCCGTTGTGTGTCAATACCAACTATGGCGTCATTGATGCTCACGGCGGATGCGCGTATTATGAGGTCGGCAACAATGGTTATGTAAAATATGACGCCAACGATCCATCCGTCGCTCCAGAGGGATATCTCCTCCGCACCAATTACGGCTTTTCCGGAGACCAGACCAAGAACCAGGGATGCGAGCGATATCTCGCTATCGCGGAATTCATGAAAAAAGCACAAAAAGACGATAACATCGATGCGACATACCTTATTACACATATCCCGAGATACGTCACACACGGACTGACACACATCAATCTCCTTGACAATATGCCCGAGACCGAAAAAGACACCACCATGATGCCCTTCCGCGACTATATCCCCAGGCACAGCACAGCATCGTGTCTCCTTGTGCAAGGTGTGAGAACCAATGAGCCCGCCGCATTTACGACAAGCTGGCTTTATGTCGGCTACCCCCTTACAACCGTCTGCATGCCTGTCATTCTCAATCCCGAAAACAGGTTGCCGCAGACTTTTATCAGCCGTGAAGACGGTACTGCGTGGATGGCTGAAAAAGGATTAGAACTAAAGAAAAGACTTTTCCCTTATACCGTCAGCAATGGCAAGGATTATATAAATGTAGCACAGCTTTACAACAAGTGCGGCACAGGCATACAGCAAAAACTGCAACCCGTAGAGGCAAAAATCATCCGCAAAGCTCTCGATACCATCAATGACATGCGCAAGAAGGGCAAAATCACCCCAACGCTCTACGACTTTTACGACTGGGCAGACAATTATATCCGACAACACTTCTCTACATTATGAACAATACAGCCAAATACACCCGCGAAGAAGCCAAAGAAGCTTTTGCCAATCTGCTTGATGTCATGGACACTTTGCGCCAAAAATGCCCGTGGGATAGCAAACAAACCAATCAGTCACTCAAGTCCAATACTATAGAAGAAGTCTACGAACTCGTTGACGCCCTGAGCAATGAAGATGACAATGAAATCTGCAAAGAACTCGGCGACGTTCTCATGCACGTTATCTTTTATAGTATTTTCGGCAGAGAAAAAGGAACGTTTGATATTGTAGACGTGTGCCATAAAGTTTGCGAAAAACTCAAGTTCCGCCATCCGCACATCTACGGCAATGTCGTCGCTGAAACAGCTGAGCAAATAGAAGATAACTGGGAAAAAATAAAGCAAAAAGAGAAAGACGGCAATAAGACCGTCCTGGGCGGCGTTCCCAAGACACTGCCTACACTTATCAAAGCATACCGGATTCAAGACAAAGTCCGCCATGTAGGTTTTGACTGGGAGAAGAAAGAGCAAGTATGGGACAAGGTCAAGGAGGAAATCGCAGAGTTTGAGTCAGAAGTGCGCCATATGGATGCAGATAAAGCCGAGCAGGAGTTCGGAGATGTACTCTTCAGTCTTATCAACGCCGCACGGCTCTACAACATCAATCCTGACAATGCCCTCGAGCGCACCAATCGCAAATTCATCAAACGCTTCAATTATCTTGAAGCCAAGGCGGCAAAGCAGGGAAGTAAACTCAAGGACATGACAATCGCCGAAATGGATAAAATCTGGGAAGAAGCCAAGACATTTGACAATTGAACAAATTGAATAAAAGATATTTATTCGTAACTTTGCATCATCATTCAACGCTTATCGAAACAATTTATACAAAAATATTATGGAATTAGGAGCAAAATACAATCCGCACGATATAGAGAAAAAATGGTATGAGTACTGGGAGAAGAATGAATTATTCTCCTCCAAGCCCAACAACAAAGAGCCTTACACCATAGTTATACCGCCCCCCAATGTAACGGGTGTCCTTCACATGGGACATATGCTGAACAACACCATTCAGGACGTATTAGTACGTAAGGCGCGCCTTAGCGGCAAGAACGCATGCTGGGTACCCGGCACCGACCATGCAAGTATAGCCACTGAAGCAAAAGTGGTAAACCGCCTGGCTGAACAGGGCATCAAGAAAAGAGACCTCACCCGTGAGCAATTCCTCAAATATGCCTGGGCGTGGACTGACGAACACGGCGGCATTATCCTCAAACAACTGCGCCGTCTCGGTGCCAGCTGTGATTGGGAACGCACAGCCTTCACTATGGATGAGCAGCGCTCCGAGAGTGTCATGAAAGTCTTTGTTGATCTCTATAAAAAAGGACTCATCTACAGAGGTCTCCGCATGGTAAACTGGGACCCGAAAGCACAAACCGTACTTTCCACGGAGGAAGTCATATATCGTGATGAGAAGAGTAAACTCTTCTACCTCAGATACTATGTTGCCGACACCGATGTAAACCCAGTCAAACTCACCAATCAGGAAGGCGAAGTCGTACATCAGGATGAAAACGGCAGATATTATGCCGTAGTCGCTACAACACGCCCCGAGACCATCATGGGCGACACGGCTATGTGCATCAATCCCAAAGACCCTAAAAACAGATGGCTCAGCGGCCATAAGGTGACAGTACCACTGGTCAACCGCGTCATACCCGTCATTGAAGACAGATATGTTGACATTGAGTTTGGTACAGGATGTCTGAAAGTCACTCCGGCACACGACGTGAATGACTACACCCTGGGCAAGACGCATAACCTGGAGACAATAGACATCTTCAATCCTGACGGCACACTCAGCGAAGCAGCCGGACTGTACGTTGGACAGGACCGCATGGACGTACGCAAACAAATTGCCATTGACTTGAAGAACGCCAACTTATTGGAGAAAGTTGAGAATTACAATAACAAGGTCGGGTACTCAGAGCGCAATCAAGACACCGCTGTCGAACCGAGACTTTGCAAACAGTGGTTCCTCTCCATGAAGCACTTTGCAGAAATTGCCCTGCCACCTGTTCTGGAAGGAAAAATCAAATTTTATCCCACTAAGTATGTCACCACCTATCGCAACTGGTTAGAAAACATTCAGGACTGGTGCATCAGCCGGCAGCTGTGGTGGGGCCACCGCATCCCGGCATATTTCATTGACAACGACAACGACGACACCGAGAATTTTGTCGTTGCATTGACCCCCGAGGAGGCACTGCATGAAGCACGCATTAAATTCAATAAACCCGAACTTCAAATAACAGACCTCCACCGCGACGAAGATGCACTCGACACTTGGTTCTCAAGCTGGTTATGGCCTATCAGTCTGTTTGACGGCATCAACAACCCCGGCAACAGCGAGATAAAATACTATTACCCCACATCCGTTCTGGTGACAGGTCCGGATATCATCTTCTTTTGGGTAGCCCGCATGATTATGGCCGGCATGGAGTACCTGCACGACGTACCCTTCAAGAGCGTTTACTTCACAGGTATTGTGCGTGACGAAATAGGCCGGAAGATGTCCAAGTCATTGGGCAATTCTCCCGACCCCATAACCTTGATAGACAAATACGGCGCTGACGGAGTACGCATGGGTATGCTTCTGTCTGCTCCGGCAGGAAACGACATCCTCTTCGCTGAGTCACTGTGCGAACAGGGACGCAACTTCTGCAATAAGATTTGGAATGCCTTCCGCCTGATTAAGAGTTGGCAGACAGCAGACATCCCGCAGCCCGAAAGCAGCAAGAAATCCATCATCTGGTTTGATGCTAAGATACGGCAAGCCTGTGCGGAAATAGAAGATTTGTACAAGAAGTATCGCTTAAGCGAAGCCTTGATGAGCGCATTCCGGCTCTTCACCGACGAGTTCTCCGGCTGGTATCTCGAAATGATCAAGCCCGCTTATCAGGCACCTATCGACCAACAGACATACGATGCCACATTGCGCTTCTTTGACACTCTGATGAAGGTCATTCACCCGTTCATGCCATTCATAACGGAAGAAATCTGGCAGCACATCTACGACCGCAAGGAAGGCGAAAGCATCATGGTGGCAGAACTCAAGAGCGACAAACCGACCAGGGAAGACGCTGCGATACTGAATGATATTGAGATCATGAAGCAAGTAGTCGCCGGCGTACGCGCCATCCGCAACCAAAAGAATATCGCTCCGAAAGAAAAACTCACACTACACATTATCGGCCAAAACCCCATCCCCGATCTGACAAGCGTAACCACCAAGATGGCCAACCTCTCGGAGATAACGGTTACGGACAAAAAAGAAGACGGCTCCTCTGAGTTTATGGTCGGAACGACACTCTATGCCGTACCTCTCGGAAACCTGATTGACGTGGAAGTGGAAATCAAGAAAGCGGAAGCGCAGCTTGAGCATCTGCGCGGCTTCCTTGCCGGTATAGAAAAGAAACTGAGCAATGAAAACTTCATCGCCCACGCACCTGAGAAAGTCATCGAACTGGAGCGTAAGAAGAAAGCCGACTCAGAATCCAAGATAGCGACACTGCTGGAAACACTTCAGAAACTCAGAAAATAACATTCCACAGTATTTTTGTTTGATAAACTGAAAATGCATAATGTCATCTGCCTCCGGGGCAGATGACATTATTGTTTTTTCAGGCGATATGTTTTTCGTACCTGCGGACAGGATGTATATTCCAAAGGGTGGAACGTAAATTCCAGCCGTTGGAACATAAGTTCCAGCCCATGGAACGGAGCACTTATCGGGAGCAACGCACGCATCGTGACAGCATCAATTACCTGCCCGGCACGGACCTTTCATCGCGGAAATGCACTATAGGGTTTGCAAATTAAAAACATAAAAAAATTATTATGCAGTAATAAAGAGCCAAAACGAGCATCAGTGTTAATTTTTGTTTATCTTTGTATGGAAATTACACACTCGGACTATCTTGTGAAGACAACTTTTGGAATCAAACAATAAAAATCATTTAATACACTAACTTTTAATTTTTATCGTATGCAAAAAAAATTGCAGTTGCTATTCGTGATGGCGTTATTCGCATTTACATCCGCATTAGCACAGGTTACAACTTCATCAATGAGCGGTAAGATTACCGACGAGAAGGATGACAGCCCTATCATGGGTGCCATCGTCCAAGCTACCCACTTGCCTTCGGGTACCAAGTATGGTGCAGCCACCAACGCATCCGGCCGTTACACCATTCAAGGTATGCGTGCAGGTGGTCCTTACAAGGTAAATGTCAGCTTTATCGGCACAAAGGCAAAGGAATTTGACATCAAGTCCTTAGCTTTGGGTGAGACTTACGAGCTCTCCACCAGTCTGGCAGAAAACACCACCCTGCTGCAGGGCGTGACAGTCAGTGCCAAGCGTTCCACACGGGGGGAATCAAAAACATTTGAAAACACCAACATTGAGTTGTCTCCGACAATTGACCGTAACATCTACGATGTCATCAAGCAGTCTGCCCTTGTATCCGTTTCCAAATACGGCGGTACAACCATCAACGGCAACAACAACCGTTACAACTCTTTCCAGATTGACGGTACCGTAAGTAATGATGTGTTCGGTCTTGCAGGTTCAGGTACTAATGGCGGCCAGACAGGCGCTAATCCAATC
>Ga0310695_10011928_pt1 | contig 12292 bp, 4 predicted proteins | sample RumenRJG_04DNA_FD_203882 | JGI IMG/M metagenome (GOLD analysis project Ga0310695, IMG submission 203882) | Bovine rumen microbial communities from Lethbridge, Alberta, Canada - RJG_04 (v2) (version 2) | ecosystem: Host-associated > Mammals > Digestive system > Stomach > Rumen | place: Canada... | reverse complement strand
CCGAATTTGGCGGGCTTACGGTTGAATGCCGTGCAAGCGACCAGTATAAGGAACTTGCTAGTAAATGGAATATAGGTGGGGCGAACCGAACTATAAATCCGCCTATAAATCCGCCTATAAATCCGCCTATAAATAAGACGCAACAAGTTCTATTGGATTTGGTTAAAGAAAACAACAATTATACTTATGATGATTTAGCGTCGTTAACAAATAAGCACCGCGATACTGTTCGTGAGAACTTGAAAAAACTTCAGGAACTTGGCCTCATCCGTAGAGTCGGTGCGCGCAAGAATGGCCATTGGGAAATTATTGAGAAATAAAATCCAAGTGTGACCCCATGAAATATGGGAAGGCGGCAATTCCCAGAAATGGGACGATGAAAGCCTGCAGCAAAACAAAGTCACTTCGAGGAGCTAACCCACTCCCATTGATAAAAAATCAACAAAAAGTGTCTTTTGGGGCGGTTTTTAGCCTGTTTTTGGGGCTAATTTTATTGTGGTTGGAAATTTTTAGGAGTTCTTATGAGAACGCTGGGCATAGTGTTTGGTACTTTGGCGTGTGCAGCCGTGTTTGCTGTTGCTGCCGAAAATCCCCTCAAATTGTGGTACAATAGCGATGCGGGTACCGAATTTACGAATGCTTTGCCCATTGGCAACGGCTACATGGGCGGCATTGTCTACGGTGGCGTCGCAAAAGACATTATCGGCCTGAACGAAAGTACCGTCTGGTCGGGCGGCCCTGGCGACAACAACAAGCAGGGGGCGGCAAGCCACTTGAAAGACGCGCGCGATGCCATGTTCCGCGGCGACTACCGCACGGCGGAATCTATCGTGTCTAACTATATGATTGGCCCAGGCCCGGCAAGCTTTCAGCCGGTGGGCGACTTGGTGATTACCACATCGCATTCGGGCGCTACCAATTACCGCCGCGAACTCGACCTCAAAATGGCTATCGCAAAGACGACGTATACGGCTGGCGGCGTCAACTACACGCGCGAATATTTTGCAAGCTACCCGGACCATGTAATCGTGGTGCACCTCACGGCCGACAAAGGCGGCTCGGTGAGCTTTGGCGCCACCATGACGACTCCGCACCGCAGCAACAGCATGTCGAACAGCGGCAACACGCTCGTTTACGACGTGACGGTGAATTCCATCAAGTTCCAAAATCGCCTGAACGTGGTGGCCGACGGCGGCACGGTTTCGGTCGCGAACGGCAAAATCAACGTGCAGGGCGCAAACTCCGCGATGCTCGTGCTCACCATGGCTACGAATTTCAAGTCTTATAACGATGTCTCGGGCAACCCGGGTGCAATCGCCTCCGAGATTATGTCGAAGGTCGCAAAAAAATCTTACGATGACTTGCTTGCCGCGCACCTCAAGGATTACCAGACGATTTTCAATCGCGTCTCTTTGAACTTGGGCGAACCCGACAAGAGCGCAGGCGACATTACCAGCACTCGCGTCAAGAATTTCAATTCCACGAATGACCCCTCCTTGGTGGAACTGCATTACCAGTTCGGCCGCTACTTGCTGATTTCGAGCTCGCGCAAGGGCGGCCAGCCGGCCAACTTGCAGGGCATTTGGAACAAGGATACGAACCCGGTTTGGGGCAGTAAGTACACCACGAACATTAACCTCGAAATGAACTACTGGCCGGTAGAGACGGCGAACCTCGGCGAATGCGTGTGGCCGCTCATCGACAAAATCAAGAGCATGGTGCCGCAGGGCGAAAAGACGGCCAAGGTGCACTGGGGCGTAGACGAAGGCTGGGTGGAACATCACAATACCGACCTCTGGAACCGTACCGCTCCGATCGATGGCGCGTGGGGCTTGTGGCCGACGGGTGCCGGCTGGCTCAGCACGCACTTGTGGGAACATTTCTTGTTCAACCCGACTGACAAGGCTTACTTGCAAGACGTTTATTCGACCATGAAGGGGGCGGCGCTCTTCTTCGTGAATAGCCTGGTTGAAGAGCCCGAAACCGGCAATAAGTACTTGGTGACTGCTCCGAGTGATTCTCCGGAAAACGATCACGGCGGCTACAATGTCTGCTTTGGCCCGACCATGGACAACCAGATTATCCGCGACGTGCTGAATTACACGATTGAGGCCTCCAAGATTCTGGGCGTCGACGAAGAGGCCCGCGCCAAGATGGAAGCGGTGGTAAAACGCTTGCCGCCCACAAAGACGGGTAAGTACGGCCAGATTACGGAATGGCTGCAGGATTGGGATGACCCGAACAACAAGAACCGCCATATTTCGCACTTGTACGGCCTTTTCCCGAGCGCACAGATTACGCCCGAAGAGACCCCTGACCTGATCAAGGGCGCAGGCGTTACGCTCAAGCAGCGCGGCGACGATGCGACCGGCTGGTCCTTGGCTTGGAAGATTAATTTTTGGGCCCGCATGCACGACGGTGATCACGCTTACACCATGATTCGCATGCTGCTGACGCCGAACAAGACTTATAATAATTTGTTCGATTCCCACCCGCCGTTCCAGATTGACGGTAACTTTGGTGCGGTCTCGGGCGTGAACGAAATGCTCATGCAGAGCCACAACGGCCGAATCAACTTGTTGCCGGCATTGCCTTCGCAGTGGAAAGACGGTAGCATCAAGGGCATTCGCGCCCGCGGCGGTTTCGAAATCGATTCCATGGCCTGGAAGGGTGGCAAGCTCACTTATGTGGCCATCAAGTCCGATGTGGGCCAGACGCTGAACATTGTGAATGGTTCTAACAAGTTCACCACGACGACGGTGCCGGGCAAGGTTTACGAATTCGACGGCAACCTCAAACTCACGAATCAGCCGTTCGAAGCGGTGACGATTCCGGGCAAGATTCAGGCCGAAAGCTACATCGCTATGGACGGAGTGCAGATTGAGCCCGATACCGATGGCGAACCGAATCTCGGCTGGATTAACGATGGCGACTACAGCGAATACCTGGTGAAGGTTCCGGCTGCAGGCGCTTACAAGCTTACCGCCCGCGTAGCCTCTGGTGCCGAAGAAAAGTCGACCATTACGGTGTCCGATTCTACGGGCAAGGCGCTTGCGACGCTTACGGTGGACCCCGCAAAGACCGAAGGTTGGAATGACTGGTACGAAACTTCGACCGCGATTGATTTGCCCAAGGGCGAACAGAAACTCAAGTTCGTTTACTCGGGCACCACAGACTTCTTGATGAATGTCGACTGGTACAATTTCAAGAGTGACCCGACGGCAATTCCGACGGTGGCTCGCATGGCAAACTCGCTCTCGGTTCGTCAAGTGTCGATGGCACGCGCCTCGGTGGCCCTGATGGTGAATACAGATGGCGATTACGAAGTGCGCCTGTATACAGCGAACGGCAACATGGTGGCCAAACGGCAGGGTAGCGGTAATTCCCTGGTGGAATTCGGCAAGAATGGCCGCCTGCTGCAAGGGACTTACATTGCGGTTGTCAAGAGCGGTAACCTGCAAAAAACGCTCAAAATCAAGGCATATTGATAACTTGTCCACGCGAATTGCCTTTTCGCGTGGAATTTTACCCTTTTTTGGGGGTAATTTTTAGGTGGGTGAGTATAAAAAACGCTCCAGTGGGGGCGTAAAGGGATGAATTATGATGTTTGTGAAGAACATTAAGGCGGCTGTCGCCTTGGTTGGTTTCGGTCTTTGCACGCAGGCTATGGCGGAAAACCCGCTTATCCAGACCTATTATTCTCCGGACCCGGCGCCTGTCGTGTTCGGCGATACGCTTTGCACCTATTCCGGCAACGACGAGGGCGGCAGTTTCTTCACGATGCACGGCTGGCGCGTATCCTGCACCACGGATATGGTGAACTGGACCGACATGAACACCCTCATTTTGGAAGCGGGTGACTTCAACGGTTCTGCCAAGAAAAACGGCGACTGGGCATCTCAATGCATTCGCCGCAATGACAAGTACTATTATTACGTGACGGTGGAATCTACCCGCGGCGGCCGCGCCGTCAACGTGGCCGTGTCCGACAAGAAGGAAGGCCCCTTTAAGGACGCCCTAAACGGCAAGCACTTGGCGGGCCCCAACTGGGACTACATCGACCCCACCGTATTTATTGACGACGATGGCCAGGCATGGCTCTACTGGGGTAACCCGAAGCTCTATTATTGCCCCCTCAAGGAGAACATGATCGAATGCGCAAGCGACATCAAGGTCTCCGACATGAGCGGCTTTAACGGTAAGTATACCGAAGGCCCGTGGATTCACAAGCGCGGCAAGAAGTATTACATGATTTACGCCGCCGGTGGCATTCCCGAATCCATTGACTATTCCTGGAGCGATTCTCCGACGGGCCCCTGGACTTACAAGGGCGTCATTATGCCGAGTAGCGAACCGGGTGCCGCGTTCACTGTCCACTCCGGCATTGTCGACTTTAAGGGCCGCAGCTTCTTCTTCTATCACAACCAGAAGAACGTGAAGGGCGGCGGCTACAGCCGTTCTACCGCAATTGAAGAATTCACCTGGAATGCTGACGGTACCATTCCCACGATCCGCGCCACCAACAATGGCGTCGTAAAGCCCATCAAGAACCTTGACCCGTTCGTGCGCGTGGAAGCCGAAACCAAGGCCTGGGTGGGCGGCATGACTGTCAATACGTCGGGCGGCTACACCATCATCGAACATGTGAAGGCTCAAAACGGTGCGGTTTACCTGACCAATATGGGTAGCAGCTTCTATACCAAGGTACGCTCTGTGGACATGGGCGACGGTGCCGACCGCATTATCGTTTGCACTAGGGGCAACGGCGGTAAGCTTGAACTCCATGCCGGTTCCGAAAACGGTGCGCTCCTTGCTACAATGAATATTCCGTCTAGTTCTGCCTGGCAAGAAAATTCGTTCGACTTGACTGATGCCGCAGGCGTCGATGACTTGTTCTTCGTGGTAAAGCAGGGCGGGTTCGATTTTGACTACTGGTACATGGAAAGCGAAAAGACCGCTGTGCCGCAGACTCCTTACAAGGAAGTGGCTGCAAAGATTCCGGGCAAGATCGAAGCCGAAAACTACGACGTGGGTGGCCACAATAAGGCCTTCTACGACAATGACCGCGAAAACCAGGGCAAGGCCTACCGCGAAGACGAAGTCGACGTCGTAGACATTAGTGATTCCAAGTGCGGCGACGCCGCCTGTGCGGGCTATGCTATCGGTTACACGAACGATGGCGAATGGGTGGAATATACCATCAATGTCGCGGCCGACGCCAAGTACAACATTACCGCGAATGTGGCGACCGCCTTCGAAACTTCTGCAATGCAGCTGTTCATTGACGACAAGGAAATCACCGAATCGGTGGTGTTCCCGAAGGTCGACAGCGTATGGACTACGTACAAAGTAGTAGATGTAGGCTCTGTAGATCTCAAGAAGGGCGAACATGTGCTCAAACTCTTGATTACCGGCGGTTACTTGAACGTGGACTGGATTCAGTTTACCGATCCGAACGACACCTCGACTTCTATTGCGAAGAACGTAAAACTTGCCCCGCAGACAGCGTCTTACAACGTCTTCGGCGCCACTGGCAAGTTCCTTGGTCGCGTAGAGTCTGGTGCGAACATGGCTGCAACCCTTAAGAATGCTGGCTTTGCAAACGGCATGTACATCTTGCGTGCCGCGGGCCTGAACAAGACCCTCCGCGTACAAGTCCGCTAGCATGTCATCCTGAGCTATACGAAACTAAGAACTTTAGTTCTAAAGTTGAGTTATCCTCTTTGTGGAGGAGAGGTGTAGCCTCGAAGTCGAAGGATCTAGAGCCCCAACAGGCGTTGACAACTTATCAATGAGAACTCTCTAAAAGGGAGTTCTTTTTTTTGCATGAAAAGGTATTTTTTTATTGGTGTGGATGATTAAGTGAGGTTTATCATGAAAAGGTTCTTGGTTTCGTCTGCCGTAACGTGCGCGTCGTTGTGCGCTACGTTTGCAACTACGGCAATTGCTCAACCCAACGATGAATGGAACGGCAAACCGCGTGTTTTCGCGGTGAACGTGCTTACGCCGCACGTGACTTCGATGCCGTATACAACGGTCAAAGAAGCCGTGAAGGGCGACCGCCATGCTTCTGAATGGTACCAGAGCCTTTCGGGCAAATGGAAATTTTTCCATGTCGAAAAACCCGCCCAGCGTAACAACGACTTCTACAAAGACAATTACGATGTCTCTGGCTGGGACGAAATCCCGGTGCCTTCTTCTTGGCAGTTGCTGGGTTACGACCATCCGATTTACACCAACGTGATTTATCCGTGGGCGCAGAACAACAGGGTTTCTGCTCCGGGTGCTCCGACTGATTTTAACCCGGTGGGCCATTACCGCCGCACCTTCACCGTTCCCGAAAAGTGGGACGGTAAGCGAATCCGCTTGCACTTCGAAGGTGTCGAATCCGCTTACTATGTTTGGGTGAACGGCAACTACGTCGGCTATGCCGAAGATTCTTTCACGGGTCACGAATTCGATATCAACAAGTACCTGCGCAAGGGTGAAAACAACATCTCCGTTCAGGTGTTCCGCTGGTGCGATGGTTCCTGGCTCGAAGACCAGGACTTTATTCGCCTCGCCGGTATCATGCGTGATGTGTACATTTACGCAGTCCCCGAAGTGCATATTCAGGACTTCCAGATCGATGCTACTCTGGCTAGCAACTACAAAGATGGTATCTTGAAGACTAGAACTTGGATTTACAACTCCACGGGTTCTGCTTCTGGCGAATACACCGTAGAACTTTCTCTTTATAACGAAGCCGGAACCGAAGTGATTGCGCCGACGGCACAGAAGGTGTCTGGCATTAGCCCGAATGGCGGCCAGAAGGATGTCTACTTCGAAATCCCCTATACCGCTCCCAAGCTGTGGTCTGCTGAATCGCCGAACCTTTATACGGCCGTGCTTACTATCAAGGATAGCAAGGGAAATTTGCTGCAGGCCGAAAGTAACAAGATCGGTTTCCGCAAGATCGAAATCAAGAAAGACAACGGTGCTCCGCGCCTGTACGTGAACGGCATGCCCATCAAGTTCCACGGTGTGGACCGCCACGAATTAGATCCCGATGATGGCCGTGCAGTGTCCTACGAACGCATGGAAAAAGACGTGATTCTCATGAAGCGTTTCAATATCAATGCGCTTCGTATGTCGCACTACCCGAATAACCCGTACATGTACGATCTTTGCGACAAGTATGGCATCTACGTGATTGACGAAGCCAACGTGGAAAGCCACGGTGCCAATAGCGAACTTCCCAAGAACAGCGACGACTGGCGCGCTCCTGCGGTAGACCGTATGAACACTATGGTGCAGCGCGACAAGAACCATCCGAGCATTATCCTGTGGTCCTTGGGTAACGAAGCAGGTAACGGTAACGTGTTTGCCTCGGAACGTGAACGTGCGCACCAGATTGACTCTACCCGATTTGTGCATTACGAAGGCGACTGGAACAATGCCGATGTGAATAGCTGGATGTACTTTGGCCCCGACGCCGTGCGCAGCTACAACGACGCCAACAAGCCGATTATGCTCTGCGAATACGAACACGCCATGGGTAACTCCGTGGGCGACCTGCAGGAATATATGGATGCCTTCTACGGCAACCCGCGCAGCTTCGGCGGCTTTATTTGGGACTTCATTGACCAGGGCCTGCGCCACAAGGGTACGCCGTACTTCGAATTCGGTGGCATGTGGGGCGACTGGCAGAACGACGATAACTTCTGCGCTAACGGCCTCGTGTTCCCGGATAGATCGCTCCAGCCGGAAATGTGGGAAGTCAAATATCAGTATGCTCAAGTTCGCGTGAAGAATGTGGATGCCGCAAAGGGCAAGATCCAGATTGAAAGCCGCTACCTGTACAAGAACCTGGGCGATTTCCTCGATGCTTACTGGTCTATCAAGGAAAATGGCAAGGTCATTAAGGAAGGCAAGCTGAACGGCACCCAGATGAACATTGGCCCGAACGAAAAGAAAGAAGTGACTATCGAAATGCCGAAAATCGAAACCACGGTCGGCGCCGAATACTTCTTGGATATTGATTTCCGCCTGAAGAAAGATGAACTCTGGGCTAAGGCCGGCTATAGCATCGGTCACGAACAGTTCGGCATCGATTTGGGTCAGCTCTGGTCGACTGAAATCGATATCAGCACCTTGCCGACTTACAAGGTCAACAAGTCTAACGGTCTCGAAATCGAGGGCAAAGATTTCAAGATCCGCTTCGACGAAAAGAACGGTATGCTCGCAAGCTACGTTCTCGATGGCGATACCATTATCAAGAACGGCGGCATTCCGAACTTCTGGCGCGCCCCGATCGACAACGACAAGGGCTTCAACATGGAAAAGGGGCATGGTGAATGGCGCAGCGCAAGCAAGAAGCGCAACGTGACCTCCGAAGTCAAGGAAGTGTCTCAGCAAGAAACCCAGGTGACTTTCAACTTCAGCTTCCCCGATGTGGGCAGCACCAAGATGAAGATGACTTACTACGTATACGGTAGTGGCGATATCGTGGTCAGCTACACGCTTAACCCCGATGGCTCCAAGAGCTACTTGCCGAACGTGGGAACGCTCTTTACCGTGCCGGGCGGCTACGAAAAGGTCCGCTGGTTTGGTCGCGGCCCCGACGAAAACTATATTGGCCGTAACCGCGGAAGCTTCATGGGTCTCTATTCAACGCTCGCCGATTCTATGACAATCAAGTACATGGAAATTGGCGAAACCGGCCAGCGCACCGACGTCAAGTGGGCGACGCTCACCAACAACGATGGCAAGGGCTTAATGATTGTGGGTAACCCGCGCATGGAATTCAGCGCCCAGCATTACACTCCGGAACAGCTTTCCGATACAAAGCTTCCGTGGGAACTCAAGCGCAACAAGGACATTACGCTCCGCGTGGACTTGCACCAGATGGGCGTTGGCGGTATCAATTCCTGGGGTGCCCAGCCGCTTGATGCGTACCTGCTCAAGGCTAACCGCGAATATTCTCACACCTTCCGCCTGGCTCCGATCCGCAAAAAGTTGAACGACCCGACCGAATACTCGCTGCTCGGATTCCGCAACTTCGGCTGGAACAAGGAAATCGCCCCGGCTAAGTACGGCGAAACTGAAATCGAGAAGATTTACGAAAACCAGCCGGACAAGGATATTACCGAAGATGCCAATAAGGATACCGAAGGCCGGACCCCGATTCTGCCGAGTGGCGTAAAAATGGCAAATAATGCCGTTCGCCACTACAGCGTATTCGATATGCAGGGCCGCCTTGTAGCAAAGTTTACGACCGTAGGCGTCGAAGACTTGCAAGCAAAAACCTCTGCTGCGGTAAAGCGCTCGGGCACCTACTTGGTTAAGTCCAAGACGGGTACAGCCTTCCGCATCAACGTACGATAACTCCACACCCCATGCATGAACGCCCCGGCTTCGGCCGGGGCGTTTCATACTTAAGTTCCGCTTGATATATGGTTGCTTATAGTAATGCCGAGTTGAGGCGGCAGGCATTAGCCTGCCGTCGAGACGAAGGGCGACCAATGACTGGTTAACCTTTTGGAGTGCTCATACCCCATCGGCTGTTTATATAAAAAGAATCTCCCGCTTGCGCGAGAGATTCTTTGGTTGGTTTTTAGGAGGTATTCTTAGGAGTACTAAGATTCGTTTGAGAGAGAAGCTTTACTTCACGAAGCTGGCGGGCAACGTGAACTGCTTCAGGAACGGCCAGCCGATGTTGCCGTCGCCCTGTTCGTGGCCGCCACCCTGCTTGGTGCAGAGAACGACTTTCACGCCGTCACGGCAGTTGGAGTATTCCTGGCAACCGTTGGAATTCGTTGTCGGAGCGCCAGTGCAACCGTCTGCTTCTGCCCAATACTTGAAGGTGCCTTCGGCGCCGAGGAAGTTCAAACCGTCGTTGTACCCACTGTCTCCACCTTGGTATTTGCAGACCGGGTCTGCCGTGCCGCGGAAGTTGATGACAGAAATCGGACGTGCCTTCGTGCACTTGGCGCTGTTGGTTCTGTTCAGGTCCATAGCTGCCGGAGCAACTGCAGCGAAGACATCGGACATCATGCAGGCCACGTGGTTGCTCATACCGCCACCCATCGAGAATCCTGCCGCATAGATACGCTGCGGGTCGATGCAGGCTTTTTCTCTGACATACTTGATCATTTCGCGAGTGAACTCAATGTCGTCATCGTTGGAACAGCAAGGACCGACGTTCCAACCCGGGCCCATCGTTTTGGTGGTGCCTTGCGGGTAGAGCGAGATGACGCCTTCCTTGTCGGTGAGTGATTTGTACTTCGTATCTTTCATCTGTCCTTCGCTGCTGCCACCAATCGGGTGATAGTCAATGAGCAGCGGAACAGGCTTGTCGCCCTTGTAGGCACTCGGCACATGCATGATAAATGAGCGTTGGCCAGAGCTGCCTTGGACGGTCAATCTTACCGTCTCGTCTTTGCCGGACTGTGCAGTCTTGCCGGAGCAGTCGACTACGATAGGTTCGTCGTTGCCGGCGCTGCTGGAAGATTTCGGAGGTTCAACAGAACCAGAAGATTTCGGTTGCTCGCCGTTTCCCGAGCTGGAAGAAGCTTCTGCAGAGGGCCTTACCATTTCGATTGTTACGCCGGTTTCGGTTTCGGCCTGCATCTGGTAGACAAAATTGGCGTAGCCTTCCATGGCGAACTGGAGCATCGGCAACAGGTCGCCTTCTTTCTTGAGAGCCTTGACTGCACCCTTGTCGGTCAACATAAAGGTGCTGTTGCGGTTGTCTGCACTGACGCGGATGAACTTCGCGCCTTTTGCAAGCTTGCCCAAGTCGAGGGAGACGATTCCCTGGACGTTTTCGATGTTGTTCTTCTTGAGAACCTTGCCCAGAGAGTTGATCACGGACACGCTGAGAGAACGTGCGTCCGCATTGTAGATGGTGAGCATGTTGCCTTCCATATGGAGGGCTACATTAGAAGCCTTGGTGCTTGCGATAGCGGTGGTGCCGTCGCCACTGAGGCGGAATGTTCCATCTTCTGCGCTGGTCGTTTCATAGCCACCGAAGTTAAAGGTACTGATTTTAACTCCGCCGAGCAAACGGCCAGAAACCTTGGATTTGACCACGCCGTCAATGCTCCAGGCGAATGCCTGGCTGCTGAACAAGCCGAACAGTGCCAGGCTAGCGATACTTGCGAATTTGGGGTTACGCATAAATACTCCTTTTTATGATATCCTTTTGTTTTACTTCTTAAATAAATTTACACAATTATTGCGAAAATGCAATGTATTTTGCGTAAAGTTTATGAAATTATTAATAAATCTTACACATTTCCGTGTAAAAAGTGTTTTGTGCGTCTTTTTTTTTGTTTGGGGAGCGTGGATTTATTGTCCAAGGAAACTTGCCTTTGACAGGGTAAAAGCCCCCTTTTGTAAGGTACTTTTGCTTATGGTGTTCACGTTTTTAAAGGATGTTGGTTATGAAAAGACTTTCCCTTTCTCTTGCTATTGCAGCCATTGCAGGCTTTGCGACCGTTGCTAACGCAGCCATGGCCGATGGCGGTGCAAAATTTTTGGGCAATATTACTACGGGCGGTCAGATTCGTAGCGACTTTGCTCAATATTGGAACCAGATTACTCCCGAAAACGGCTGTAAGTGGGGTTCCATCCATTCCCTTTCTAATGGCAACAGCGGTACAAGCAAGTTCGCCTGGGACAACTTCGACAAGTGCGAAAGCGCCTACAAGTGGGCCAAGGAAAAACCGGGTGAACGCCACTTCAAGTTCCATGCTCTCGTTTGGGGCTCGCAGTACCCGAACTTCCTCTGCAAAAAGAAAAACCCGGGCATTACCGTAGAACTCACCAAGAAGTACATTACCGAATGGTTCGATGCCGTTGCCGCAAAGTTCCCTGACCTCGAATACATCGATGTGGTGAACGAGGCGATTTGGGCGGGTAACAACTACCACTCCGGTTACGGTAAGCCTGCTGCAGGTGCCGAAGGCCACAGTACCGACGATACCGAATGCGGCGGTTCCTACATTATCGAAGCCCTCGGCGGTGACCGCGTTGTAAATGGCAAGCACCAGTACGACTTTATCACGAATGCCTTCAAAATGGCCCGCGAACGCTGGCCAAAAGCCGTGCTCATTTATAACGATTACAATACGCTTTCCTGGCAGATCAACGAAGGTATCGAACTCATCCAGACCATCGTCAAGAACGGGGCTCCGGTCGATGCTTACGGTCAGCAGGCTCACGACTGTAAGGGCATGAGCAAGTCCGATTTCGAAAGCAAGATGACTCGAATCCATAACGAGACGGGCCTTCCGCTTCTCGTTTCGGA
>Ga0310695_10011927_pt1 | contig 12294 bp, 9 predicted proteins | sample RumenRJG_04DNA_FD_203882 | JGI IMG/M metagenome (GOLD analysis project Ga0310695, IMG submission 203882) | Bovine rumen microbial communities from Lethbridge, Alberta, Canada - RJG_04 (v2) (version 2) | ecosystem: Host-associated > Mammals > Digestive system > Stomach > Rumen | place: Canada... | reverse complement strand
TCGGCCAGCAGCTTCAGGATCTGCACGGCGTTGCTGGCGGCGCCCTTGCGGATCTGGTCGCCGCAGCACCAGAGGGTCAGGCCCTTGTCGTCGGTCAGATCCTCGCGGATACGGCCGGCCCAGACCAGGTCCTGATCGGTGGTATCCAGCGGGGTGGGATAGCAGCGGCCTTCATAGTCCTCGATGAGACGCACGCCCGGGAACGCGGCCACGGCGGCCTTGGCGGCCTCCACGGAGACCTTTTCCCTGGTCCGCAGGGTCACGGCGATAGAGTGAGAGCGCATGACGGGCACGCGCACGCAGGTGCAGTTGACCTTCAGCTCCGGCGCGTGCAGGATGCGGCGGCCCTCGTTCTGCATCTTCATCTCTTCCTTGGTATAGTCGTTGCCGTAGGGTGCGTCGATAAAGGGGATCACGTTCAGCGCGATCTGGGTGGCAAAGGTCTTGACCACCGGCTGCTCGCCGGCTGCGATGGCGGCCATCTGCTGCTCCAGCTCCCTGATGCCGTTCTGCCCCGCGCCGGATACGGCCTGATAGGTGCAGACCACCATGCTCTCAATGGGCGAGAGTCTGGCGATGCCGGCCACGGCCATCAGGGCGATGATGGTGCAGCAGTTGGGATTCGCGATGATGCCCTTGTTATCAAAGGCGTCCGCGCCGTTGATCTCGGGGACCACCAGAGGTACCTCCGGATCCAGACGGAAGGCGGAGCTGTTGTCGATGTATACGGCGCCGCTCTTTTTGATGGCGGGTGCGAAGCGCTGGGACATGTCGCCTTCCACGGCGCCCAGCACGAAGTCCAGGCCCTCAAAGCTGTCGTCCGTGGCCTCCTGGATCACCACGTCTTTGCCCTGGAACTTCACGGTGCCGCCGGCGCTTCTGGCGCTGGCCAGGGGCCGCAGCTCGTTGACGGGGATCTCATACTCTTCCAGGACCTTCAGCATCTCCTGGCCCACAGCGCCGGTGGCGCCGAGGATCGCAACGTTGTATTTTTTCATTGTTTCAGCCTCCCATTTTATCCGGCAAATCCGTCGTACATCACGCGGATCGCGGTCTCAAACTGTTCATTCTCTACGCCCACGATGATGGAGATCTCATCCGCGCCCTGGGCAATGGTGCGGATGTTGACGCCGTGATTGCCCAGAGCCTGGAACAGGCGGCCGGACACACCGGGGCGAAACGGCATCTTGCGGCCTACCGCGGCCACCAGGGAGATCCCGTCCTGGATCTGCACATCGTCCGGACGGCAGGCCTTGCGGATATCGGCGATCACGTCGAACAGACTGTCGCCCAGCGCCGCCGAGGCGGCCACCAGGGCGAAGGAATCCAGACCCAGAGTGATATGCTCCACCGGGACCTTGTAGCGGTCCAGGATCTCCAGCGCCTGGCGTAAAGGCACGCTCTGGTTCATGTTCCGCTTGCTGACGGTGAGGATGGTAAAGTTCTTCCGCCCGGCGATGCCGGTGATAAAGCGTTCCCTGTCCCCCTCTTCCTCGGCCACGCTCTCCACGATCATGGTGCCCGGATCCTGGGGCCGGTTGGTATTGCGGATGTTCAGGGCGATCCCCCGCTCCTTCACCGGCAGCACCGATTCCTCATGGAGCACCGACGCGCCCATGAAGGCCAGCTCCCGCAGCTCGGAATAGGTGATGCTGGCGATGGGGCTGGGATCCTGGACGATGCGGGGATCCGCCATCAGGATGCCGGACACATCCGTCCAGTTTTCATACACGTCCGCGTTCACGGCCGCCGCCGCCAGGGCTCCGGTAATGTCGCTGCCGCCCCGAGTCATGACCTTGATGCGGCCCGTTGGCAGCTTGCCGTAAAAGCCGGGGATCACGATCTTTCCGTTTTCCTCCAGAGCCCTGGCGATGGCCGCGTCCGTCTTCTCCCGGTCGATCTGACCGTCGAAGCCGAAGAAGATGCAGTCCGCCGCATCCACGAAGGCGAAGCCCAGGTATTCCGCCATAAGCCGGGAGGTGAAATATTCGCCGCGGCTGACCAGTTCGTCTACCGACATCTCCTTGGAAAGCCGCTTTTCCAGGGCTTTCAGATCCTGTTCGATGGGATAGGACAGGCCCAGCGCGTCCCGGATCTCGATAAAGCGCCGCTCTATTGTATGCATGATCTCCGCACAGGAGACGCCGTAGGTCAGGTGGGCGTGGCACAGATACAGCAGATCCGTCAGCTTGTGATCCTCAGAGCTGCGTTTGCCCGCCGCGGAGATCACCACCAGCCGCCTGGCCTCATCCGCCTCCACAATGGCCTTGACCTTTTGAAACTGCTCGGCTCCCGCCACAGAGGAGCCGCCGAATTTTGCGACCTTCAGCATTGACTCAGCCTCCGATCGCGGCGAAGAAGATCGACGCTTCCGCGGAGCGGACCCGGGCCGCCGTAAAGTGCATCTGGGAAACCGAGATGGGCTTGGTGATCATCCGCACCACGTCTCCGTCCAGCTCCGCGCTCTCCGCGGGCAGTTCCCCTGCCAGCTCCGCCGGCAGACGCACATAGTAGGCATGCTTCACCTGGCTGTTGTCCGCGTCGGTGTGGGCGCAGCCCGGCTCCAGCATGTACTTCTTCCCGTGCTGGATGCAGGTCAGGTCCCGCACCACCGCGGAGGCCGTGGGATAACGGCCGGCCCCCTGCCCCATCAGCACGATGGAACCGGAGCATTGGCCCAGATAGCTTGCCATGTTATAGTTTTCGAGTACCGCGCACTCCGGCGCGCCGGCACGCAGCAGCACCGGCTCCACATAGGCGGAGACGCTGTCGCCCGCCCGGCTGCCCTTGGCCAGCAGACGGCAGGTATAGCCTCTGGCCTGGAAATGGGCAACGTCCGCCGCCGTGATGGACTCGATGCCCTCGTGGAGCAGCCCCTCTGCGGGGAGCTTGTCATAGGCCACGGCGCAGGCCAGCATGATCTTGCGCAGGGCGTCCAGACCGGACACATCCGCCGTGGGGTCCGCCTCGGCATAGCCCAGACGCTGGGCGTCCTTCAGGGCGTCCTCATAATCCAGACCCAGGCGCTGCATGGCGTCCAGCATATAATTGGTGGTGCCGTTGAGGATGCCGCCCATGGAGAGGATCTCATCCGTCTCCCGGGCGATGGACAGGTTGTGCAGGAAGGGCACACCGCCGCCGCAGGCCGCGCTGAACAGGAAGGCCGCGCCGTTTTCCCGGGCAATGGCGTTGAGCTCGATCCCCTTGGCCGCCACAAGCGCTTTGTTGGAAGTGACGAAATGCTTGCCCGCCCGGAGCACCGCGGCGCCGTATGTAAAGGCCGGTTCGATACCGCCCATCACCTCGGCCACAGCGTCCACGCTGGGATCCTCCGCAATCTGTTCGATACTCGTCACCTTAAACGGCGTGTCGTCCTTTCCCGGGCGGACCAGAACCGGTCCGGCCTCCAGGCACCGGGCGTTCTGCAGCATCTCGTAGACGCCGACGCCTACGGTCCCAAAGCCCAATACAGCAACCTTCATAACTGCCTCCAAATACCATAAAAAATATTTGTGTCCGCGAAAAAAAGACACTTGTTTTTTCAACGGGGACAGTGTATCATAGGGGCTGGACAAAATCAAGTCCATTTTTTACAGATTTTTCGTTTTTGGAGAATTGAACATGCTTGAGAATTATTTGATCATCCATAAGAGCATTTTGCCGGATTATTTTGAAAAAGTACTCCAGGTGCGCCGTCTTATGGAGAGCGGCAAGGTCCGGGAAGTCAGCCAGGCGGTCAAACAGGTGGGCATTTCCCGCAGCACCTATTACAAGTATAAGGACTATGTCTTCGCCCCCTCCGACATGGAGGGCGGGCGCAAGGCGGTCCTGGACATGATGCTTCACCACACCCCGGGCGTGCTCAGCGCTTTGCTGAGCCGGATCTCCGCCGTGGACGCCAGTGTGGTCACCATCAGCCAGAGCCCCCCTATCAATGGCAGGGCCAGCGTGACCGTCACCCTGGATATCAGCGCCATGTCCGTCAACATGCAGGAGCTGCTGGAGCTGATCAGCGGCACCCCCGGCGTGGAAAAACCCAAGCTGCTGGCTATGGAATAAGGAGGAAGCTGAAATGAATTATCAGAGTACAAGAAGCGCCATGTGCGCCAACGATACCGACGCTGTCCTGCAGGGCATTGCCCCGGACGGCGGACTTTACATTGATCCGGAGCTGGAAAAGCGTCCCTTTGACTGGCAGGGCTGCCTGCCTCTCTCTCCCCTGCAGATGGCGGAGAAGATCCTCGGCCATCTGCTCCCCGGTTACCGGGACATGGGGCGTCTGGTCAAACAGGCATACACCGGGAAATTTGACTCCGTGGATCTGACGCCGCTGGTAGCCGTAGGGGAAGATCATGTGCTGGAGCTGTTCCATGGTCCCACCGCCGCGTTTAAGGACGTGGCGCTGTCCATGCTGCCCCAGCTGATCACCGCAGGCCGGGAGCAGTCCGGCCTGAGCGACAAGATCGTGATCCTCACCGCTACCTCCGGCGATACCGGCAAGGCCGCCCTGGAGGGCTTTCACGACGTGGACGGCACCGGGATCATCGTTTTCTTCCCCGACGAGGGCGTCTCCCCCGTGCAGAAGGCCCAGATGGTCACCCAGACCGGCGGCAACGTCCGGGTCTGCGCCGTGCGCGGCAATTTTGACGACTGTCAGACCGGCGTCAAGCAGGCCTTTGCCGCCATCAACCGGAGCGGCGACCTGGCGGGCAGCGGGCTGCGCCTGTCCTCCGCCAATTCCATCAACATCGGTCGTCTGGCCCCCCAGGTGGTGTACTACTTCATCGCCTACGCGGAGCTTGTAAAGCGGGGCGTCATCGTCTGCGGCGATCCGGTGGACTATGTGGTGCCTACCGGCAACTTCGGCGATATCCTGGCCGGATATTTTGCCAGACTCATGGGCCTGCCGGTGGGCCGTCTGGTCTGTGCCTCCAACGCCAACCGGGTGCTGACGGACTTTCTGGAGACCGGGCGCTATGACAAGCGCCGGGAATTTCTGAAGACCAGCTCCCCCTCCATGGATATCCTGGTGTCCTCCAATCTGGAGCGGCTGCTGTTCCTGGCCGCGGACGGGGACTGCGAGCTGGTGGCAGACTGCATGCGCAGGCTCAGTGAGGAGGGCTTCTATCAGCTGCCCGAGGAGCCGCTGCGGAAGATCCAGGCCGTTTTCTCCGCCGGCTGCTGTGACGAAGAGCAGACCGCAGAGACCATCGGCCGCGTCTGGCGGGAGCAGGGCTATCTCTGCGATACCCACACCGCCGTGGCCATGCATGTGGCCCGGAACTACAAGGCGCAGAACCCGAGCCACGCGCCGGTGGTGGTGCTCTCCACCGCCTCGCCCTTCAAGTTCCCCGCCGCCGTGCTGGGCGCCATCGGCGGCGACCTGAGCGGCGATGAGTTCCAGCAGATGGAACGCCTGTCGCAGCTCAGCGGGCTGCCCATCCCCCGCGGCCTTGCGGGCCTGCGGGAGAAGGAAGTGCTGCACAGGGACGTGATCGACCGGGATCAGATCCTCCCCTATGTGCTGGAACATCTGAAGGGATAAATGCACTGTTGATCCGGGATGCGAGCGGCATCCCGGATCGCTTTTTTCATATTGAATTTGCGGTGCGGAAAGAGTAATATGGAGGCAAAGGAGGTCTGTACCATGGAACTTGAACTTCGTGATTTCGAGCGCGCTGCAGAGCGCCTCAAACCGATCCTTCACCATACGGAGCTGGACCTGTCCTCCACCTTTTCGGGGATGACCGGCGGTCAGATCTATCTCAAATGCGAAAACCGGCAGAAGACCGGCTCTTTCAAGATCCGGGGCGCTAGCAACAAGATCGCCTCCATGATTGAGGCGGGCAAGGCCAGTCCCGTGGTGGCGTCTTCCGCGGGCAACCACGCCCAGGGTGTGGCCTATGCCGCGGCCAAGTTCGGCATCCCCGCCACCATCGTCATGCCCAAGGCGGCGCCTATCGCCAAAGTCCAGGCGACCCAGGGCTACGGCGCGAAGGTGGTCCTGGCGGGCGACTGCTATGACGACGCTTACGCGGAGGCCTGCCGCATCTGCGAAGAAGAGGGCGCGGCCTTTCTGCATCCCTACAACGACCCGGAGGTGATCGCCGGGCAGGGCACTCTGGGGCTGGAGATCCTCTCCGACCTGCCCTATGTGGACGTGATCATAGTCCCCGCCGGAGGCGGCGGCCTGCTGGCCGGTATCGCCTCCGCCGTAAAGCTCATCAATCCCCGGGTCAAGGTCTACGGCGTACAGGCCGAGGGGGCGGACGCCATTGCTCAAAGCTACGCATCCGGTAAGCTCTGTACCACAGATTCCGCCGCCACCATTGCCGACGGCATTGCGGTCAAGGTGCCCGGCGATCTGACCGTGGAGCTGATCAACCGCCATGCCGACGGGGTGGTCACCGTGTCCGACTCGGAGATCGCCAACGCCATTTTGCTGCTGATGGAGCGCTGCAAGCAGATTGTGGAGCCTGCGGGCGCCACGCCTCTGGCCGCCGTACTCAGCGGCAAGCTGGACGTGAAAGGCAAGCGCGTGGTCTGTGTGCTCTCCGGCGGCAACATCGACGTGAGCTTCATACAGAACATCATCGAGCAGGGCCTGGTGGCCCGCCACCGCCGCATCCGCATCCTGGTCAAGCTGCTGGACCGGCCGGGCAGCCTGGTGCAGCTGCTGAACGTCATCGCCGACGCGGGCGCCAACATCATGTCCGTAGAGCATGACCGGCTGACCGCTAACCTCAACCCCAACGAGACCAGCGTCCACATCGCCTGTGAGGTGGGCGGCAAAGAACACGGCGAGACCCTCGTCTCCCGGCTTATGGAACGGGGCTACGTGGTTGAGATCGAATAATCATTTTTAAAGGAGATACGAATATGAAAACTGTTGCAACCGAAAAGGCTCCCGCCGCGCTGGGTCCCTACTCCCAGGCGCAGATCGTCGGCAATCTGGTGTTCACTTCCGGACAGATCGGCGTGGACCCCGCCACCGGCGCGGTCTCCGACACCATCGAGGGGCAGGCACACCAGGTGTTCAAAAACATCGCCGCTATCCTGGAGGCCGCCGGCACCGATATGAGCAAGGTGGTCAAGACCACGGTCTTCGTCAAGGATATGAACGACTTTGCCACGGTCAACGGCATCTACGCCCAGTATTTCACCGAGCCCTTCCCCGCCCGCTCCTGTGTGGAGGTGGCCAGGCTTCCCAAGGATTTCCTGGTGGAGTGTGAGGTCATCGCGGAACTGTAAACAGAGCGCGAGAAAAAAGCGATCGGCAGCATTGCCGATCGCTTTTTTATGGGATCGTTATTGGCTTTACAGCTCGGGGTACAGGGGGAAGCGCTGGCACAGGTCGATGACCTGCTCCTTCACCTGGGGCACGGCGCTCTCGCCCTCCTCCAGCAGGCGGCAGATCATGGCGCCGATCTGGCGCATCTCCGCTTCCTTCATGCCGCGGCTGGTGGTCGCGGGCGTGCCCAGACGCAGGCCGCTGGTCTGCTTGACCGGGAGGGTGTCAAAGGGGATGGCGTTCTTGTTGGCGGTGATGTTGGCCTGGTCCAGCAACTCCTGCACCTCGGCGCCGGTACGGCCGCGGCTCATCACGTCCGCCAGCATCAGGTGGTTGTCGGTGCCGCCGGAAACCAGGCGCACGCCCTTGGCCTTGAGCTCGTCCGCCAGGGCGGCGGCGTTCTTCACGATCTGGGTCTGATAAGCCTTGAACTCCGGCTGCATCGCCTCCCGGAAGCAGATGGCCTTGGCCGCGATCACGTGCATCAGCGGGCCGCCCTGGCTGCCGGGGAAGACCGCACTGTCGATCTTCTTGGCGATGGCCTCCTTGCAGAGGATCACCGCGCCGCGGGGACCGCGCAGGGTCTTATGGGTGGTGGTGGTCACCACGTCGGCATAGGGCACCGGGTTGGGATGGACGCCCGCGGCCACCAGACCGCCGATGTGGGCCATGTCCACCATCAGGTAAGCGCCCACGGAATCCGCGATCTCGCGGAAACGGGCAAAGTCGATAAAACGGGGATAGGCGCTGGCGCCGGCGATGATGATCTTGGGCCGATTCTCCTCCGCCACCCGCTGGACCTCGTCATAGTCGATGGTCTCGGTCTCGGGATTGACGCCGTAGAAGCAGGACTTGTACACCTTGCCGGAGATGGACGCCTTGGAGCCGTGGGTCAGATGGCCGCCGTGGCTCAGATTCATGCCCAGGATGGTATCGCCCGGCTGGAGCAGGGCCACATATACGGCGATGTTGGCCTGGGAGCCCGCGTGGGGCTGGACGTTGGCGTGCTCTGCGCCGTAGATGGTCTTGGCCCGCTCGATGGCGATGGTCTCCACCTCGTCCACGAACTGGCAGCCGCCATAGTAGCGGGCGCCGGGATAACCCTCGGCATATTTATTGGTGAGATGGCTGCCCATGGCCTGCATGACAGCCTCACTGACAAAGTTTTCGGAAGCGATCAGCTCCAGGTGATCCCGCTGGCGTCCCAGCTCGCGCATCATGGAGGCGTAGATCTCCGGATCCTGCTTCTTTACCCATTCATAGCTCATAGCTTTCTCCTCCATCTATTTCTTGCCCGGCGGGGATCGTGCCGCCGCAGGACGAAAGGAACCGAGAGCATTATAATATACCCGGCCGCCCTTGGCAATCGGACAAATATACGAAGTTTTTGCCAATGCTTGAAGCTTTTTAGAAAAGATGGTACAATTGAGGCGATCCTATCGACTGGAGGTATCCCTATGAAAAAGATCCTCAGATTTTTACTGATCCTGATCCTCATCCTTATCCTGGCTGCGGGCGGTCTGTTCGGCTGGCTGACGGCGACAGAATATAAGCCCGAGGCCGTGGAGGACCTGGCGCTGCTTCAGTCTGCGGACAAGCTGCTGGCCCCCGGCCAGGAACTGGACGTGCTCAGCTGGAACGTGGGCTACGGCGGTCTGGGCAAGAACTCGGACTTCTTTATGGACGGCGGCAAGGAGGTCAAGGCCGCGGGTCCCAACGCCGTGGGCGAATATCTCAACGGCATCAACGCCTATCTGTACGGCGGCGAAACGCCGGATCTGATCCTGCTGCAGGAGGTGGACACCGACTCCGCCCGTACCTATGGCATCGACGAGACCGCGTACCTGGCAGGCGGCGATTTGGACCTGTCCCGGGTACACGCCCTCAACTATTCCTGCAATTTCGTCCCCTTTCCCCTGCCGCCCATCGGCAAGGTGCACAGCGGGCTCTATACCATGACGCAGTACAGCATCGCGCAGGCGCAGCGGATCGCGCTGCCCTGTCCCTTCTCCTGGCCGGTCAGCACCGCCAACCTGAAGCGCTGCCTGCTGGTCAGCTATCTCCCCATCGAGGGCAACGACAGCCAGCTGGTGCTGGTGAACCTGCATCTGGAGGCCTACGACAGCGGCGAGGGCAAGATCGCCCAGACCAATCAGCTGCGGGAGTTTATCCAGAGCGAGTACGAAAAGGGCAACTACGTGATCGCCGGCGGCGACTTCAACCAGGTCTTCCCGGGCAGCCTGGAGGTCTATCCCAACGCCCACCCGGAACTCTGGGCCGTGGGCACCCTGGACGACAGCCTGCTGCCGGAGGGCTGGCAGTTCGTCTATGATCTGTCCAGTCCCACCTGTCGTCTGCTGAATCAGCCCTATGATCCCAGCGACACGGTAAACACCCAGTACTATGTGATCGACGGCTTCATCGTCTCCCCCAATGTGACGCTCAACAGCGTGGAAAGCGTGGACCTGGACTTTGAAAACTCCGACCACAACCCGGTGCGCATGAACGTGACTTTGAACTGAACCGGCGGGCAAAGGGACTGCCGCAAAACGCAATCCTCCTGTCATACCGAGCAAAAAACGGCCGCTTTCGCGGCCGTTTTTTTTGCGTGGGAATCCGCCTTTTACCATAGAAAACGGATTGCAGCGGGCCGCAAGCGGCCCTCGCAATGACAGCTTGGGATGCTTTGCGCAGTCCCTTTTTTCATTTCTCGTGATATCCGTGCTGCTTCTCCCAGCGCCGCCGCTGGCGGACCCGGATGGCCTCCTCCGCCTTCTCCTTCCAGTCGGGCAGCAGCTCGTCCTCCAGCTTGTCCTTGCCCCGGCGCAGCCAGCGCACGAGCCAGACGATCAGGGTGATCGCGGGCAGGATCGAAGCCATGCTGCTCAACAGCAGCAGCAGCGTACACCAGTCCTCGATGCAGCGGGCAGCGTTCTCCCAGTAGGGATAGCTGATGCTCCGGCTCTGCATGGAGCGAACGCCGAACTCCCCCAGCAGGCGCAGCAGATGGTCCACGGTAAAGCGCTCGCTGTTTTCCAGGATGACCCCGTTGACGATGGGGAATTTTTCCCGGACAAAATTGACCGCGAAATTGTTGACCGGCTCCGCCATGACCAGCTCATAGCAGGTGACGCCCGCGTCCTCATGCAGCCGCTTCCAGGCGTCGTAGGACATGAACAGGCCCATGCCGTCGGTATAGGCTTTTCTGCTGGCGAAGTCCTGTTCCCGCTGGATAACGCCGGCCACCACAAAGGGCACATTGTCGACGCGCAGCTCCAGGCCGGTCAGGTCCGTGCCGCCGAAGAGCAGCCAGGCCGTATCCTCGTCCAGCAGCACCCGGTCCTGCATCAGATCGCCTTCCGTCAGGTAATTGCCGCTGAGCAGGCGGATGGGATGAAAGTCGAAGAACGCGCCGCCCACGGCGGTCACGATCACGTCGCCCCTGCCCAGAGAGGTGGAGGCGACGCCCTTGCCGCCGGTGCTCCAGGCGTCCACGAACAGGGTGCTGTCGTTGTCCACATCCAGAGCCGCCTCGTGGAACTTGTCCAGCATGGCGTAGCGAAAGGCATATACATCGGTGATCCCGATCCTGTCGTCCGTGGGGATGAAGCAGCTGATCTGGCTGAAGTCCAGTTCATTGTCTCCCCGCCAGCGAGACGCCTCCTTCTGGGTCTCCAGCAGGCCGGAAAGATGCCGGATGGCGATCAGCCCGGCCAGCCCCGCCAGGGCCAGAAGCAGGTTCAGCGCCAGGAACAGGAGCCGTTTTTTTCTCAAGCGAAGTCGTTTCATATCAGCTGTCCGCCAGCCGCACCAGATCGCCGTTCTTTACCGGGGCGTTGCTGGTGGTGATCACATAGTCGCCGTAGCCCAGCTCCGCGGTGACGGCGGAGTTCACATCGTCGCTGGCCAGGACTTCCACATTCACCCGGCGGGCCACATAGCGGTTGCCCAGGGGGGAATTGCGGGCCTCCACCGCCAGCACGAAGCTGCCGTTGGAATCGCTGCGGATGGCGCTGTTGGGGATGATGGTGTCGTAGTTGGCGCTCTTCTGCCCCACGGAGATGGTCAGCTCCGAGCCGGTATTCACGTCGCCGTCCAGATCAAAGGTCAGCATCTTGTTGGTCTGGGGATTCTTCGGGTCCACCTGGATGGTGGTGAGGGTGGCAATGATCTGATTGCCCCAATAGAAATTGCTCACAGAGCCCACGTCGCCGGGGCGCAGCCGACGGGCCTGCTCGTTGGTCACCGAGAAGCTGAGGGTGTGGCCCATGTCCGGCACCTCGATGCTGCAGAGCACGTCCCCCTTGGCCTTGGTATCCCCGGCTGTGCAGTCTATCGTCTGCACGGTGCCGGACACCTTGGCGGTGATCTGGTTCTCCTCGCCGCCGGACAGGTCGGTCAGCTTCTGCCGGGCCCGCTCGATCTGGCCGGCCAGGTCCGCCAGGTCGATCCCGGCCAGGGCCTGGGATCTGGCGTCGGTGGCCTTCTGCTGCTCCAGATTGTACACCAGGGTCTCGTAGTGGACCTTGGCAGCGTCCCGGGCGGCCTTGGCCTTCTTATATTCCTCGCTGCTGGTAGAGTTGCCCAGGATCTCGTCGATCACGGCTTCGATGGAGGCCAGCTTGTCCTTGGCGGTATTCAGGTCGGTCTCAGCGTCGTTTACTTCCTGCTTGAGGTCTTCCAGTATTGCTTTTTGTTGATCAACGGGAGATTGAAAACTTGCACTATTCTTCTGTCGATCATTCTCAGCATCATTTTTATTTTTTGTTGCTATATTCTGATTCTTAATTGCTTCATCAAGTTCTAGTTGCACGCTGTCAACTATTACTTGTGCTGCATTAATTTCTTCTTCAGTCGCACCAGCTTCTTTCAGCTGATCTAACTCCAGCTGCGCCTCGTCACGTTCAATAGTCAAACGCTCCACCTCAGCATCAGCTTCAGTAAGAGCTGTTTCTGCTTCAACTACCGCGGCGTCATACGGTATCATTTGTTCTGCGTATGCT
>Ga0310695_10011923_pt1 | contig 12294 bp, 10 predicted proteins | sample RumenRJG_04DNA_FD_203882 | JGI IMG/M metagenome (GOLD analysis project Ga0310695, IMG submission 203882) | Bovine rumen microbial communities from Lethbridge, Alberta, Canada - RJG_04 (v2) (version 2) | ecosystem: Host-associated > Mammals > Digestive system > Stomach > Rumen | place: Canada... | reverse complement strand
CCGACCAACGAGTTCCCGGTTCCCGTGAAGGAGCTGTGCGAGCGATTCGAGAAGCTGTACACGGGGTGCGTCAACGACGTCATGCGCGAGTTCACGCTCCTCGACCAGAACCTTCCGCACGACATCATGCCGCTTCGCGACGAGATGGTGCTGTGCGGCGAGGCGTTCACGGTGAAGAGCGCGCCCAACGTGATGATCGAGGGCGAGATGACGTTTCGCGCGCAGATGCTCGACGACTTCAAGCCGAACGGCGTCGTCGTCTGGGACACGTCCGAGGACGTCGAGGCCAGCCTCTGGGGCGGCGTGATGACGGCGACCGCGATCACGAAGGGGATACGCGGCGCGGTCATCGCGGGCGGCATCCGCGACACGAAGCAGATCCTCGAGCAGAACTTCCCGGTGTTCTACAAGTACCGCGTCTCTAACGGCTCGCTCGGGCGCTGCATGATAACGCACTACCAGGTGCCCGTCAGGATCGGCAAGGTGACGGTGCGTCCCGGCGACATAATCATGGGCGACATCGACGGCGTCATCTGCATCCCGCGCGAGATCGCCTACGACGTCCTTCTTCGCGCCGAGGGCATAGAGCGCAACGAGGTCGACATCTTCTCGTGGGTGCGCCAGGGCGACACGATCAGCGAGATCATCGACAAGGGCGGGTATTTCTAAGGAGGCGACGCCATGCACAGGCTGACGGACATAGGCTGGGAGGACTACTCGGCCCTTCCACTCGAGGAGAAGAAGGCGTACCTCGAGAGGCACGACGGCGGGGGGATGCCGTACCACACGCTCTTCGCCCAGCAGTTCGACAGGCGGATACTGGAGAGGCTCTGCGCGCTCGCGAACAGGATACGCTTCATAAACAAGTCGAAGGAGGGCGCGCTGTACCTGAAGGGGGTCCTCGCGCACAAGCGCGCGATGCTGTACTTCTCGCAGCCGTCGTCGCGCACGTTCCTATCGCACCTGGCCGCCTGCCAGCTGCTCGGCATAACGACCGGCTCCGTCCGCGACGCGGCGACGTCGTCGGAGTTCAAGGGCGAGAGCCACGAGGACTCCATCCGCACGTTCTCGTCGTACTTCGACATGATAATCATGCGCTCGCCGGAGCAGGGCCTCGCCGAGAAGATGGCCTGGGAGCTCTCCAACAGCGAGCGCCCGGTGCCGATCCTCAACGCCGGGTCCGGCAAGGACCAGCACCCGACGCAGGCGCTCCTCGACATCTACACGCTCGTGAGGTCGTTCGAGACGAAGGGCGGCGTCGACGGGCGCACGGTCACGTTCTGCGGCGACCTCAAGCGCGGGCGTACGGTGCGCTCGCTGAGCTACCTGCTGACGGACTTCAACGACGTGAAGCAGGTGTTCGTCGCGCCCGCGGAGCTGCAGGTCCCGGGCGACGTGATCGAGATACTGAAGGCGAAGGGCGTCCGGTACGAGATCGCCGACGACCTCCGAGCCGCGACGAAGGTCTCGGACGCCGTCTACATGACGCGCATCCAGGACGAGTGGGACAACTCGAAGGGGGAGTCGGCCAGGATCGACACCTCGCGCTTCAAGTTCGGCGCGGAGGAGCTCGCGCTGCTCGGGCCAGACGGCATAATCATGCATCCGCTGCCGCGCCGCGACGAGATCGCGACCTGCTGCGACCACGACCCGCGTGCGATGTACTGGCGCCAGATGCGAAACGGCATGTGGATCCGCGCCGCGCTCATAGCCTCGACGTTCGGCTTTGAGCAGGAGATCATGAACTGTGGATACTGAGGGCGCTCCGCGCCCGAGGGAAAGGAGGCAAATGGACATGGGAATGTGGAACAGGGCCGCCGAGACGATGTCTCGCGACGAGCTTGAGGCGCTTCAGCTGAAGGGCCTCCAGAAGACGCTCCGCCGCGTGTGGGAGAACGAGTTCTACCGCACGCGCCTCGCCAGGGGAGGTCTTTCCGACCCCGGCGACGTGAAGAGCCTGGACGACCTCCGGAAGCTGCCGTTCTTCACCAAGGAGGACTTCCGCGAGGCGTACCCGCTGAAGATGTGCTGCGTCGACAGGCGCGAGCTCATGGAGTTCCACCAGTCTTCCGGCTCCACCGGGACGCCTGTCGTCATGGCGTACACGAAGAACGACCTCAACCAGTGGGCGGAGTGCATGGCGAGGTGCTTCGCGATGGCCGGGCTCGAGAAGGGAGACGCCTTCCAGATCATGCCGACCTTCGGGCTCTTCAACGGCGGGTTCGGCTGCTACCACGGCTGCCGCAAGGCGCATCTCTTCTGCGTGCCGGCCTCCAGCGGCAACACCGAGCGCCAGATAAAGCTGATGCGCGACTTCCACGTCAAGGGCTTCTGCTCTGTCGTGAGCTACGTGCCGCGCATCATGGAGAAGCTCGACGCCGACCCGACGGGCGACCACGACATACCGTCGCTGCGCGTCGGCATCTTCGGCTCCGAGACGTTCTCCGACGAAATGCGCCGCCGCATCGAATCGCGCCTCCACATCGAGTGCTTCGACATCTACGGCATGACGGAGACCGGCGGCATCGGCACGACCGGGCAGGACTGCCGCTGCCACTGCGGCATCCACGTCTGGGAGGACCAGTACATAACCGAGATCATCGACCCCAACACCGGCGAGGTCCTCCCCGACGGCGAGTTCGGCGAGGTCGTGTTCACGTCGCTCACCCGCGAGGCCATGCCGATCGTCCGCTACCGGACGCACGACATAACCCGCATCCTCTCGCGCGAGAGGTGCGAGTGCGGCAGGACGTCCCTCAGGATCGACCGCATCTCCGGCCGCACCGACGACATGCTCATCGTCAAGGGCGTCAACTTCTACCCGCGCCAGGTCGAGCAGGCCCTCATGGAGATCCCCGGCGTCAAGGACGAGTTCCAGATCATCCTCGAGGAGCGCAACGGCATGACCGAGGTCACCGTCAACGTCGAGGCGGAGCCCGGGGTCACCGGGCACACCGTCGCCAAGCATCTCCGCGAGCGGCTGGGGTTCCTCCCCAAGGGCGACGTGTTCCCCGTGGGGTCGCTGCCCAGGACGGAAGGCAAGGCGAAGCGCGTGATCCGCCGCTGACCGCGGGCTTTGCGAGAACAGGGAGGCCATCGTCATGGGAATGGGAGTGCGCGTTTCGGCCGTGCAGGCGCAGAAGCAGCTGCAGTCGCTCTCGCCGCAGATGCGGCAGAGCCTGGGGATGCTGGCCATGAACCTGCCGGAGCTGCGCGCCGAGCTGTACCGCGAGATGGCCAGGAACCCCGTCATCGACGACATCGAGCAGACGCTCGAGCGCAGGACTGAGTCCGACCAGGAGCGCGAGTCCGAGGCGGAGGAGCGCTCGTTCGAGAGCGACTACACCGAGGACGACGACATCCCGGAGTCCTCGTACACGGCTGACGCGGACGCCATCGAGCGCCGTCGGCGCTTCCTCGACTCGCGCGCTAGCGAGGAGACGCTGGAGGAGCATCTGATCAAGCAGTTCAGCGCCGCCGGCATAGAGGGCCGGGACGCCGCGCTCGCCGAGGTGCTTGTCGGCGAGCTGAACGACAACGGCTACTTCTCCGGCTCCATGCCGGACGTCGTCATGGTGACGGGCGAGAGCGAGGAGAGGATCCGCGCCATGCTCGCCAGGATCATGGAGCTGGACCCGCCGGGCTGCGGGGCGACGAATCTCGGGGAGTGCCTCCTCGCGCAGATCGACAAGCTCGAGGGCACCCCGTACAGCCAGGAGGTCCGCGAGATCATCGAGCGCGGGCACCTTGACGACATCGCGGAGGGCCGCGCCGAGGCGGTGGAGCGCGACCTCGGCATGAGCGAAGACCGCTACCAGGACGTCCTCGCCGCGCTGAGGACGCTCGACCCGCGCCCGGCGCGCGCGTACGGAACGGCGGGCAAGGGCGTCGCGTACGTGAACCCCGAGGTGCACGCGGTGCTTGTCGACGGGCGCTGGACCGCCCGCGTGGACGAGCGAAGCCTCCCGGAGATACGCATCTCGAAGCGATATGTAGACATGCTTTCGAACCCCGACGTGGACGAGGAGACCCGCGAGTACATCAAGGGCAAGATAGCGTCCGCACGGCTTTTCGTCGAGGCGGTGGAGCGCCGCCAGGAGACGATCGTCTCGATCGCCCAGGCGATATTCGACGCGCAGCCCGGATTCTTCGAGGCGGGGCTCAAGGGACTGAAGCCGCTGACGATGCAGGAGATCGCGGACAAGGTGGGCGTCCACCACACGACCGTGTCGCGCACCGTCCGCGACAAGTACGCGTCGACCCCGCGCGGGACGGTGGAGCTTCGCCGGTTCTTCGTGACTGGCTACGTCACGGAAGGTGGCGGGGCGGTGTCGCGCGACGGTGTGGTCGAGGCGCTGAAGGGGATCATCGACTCCGAGGACCCCGCGAACCCGCTTAGCGACGAGGCGCTCTCCGCGCGGCTCAAGGCGGCGGGCTACCCGGTCGCGCGCCGCACGGTGGCGAAGTACCGCGCGGAGCTCGGCGTTGCCGGCGCGGCGGCGCGGCGCAGACTTCCCTCTTGAATTTTTCCCGTCAATGGAGTAGACTGATGGCAGACATGGAAAACACACTTGAGAAATACGTGCGTTCGATACAGGACTTCCCGAAGAAGGGGGTCCTCTTCCGCGACGTCACGGGGATACTCGACTCCGGCGAGGGCTTCCGCCTCGCGATGATCGAGATGGAGAGGGCGCTCTCCGGCGTGGCCGTCGACAAGGTCGCCGCGCCGGAGTCGAGGGGCTTCATCTTCGGGGCGGCGCTGGCGGACCGCCTGAGGTGCGCGTTCGTGCCAGTCCGCAAGCCGGGCAAGCTCCCGCGCGAGACGATCCACGAGGACTACGAGCTGGAGTACGGCAGCGCGTCGCTGCACATGCACTGCGACGCCGTCTCCCCGGGCGACAGGGTCGTCGTCGTCGACGACCTCCTCGCGACGGGCGGGACGGCGCTGGCGACGGCGCGCCTCGTCGAGCGTCTCGGCGGCAAGGTCGTGAAGATGCTCTTCCCGATAGAGCTGGAGGGCTTCGCTGCGCGCGCGGGGAACCTCGCGGGCTACGAGGTCGCGTCGCTGGTGAGATACCCCGGGAAGTGACGGCGGAGGCCTGGCGGAGGACGATGGTCGACAAGGTGTACATCACTGCGGACGGGATGCTCCGCGACACGTGGCGCCTCGCGGCGGCGGTGAGGGCGTCCGGCTGGCGTCCCGACTGGCTCGTCGCGCTGTGGCGCGGCGGCGCGGCGCCGGGCGCGGCGGTGCACGAGTTCCTGAAGACGACGGGCTGGGACGTCCGCCACGTCCCGCTGAAGTGCGCGAGCTACACGGGGATCGGCGCCAGCTCGGGAGAGGTGAAGTTCACACTCGGCGACGAGACGTTCGCGCTCTTCGCGCCGGGCGAGCGCGTCCTCGTCGTCGACGACGTGTTCGAGACGGGAGTCACCGCCGAGGCCGTCATGCGGCGGCTCGCCGCGGCGGGCGCCGAGGCGAGGTTCGCGGCGGTGTACTGGAAGCGCGGCAGAAACGCCACGGCGGTCGAGCCGGACTACTTCGCGAGGGACCCGGGAGACGAGTGGATAGTGTTCCCGCACGAGATCGACGGGCTCTCGGACGCCGAAGTCGCCCGGAAGGACCCGGCGCTTGCGGAGCTTGTCGCGAGGGCGCGGACGGGCGCGTGAGGTGGCGCGGGCATTCGACAGGAGGCAGAGGCATGGAACTCGAGAAAAAGCTGATTGTGGACGTCGCCAGGCTCGCCGAGGAGGGCGAGACGCTGGAAGGTGAGGTCGACATCGTCGACCTCGACGAGGAGTTCGTCAAGCCGTTCGGAGGCGTGAGATACCGCCTTTTCGCCAGAATGTATGGCTCTGAGCTGCTTGTGCGCGGCTCTCTGGAGCAGGATTTCGACCTCGTCTGCTCGCGCTGCGGGCGCGATTTCGACACGACCGTGAAGGTCCCCGACTTCACAATGTCTGTCGAGGTCCCCGAAAAAGAGCAATTTGCGGATTTGACCAATGACGCAAGAGAGTGTATAATATTAAACCTACCGACATATCCGGTTTGCGACGAGTCCTGTCCGGGGATTGTCCAGGAGGCCGCACGGCCGACGGACGACAGATGGGCCGCGCTTGACGGACTGAAGGTGGAGTGAAACAGTAAAAGACCACGGGCCGGGAGGCCCTGGAGAAACGAAGGAGAAGAGAAAAATGGCAAGTCCTAAGAACCGCGTCTCGAAAATGCGCAAGCGCCAGCGTGTCGCCTCGCTTGAGAAGCCGATCCTCGCGTCGGTGTCGACATGTCCCGCGTGCGGAGCGGCGAAGCGCACGCACCGTGCGTGCCCCAAGTGCGGCACGTACAAAGGTCGCAAGGTCGCCGCGGCGGCCGAGTGAGCTGTCCGTCGGACGGCAGTCTAGGTGTCTCCATGACGCGGATAGCCCTTGATGCAATGGGGGGCGACTTCGCCCCCAAGCAGATCGTGGTAGGCGCGATCGAGGCCGCCTGCACCCTCGAGGACGTAAAGATACTCCTCGTGGGGCAGATGGCCGCCATACAGAGGGAGATAGACCGTTTCTCGAAGGACCGCAGGGCTATGTTCCAGCGGGCCGTGGAGAAGGGCTCGCTCGAGATCGTCCACGCGCCCGACCAGGTCGAGATGGACGACGTGCCGGTCGAGGCGGTCCGCAAGAAGAAGGACTGCTCGATCAACGTCGCGATGCGTCTCGTGAAGGAGGCGCGTGCGGACGTGTTCGTCTCGGCCGGCAACTCCGGCGCGGTGGCGACGAGCGCGATCCTGAACCTCGGGCGCATACCGGGCGTGAAGCGTCCGGCGATCGCGATGGTGCTGCCGACGAACTCGCCGAGCCGTCCGCTCCTGCTGCTTGACGCGGGCGCGAACATGGACTGCCACCCGGAGTGGCTGGCGCAGTTCGCGATCATGGGCAACGTATACTCGAAGACGGTCATCGGCCGCGACAAGCCCTCGATCGGGCTTCTTTCCATCGGCACCGAGGACTGCAAGGGCAACGAGCTCATCCATGAGACGAATCCGCTCATACAGAAGATATCGGGCCTCAACTTCGTCGGCAACATCGAGGGCCACGACATCTGCGGCGGCGCGCTTGACGTGGCTGTGGCCGACGGCTTCGTCGGCAACGTGGTGCTGAAGACGGTTGAGTCCGTCGCCCACGCGATCGGCGGCTGGCTGAAGGCTGAGCTGAAGAAGAGCCTGTTTCGCAAGATCTGCGCGCTTATGCTGAAGCCGGCGTTCAACTCTCTGAAGAAGCAGATGGACCCGGAGGTCTACGGAGGGGCGCCGCTACTTGGCGTCCCGGGGGCAGTGATAATAACGCACGGCAACTCGACCCACAAGGCGATATTCTATGCCGTGAAGGCGGGCGTCGCGGCGGCGACAAACGACGTCTCGGGCCTTATAGCGAAGGAGATCGCCGAACATGCCGAAGAGCTGAAGCAGGGATGAGCGAATACAACTTTTCCGCAATCGAGAGGAAGTGGCAGCGCCACTGGCTCGAGAACAAGACCTTCAAGACCGACGCAAACGCGCCGGGAGAGAAGTTCTACTGCCTGGACATGTTCCCGTACCCGTCGGGGGCTGGGCTCCACGTCGGGCATCCCGAGGGCTACACGGCCACCGACATCCTCTGCCGCTACAAGAGGATGAAGGGCTTCAACGTGCTGCATCCGATGGGATGGGACGCCTTCGGGCTCCCGGCGGAGCAGTACGCGGTGGAGACCGGCACGCATCCCGCCGTGACCACGAAGAAGAACGTCGACCGCTTCCGCGAGCAGATCCGCTCGCTCGGCTTCTCCTACGACTGGGACCGCGAGGTCAACACCACCGACCCGAAGTACTACAGGTGGACGCAGTGGATATTCGAGCAGCTTTACAAGAAGGGGCTCGCCTACGTCGCCGAGGTGCCGGTCAACTGGTGCCCCGCGCTGGGCACGGTGCTCGCGAACGAGGAGGTCATCGACGGCAGGAGCGAGCGCGGCAACCACCCCGTGATCCGCAGGCCGATGCGCCAGTGGATGCTGAAGATCACCGAATACGCCGAGAGGCTGCTGAATGACCTCGGCACGCTCGACTGGCCCGAGGGCATCAAGGAGATGCAGCGCAACTGGATTGGCAAGTCGACAGGCGCGCTTGTTGATTTCGGGGTTAAGAAGGCGAGCGACGGGGGCTGCGCCCCTGCGAGCGACGGGGGCTGCGCCCCAGCGAACGACGGGGGCTCTGGCGCCCCTGCAAACGACGGGGGCTCTGGCGCCCCAGCAAACGACGGGGGCTCTGGCGCCCCCGAACCCCTGCCCAAGGAGGTTATTACTGTTTATACTACCCGCTGCGATACGCTCTTCGGCGCGACCTACATGGTTCTTTCGCCGGAGCATCCGCTTGTCGCAAAGTGGCTCGCTGAGGGCGTAGTCAAGAACGCCGAAGAAGTCGTTGCCTACCAGAAGAAGGCCGCCATGAAGAGCGACCTCGAGCGCACCGAGCTCAACAAGGAGAAGACCGGCGTAAGGCTCGACGGCGTTGAGGGCGTAAACCCCGTCAACGACGAGGCGCTTCCCATCTTCATTTCCGACTATGTGCTCGCGAGCTATGGAACCGGCGCCATCATGGCGGTTCCCGCGCACGACGAGCGCGACTTCGACTTCGCAAAGGTTTTCGGGCTGCCCATTTACCAGGTAGTGGCGGAATCGGGATCGGGATCGGTCGAACACAGTTCGACCGTCAAATCTGGGGCTGCGGGGGCAGAGCAAGCCGCCGCTGGTGCCGCCGCCAAATCTGCGGCCGCCGCCGTTGAGCCAGCCGCCGCCAATAGCGTTGATGGTCGAACTGCGTTCGACCAATCCCGTGTCCCCTATGCCGGCGACGCCGCCTTCACCGACATCGCGACGGGCGTGATGGTCAACTCCGGCTTCCTTAACGGGCTCTCCGTCGAGGAGGCGCGCCCAGCGATGATCAAGTGGCTCGAGGAGCGCGGCGTCGGCAAGGCGAAGACGCAGTACAAGCTCCGCGACTGGCTCTTCTCCCGCCAGCGCTACTGGGGCGAGCCGTTCCCCGTGATCCACTGGGAGGACGGCACGCAGTCGCTCGTTCCGGAGGAAGACCTTCCTCTCACGCTCCCCGAGCTCGCCGACTACAAGCCGACCGGCACGGGCGAGCCGCCGCTCGCAAAGGCGGCGGACTGGGTGAACGTAGTTGATCCCGCGACTGGCAGGAAGGGCGTGCGCGAGACCAACACCATGCCGCAGTGGGCGGGCAGCTGCTGGTACTACCTGCGCTACATCGACCCGACGAACGACAAGTGCTTTGCCGACCCGGAGCTTCTGAAGAAGTGGCTTCCCGTCGACCTCTACGTCGGCGGCGCGGAGCACGCCGTTCTCCACCTCCTCTACGCGCGCTTCTGGCACAAGGTCCTCTTCGACCTCGGGTTCGTCCCGACGCCGGAGCCGTTCCAGCGCCTCGTCAACCAGGGTATGATTCTCGGCCTCGCCTACAAGACGAAGCGCGGGGTGCTGGTCCCGATGGACAAAATCACGTGGCGCGACGGCAAGCCGTACGGCGCCGAGGAGGGCGGCGAGGAGGAGGAGCTCACCGAGTTCCCCGCGAAGATGTCGAAGTCGCTGAAGAACGTCGTCAACCCCGACGACGTTATCCGCGACTACGGAGCGGACTCCCTGCGCCTCTACGAGATGTTCATGGGCCCGCTGCAGGCGGTGAAGCCATGGTCCACCAAGGGCGTGGAGGGCGTCTACCGCTTCCTCAAGCGCGCCAACCGACTCGTCACCGAGACGCCGGTCGCGGACCGCGCCATGACGAAGGCCGAGGCGAAGAGCCTCGCCGCGATGGTCAAGAAGGTGGGCGACGACCTCGAGACGCTGAACTTCAACACCGCGATCTCCGCGATGATGGTGTTCGTCAACGAGGCGGAGGGCTATGAGAAACCCCTGCCCAGGGAATATCTTGAAACCTTCGTCCTTTGCCTTTCGCCGTTCGCTCCGCACCTCGGCGAGGAGCTGTGGCAGTTCCTCGGGCACGACAAGTCGCTTGCGTACGAGCCGTGGCCGAAGTACGACCCGGCCGCGCTTGTCGAGGACGAGATCGAGATACCCGTGCAGGTGATGGGCAAGCTGCGCGGGCGCGTCAAGGTTCCCGTGGCGGCTACGCCGGCGGAGATGGAGGCGGCCGCGAAGGCGAACGCGGACGTGGCGAAGTTCCTTGAGGGCAAGACGATCGTCAAGGTCGTCGCGGTGCCGAAGCGCATGGTCAATTTCGTTGTCAGATAGACATCGGGCGACGTAGACGGGAAACAACAAAAACAACAAAAAAAGGAGAAGACAGATGAAGAAACTAATGACAGTCGCGGCGCTCGTGGCATCCGCGCTGATATTCACGGGATGCGGCGGCAAGCCCCAGATTCCCGAAAACACCGTGGCGGCGGTCTACGTCGACCTGGAGAACCTCGTCGGCAACGCCTTCGACGTCGTCGACGACGCCATCGACGAGATCCCCAACAAGGAGAAGCGCAAGGAGATGCGCGAAGAGTTCAAGAAGTTCGTCAAGGAGCACAAGCCCGACCTCAAGGCGATAGACGCCGAGTGGCTTGTCATCACCATGGGCATTGACAAAGAGTCTGGCCCTGAATTCGCCGCGGTCCTCAAGTGCGACTGCAAGACGCCCATCCCGTCCGCCGGCAACCAGAGCGTGAAGGACCTCTTCAAGGATGGCAAGAAGATCGCGAGCGAAGCCAAGTATGAGACGGTCCAGATCCCCCTCGGCATGTTCGGCGCCATGATTCCCTCCGAGGTCAGGGGCATGCTCTCGCCGTCGCTGTTCGTGACCATCGCCAAGGACAAATACGTCATCTTCACGATGACGAAGGACATGACGGACAAGATGGTCGACCTCTATGTCAACGGCAAGGGTAAGACGTCTGACGACTTTGACGACCTCGCCGACGTCGGCGGCGACACGGTCATCCGCATCCAGACCGCCGAGGTCGAGACCGTCGCCAAGAACCTGGGCTTCAAGGAGGAGATCGAGAAGTTCTTCAAGGAGGCGGGCGACGAAGACATGGCCGACCTCATCCTCGACATCGAGAACCTTACGCTCGACATCAACTTCAGCGACGACATCGTCGGCGCGGTCCTCACCGTGGACGCAGGCTCCAGGGAGCTCGCGAAGGTCGTCGAGAGCGCGTTCAACGTTGTCGCTTTCGCCAGCCGCCTCGGCGTCGACCTCGTCGCCGGCAACCCCGAGGGCTTCAGGAGCAAGTTTGGCTGCAGCGGCATCTCGAAGGATGCGTTCGCCAAGATGGTCAAGGCCGTAGCCGAGGAGGCCCGCGACGCTGTCGAGGCCGACCGCAGCGGTTCGACCGCCACTCTTACCGTGGAGCTTGACACGGACGATCTCCTCGAGGCGGTCGTGCCCGCCTTCTTCGAGTGACGACGATCCACAGGATTGTTACTGCGCTGGCATCCGCGTTCGCCGCCGCTGCGGCGGCGAACGCGGGTTTGCCGTTTCTCCCCGAGACCGCGCCGGACAAACCGGCCGTGGCGGAGATACAGTTGGTTCCCGGGCGGCTCATGCCGCTCGTGAAGTGCAAAGTCGACGGACGAGACGCGGTGATGATCTTCGACACTGGCGCCACGCATACGACGTTCGACGTCGGGTTTGTGAAGCGCGTCCTCCCCGGCACGAAATTTGAGAAGGTGGTCCTCGGCGGCGTCACGAACGTCGCCGGCGAGCCGTCTCTCTTCCACGTCTCGTCGCTGAAGGTCGGAGAGGCTGAGTTCGGGGACTTCGACGCCATGGCGCTGGATCTCTCGCATTTCGCCCCCGAGATGGCGGGACGGATCGACGGCATCGTCGGAATGAACGTAATAGGCCGCGTCGCTACGTTTGTGTCGCTTGGCTCGCGTCGCGTCGTGTTCTCGCCGGGCGACGATGTCCGCAGACGCTTCGGCAAGATGGCGAAGCGCCGCCGCGACGATCCGTTTTCGGTGGCCATCGACTCGGCAGTCGGAGAGAAGAAGTTCACGCTGATCGTGGACTCCGCCTCGTCTTTCACGTTTCTCGACGCCGCGTTGGGCTGGCCTTCGACCGGAAGGAAGGAGGCCTTCGGAACTCTGGACGTCAACGGCGGCGGTGGCATTTCGGCGGAGAGGGGAGAGCCCGGCGAACTCGCCCTCGGCGAGAGCGTCAGGATTGCGCCGCTTCTCGTGCGCACCCCGATGAACAGGATTGGCGCGGACACCCTGCTCAAGTACGACATGCTCGTCGACTT
>Ga0310695_10011922_pt1 | contig 12295 bp, 12 predicted proteins | sample RumenRJG_04DNA_FD_203882 | JGI IMG/M metagenome (GOLD analysis project Ga0310695, IMG submission 203882) | Bovine rumen microbial communities from Lethbridge, Alberta, Canada - RJG_04 (v2) (version 2) | ecosystem: Host-associated > Mammals > Digestive system > Stomach > Rumen | place: Canada... | reverse complement strand
AGTCGGCGATATCTTGAATATCACCTATTGTATAATAGTGTGCAAGGATAATAGCACCTTTCTCTTCACACATCCTTCTGATCTCAGCTTTTAATTCTTCAGTTTTCAACATGACAATATATTTATTTTCTTTTTATTTTTTTCTTTTAAAAATGAAATGAATAGTATGATATAACGTGAATATCTTGAAAACTTTTCCTTCATTTATTTGCTGAAATAGTTATTCTTTTGTGATAATACATTATCCATACCACTTGTGGATTCTTTCTTTCTGATTATGAGCACATCAAGTACTTTATCCACAATTTTCAATTTCGGTGCAAATATAATAAGTTTATATCTTTTTTCAGCAAAAAACTGTGGAAATCTTTAAAAAAGAGTCAGAATAAACCTGTGAATATCCCTATATCAGGTATGTCAGATGTTTATTCAGTGGAAATAATAAATGTTTTCCACACACTTATCAACATGTTTTGAACAATTATTATTAACTTTGCACCCAAGATGAAGAAATTACGTACGATAGAGATGAATCGACTGTCTGTTGATGAGTTTAAACAGGCAGATAAGCTACCATTGATAGTGGTGCTTGATGATGTGCGTTCGATGCATAATGTGGGTAGCGTGTTTCGTACTGGAGATGCTTTCCGTATTGAGGCTGTATATTTGTGTGGTATTACCTCGATACCTCCCAGTACTGAGATTCATAAGACAGCTTTAGGTGCAGAAAAAAGTGTGAGTTGGAAGTATTTCCCTACGGCTCTTGAGGCTGTGACTGATTTGAAAGCCAATGGTTATGAGGTCTTATCCATCGAACAGGCTCATGGATCAACCATGCTTCAGGATTTCAAGCCTTCAGTAGATAAGAAGTACTCAGTTATCCTGGGCAATGAGGTTAAAGGTGTGCACCAGGAAGTGATCGATGCCTCGAATGGTTGTCTGGAGATTCCCCAGTTTGGTACCAAGCACTCGATGAATGTTTCCGTCACTGCAGGTATCATTATCTGGCACTTCGCTCAAACGATTATTAACATATAAATATAATAAGGTATGAAGAAACTATTTACAATGGTTGCCTTGATGGCAATGTCGTTGACTGCTTTTGCACAACATGAAGAGGGTGATTTTACCATTCAACCAAAAGTAGGTATAACGATTTCAAACATTACAGATGGTGACAAGTCGAAGGTAAATTTGGCTTATGGTGTAGAGTTCGAGCGCTTTTTCACTGATCAGTTCAGTGCGTCGTTGGGTGTCATTTTTACTAACCAAGGTTGTAAATGGGATATTGAGAGAGCTGAGGTTTATAGTGCAGATGGAACAGACAAAAAAGTTTCTGATGATATGAAATTGGATATCTACTATGGAACTCTCCCCATCATGGCCAACTATTACGTTCTGCCAGGTCTTGCCCTGAAAGCTGGTATCCAACCAGCATTCCGTGTAAAGGCAAGAATGGAGTATAACGGCGAGAAAGTAGATTTTGATAACTATATCGATATAATGTTTAATGGTGAGGGTAATAAGCTGCGTACGTTTGATCTGTCGATACCTGTAGGTTTTTCGTATGAATTTAAAGGTATCACCTTCGATGCCCGCTATAACATTGGTGTGACGAAGCTGATTTCAGATACTGACGAGGGTATCTATAATAAAGTGTTCATCATGACGCTCGGCTATAAATTTTAGTCGTAAGATATAAGAGAAAAATATAGTCCGTAACGTACGGACTGTAAGTCCGACGGGTACGGACTCGCAGTCCGTAAGGACGGACTATTCTTTAAGAGTATAGGTAATTACTCAGGTTTGAATTCATCCTTACCTACACCACAGATAGGGCATACCCAGTCATCAGGGATATCCTCAAAAGCTGTACCTGGCTCGATGCCACTGTCAGGATCACCTACTGCGGGGTCATAGACGTAACCGCAAACTTCACAAATGTACTTCATAATCGTAACGTTTTAGTTATTAATAAGGGATGTTATTCTCTTAACAATCCGTTCTGGTGGAATGTTATTTAAGCAAGCATAGTCACCACGCTTACAGCGCTTATTGCCGTAAATACTGCATGGCCGACAGTCGAGATCTACTTGGATGGCATTCTCCTCCGACTGATGGAAGCCAAAGAAGCCAGCCATAGGATGGGTGGCTCCCCAGATACTGACCACAGGGATACCTGTCAGAGATGCCAGATGCATATTGGCAGAGTCCATGGATAACATCACATCGAGATAACTCATAAGTATGAGTTCCTGATACATGGTCTCACAATGTTGGCCAACATAGACACATGGTGAATACTGGCTGCACCACTGCTTGAAATACTCATCTTCCAACTCACCTTTTCCGAAAAGGAAAATGCGTGCCTTCGGATAGTCTTTAACGAGTTGAGCGATAACTTGCTCCATCAGTTGTGGGGGATAGATCTTTCCCTGATGAGCCGCAAAAGGTGCAATGCCTATCCATTGCTCAAAGTTTTTCTTGGGTCCGAAGATGGCGGGCAGCATATTCAAGTTTCCTCCTTCTTCAGGGAAAATAGAATGGAACTGCTGTATATCGACAGGATAGCCTAAATGAGCAAACACTTCGGCATAGTTTTCAAAGGACGTAGGAAGTTGTTGTTTTACCTTATTTTTATATGATGTAAGCTGACGCCTCATCTTGCGATGCTTGTTGATATGCTCCACACGATATCTGCCCAAGTTAAAGCGGACTCTGAGATATTCGGAGCGAAGCACATTATGCAGATCAGCCACTTTTGTGAACTGCTTGGCTGCCAGTCTGCGATACAGGGCATTCAGTCCTTTGACACCATGATACTCTTTTTTCAGGTCAGCTTCCATGAAACTGACATTTGGAGCCAAATCGGCAAAGAGCGGACGAGCAAAACCCTTACTCAAAACGGTGATACGTATATCAGGATACTGAGTAGCCAATGCCCATACCACAGGTACAGCCATCGCCACATCACCTAATGCAGAGAATCGGATCACGAGTATATGCTCTTTTCTCATCTCTTACTTTTCGCTCTTATACAGAATGGGATTTGTCGCAGGGTCGTTATACATCTTCATCTGTCGATACACCTTCATATATTTCTTTCCTTCCTGAATATCATCCAGGAGTTGGTCGATGGCTAACGACAGGTCCTTCTGTTGTTCCAGAAGAATGTCCAACTTGCCCTGACATTTGGCAATGTGTTCTGGTGAAGCATCCTCGCGTTCCACCTGTTCTTGCATGTGATAGATCTTCAGTGCAAGGATACTCAGACGATCCACAGCCCAGGCAGGACTTTCCGTATTCAGACGAGCGTCTGGCAATACCTTTACCTCATTATATATATGACGGAAATAAGAGTCGATTTCTTCTACCAGATCCGTACGGTCTTGATTACTCTGATCTATCCGTCGTTTCAACGACAATGCTTCGACGGGATCGATATGGGGATCGCGGATAAGATCCTCAAAGTGCCACTGGACAGTGTCGATCCAGCATTTCAGATAGAGACTGTGCTCGATACTGTTTTTGGCATACGGATTCTTAATGGGAGTATTGACATCATCTGTGAGATGGTAGTCGTCAATAGCCCGCTTGAAAATTTGATTGGCTTGTTCTGTAAATGACATGATACTTGTTTTATTCCGCAAAGCTACAGAAAGTTTTTCAAATAGCCAACTAAATCGTCATATTTTCATCTATTTTTGCAAAAATAAAGCTGTAAACGCACACAAAATTGGTCTGTTTTTGCACAATGTTACCCTGTTTGTGCAAATTGATGCAAGTTTTTCTTAAAAAAGTTTGCGTAAGTGAAAGAAATTGTGTTACTTTGCACCCGATTTCAGCGCCATGCTGGAAAAATTTCAAGATAGCAAAGTCATTATTAACATTTTAAAGAAAGAAAATTATGTCAGAAATTGAAAGCAAAGTAAAGGCAATTATCGTTGACAAACTCGGTGTTGATGAGTCAGAAGTTAAGGCTGAGGCCAGCTTCACCAATGATCTGGGTGCAGATTCACTGGATACTGTTGAGTTGATCATGGAGTTTGAGAAGGAGTTTGGTATCTCTATTCCTGATGACAAGGCAGAGAAGATCGGCACCGTAGGTGATGCCATTGCTTACATCGAGGAGAACGCAAAATAAATGAAGTTCATAACATAATGGTTGTTTCGTATTACGAAGCAACCATTATGCTTTAATTTGAGTTTATGGAATTAAAAAGAGTAGTTGTAACAGGTCTTGGCGCTGTAACGCCAGTCGGCAACACTCCTGAGGAAACTTGGAAAAACCTGATTGAGGGAGTTAGCGGAGCCGCACCTATTACACATTTCGATACAACTTTATTCAAGACAAAATTTGCTTGCGAGGTTAAGAATCTCAATATTGAGGATTATCTTGACCGCAAGGAAGCACGTAAGATGGATCGCTATACCCAGCTGGCTCTGATTGCTGCTAAGCAGGCTGTTGAGGATAGTCAGATGAATCTGGAAACAGAGGACAAGGATCGCATAGGTGTTGTTTATGGTGTAGGTATTGGTGGAATTAAGACCTTCGAGGACGAAGTGAAGTACTATGGTCAGCATGAGGCCGATGGTCCTAAGTTCAATCCGTTCTTCATTCCGAAGATGATTGCCGACATCGCTGCAGGCCAGATCTCTATCATGTATGGTTTCCATGGTCCTAACTATATCACGGCTTCTGCTTGCGCCTCTTCCAGTAATGCACTGGCCGATGCGTTCAATCTCATCCGTCTTGGTAAGGCCAATGCCATCGTTGCTGGTGGTGCCGAGGCTGCTATCTGCGCTACAGGTGTAGGTGGTTTCAATGCCATGAAGGCCCTTTCCACTCGTAATGATGAGCCTGAGAAGGCTAGCCGTCCTTTCAGTGCCAGTCGTGATGGTTTCATCATGGCAGAGGGTGCCGGTTGTCTGATTCTTGAGGAGCTGGAGCATGCCAAGGCTCGTGGTGCCAAGATCTACGCAGAGATGGTTGGTGCCGGCATGAGTGCCGATGCTCACCATATCACCGCTTCTCATCCAGAGGGTCTGGGTGCTAAGCTCGTGATGAAGAATGCACTCGAGGATGCTCAGATGAAGCCTGAGGACATCGACTATATCAATGTTCATGGCACATCTACCCATGTGGGTGATATCTCTGAGGCTAAGGCCATCAAGGAGGTATTCGGCGATGCAGCCTATAAGCTGAACATTTCATCCACGAAGTCAATGACAGGTCATCTGCTTGGTGCTGCCGGTGCTGTTGAGGCTATGGTAACTGTTCTGGCTGTTCAGAACGATATCGTTCCTCCCACCATCAACCACGAGGAGGGCGATGATGATCCAGAGATCGACTACAATCTGAACTTCACTTTCAATAAAGCCCAGAAGCGTGTGGTACGTGCTGGTCTCAGCAATACCTTCGGATTTGGTGGCCATAATGCTTGTGTGGTATTCAAAAAGTATGAGGCTTAACAATCTTATTGATAGACTAAAGCTCCCTTTCCGCAAGGAGAAGGAGCTTTTTTCTTCTCTTTACGCGATATTAGGATTCTATCCACGTAACATCGAGTATTACAAACAGGCGCTGATGCACAAGAGCATCCGTAAGCGCAACGACAAAGGCAAACCGCTGAACAATGAGCGGCTGGAATTCCTTGGTGATGCCATACTCGATGCTGCGGTGGGAGATATTGTCTATCGTCATTACGAAGGTCAGCGTGAGGGATTCTTGACGAACACACGTTCGAAACTGGTGTCACGTGAGACACTGGGGAAGCTTGCCAACGAGATGGGACTGGCTCATTTGCTGATTTCGGCGGGTCACTCTACCTCTCATAACAGTTATGTGGAGGGCAATGCCTTTGAGGCGTTGGTGGGCGCCATCTATCTCGACCGTGGTTATGATGCTTGTCTGACGTTCTTCGAGAAGCGGATACTTGGCAAGTATATCAATCTCGACAAGGTGGCTTTCAAGGAGGTGAACTTCAAGTCGAAGCTGTTGGAGTGGTCGCAGAAGAACCGTGTTCGTTTGGAGTTCCGGATGTTGAAACAGAAAACAGACGATAACGGTAGCCCTGTCTTCAGTTTCCAAGTGATGTTGGAAGGTGTAGAGGGCGAGAAGGGTACGGGTTATTCCAAGAAAGAAGCTCAGCAGCAGGCATCCAAGGATACCTTGCAGCGCCTGAAGCGCGAACCACAGTTCGTAGAAGTTATCTTCCAGGCCAAGACCAATCGTACGAAGATGGAGGAGGAACCTGCTATGGCTGTACCTGATACAGAACAGAGTCAGGACTTCATCATCGAACAAGAACATCCTGTTTCTCAAAAAACGCCAGAGACTCCGGATAACCTTGACCTTTCCGGCAAGGATTTCGACCTCTCTGACATCTCTCATAAGCAGAAATCCCGTGAGGATATTATTGCCGAGGCTGAGGCGGCTGCCTTCGCAGAGGATTAATCCATAATTCTGATTGCTGGCCATAATGAGACGATTGCCCCTATTCCTAATGCTTGTCATGTGGACAGTCTGCGTCCAGAGCCAGATGGTGATGCCGCCAGCCTTGAAAACTGGAGATACGATAGCCATTGTCTCTCCTTCGAGTTCACCCGACAGTATGACGGTGGTGAAAGGCTGTGCTGCCCTCCAGGAGTGGGGCTTTGTACCTGTTGTAGGACTACATGCCCTTTCTGACTATCATGGTTTTGCTGGAACGGCCGATGAACGGGCTTCAGACTTGCTCTGGGCCTTACGCGATTCTACGATTAAGGCAATCATGTGTTCCCGTGGGGGGGATGGAGCTGTACAGGTGTTATATCGGACACCTTTGGAAGAGTTTGCCCGCCATCCCAAGTGGATCATTGGCTTCAGCGATATTACAGCCCTCCATAGTGCAGAGATGGCTGCTGGCGTGATAAGCATCCACGGCTCCATGTGTGATGGTATTGCCACGAAAGGGGAGCGCGACTCTGTGAACGCCATCATGCATCGTCTGCTACAGGGGCAGATGCCCATATACCAGGTACCTCGCCATTCGCTCAACCAACTTGGTGAGGCAACTGGCATTCTGGTAGGCGGCAACCTCTCGGTGTTCTGCGGTCTGGCAGGTTCTGAGTATGATTTTCTGAACCGTGCTGACGATGGACTAATCCTTTTTATGGAAGACACCCATGAGTCGATGTCAAAGGTGGATCGCATGCTTCATCAGTTGGAAATTCGTGGCATACTCTCCAAACTCAAAGGCATCATCGTGGGCCATTTCTCGAAGTACAAGTCACCAGAGAGCGGCTTTGCTGATATGTACGAGATGCTTCATGAATATCTGCAGCACTATGATATCCCCGTATGTTATGACTTCCCTGCAGGACATCATAGCCGTTATAACTTCCCGATGGTGATAGGTGGACGGGTGCATCTGACGGTGGGCCCCGATACTACCCGGATAGAATTTGTGGAATAGGATGTTGAATGCGGCAACCCTTGACTTTATTCACCAGCATCTTGAGGCAGATGTGCGGCGGCTGGCCTTGCAGGGTGGGAGAGACCCAGAGGTCGATCTTCCCTTGGCATTAGAGCAGATAGCGGGTTGGCAGAAGGCACGTATAAAGATTCCCTCTTGGGCTGCCATTGACGGCATCCTCTATCCCCCACATCTCTCGATGGAACAATGTTCCAGTGAGCGTACAGCCAGATACAAGGCGGAGATTGCAGGCCGTGGCGACTTCTTCGTGGATTTGACGGCAGGCTTTGGCGTCGATACTTCATTCATCTCCAAAAGATTCACCAAGGCTGTCTGTATCGAGCGTCAGGAGCGTCTTTGCGCCATCCTTTCAGAAAATGCAGTGCGTCTTGGACTTCCTCATCTCCAGGTAGTCTGTGGCGATGCAACAGACTATCTTCATACGATGCCACATGCCGACCTTCTATTAATAGACCCTGCCCGTCGTGATGAGTACGGAGGACGCACCTTTGGCATCGCCGACTGCACACCTAACGTACTCGAAATGATGGACGAGATGACGATGAAGGCCGACAATGTCATCATCAAACTTTCACCCATGCTGGACTGGCGCAAAGTCGTCGACGACATCAACAACGATCAGTATCATGTCCATCATGTTCACATCGTATCCGTTGACAATGAATGTAAGGAACTGCTGCTTGAGGTCAAGCGAGGTCAAGGTGGTCTCAAAGTCCTCTGTATCAATCTGCTGTCCGACGGTAACGAGGAGAGCTTGGAGTTCGGCACGTCTGATCAGGTTCATAATCCACTTCAACGTTCTCAGGCTCCACAATATCTCTACGAACCCAATGCCTCTATCATGAAGGCGGGTTGTTTTGATCTCGTCTCAGAACGCTTTGCGGTCTCCCAACTGGAGCACAACAGTCATCTCTTTGTCTCAGAGACCTACGTGGATGCCTTCCCTGGTCGTCGTTTTGTCATAGAGAAGGTCTCCTCTCTGAACAAGCGCGATCTGAAGGATGCTCTCGAGAGCATCAGCCGTGCGAATATCGCTGTTCGCAACTTCCCGATGACGGTGGCTGAACTCCGTCGACGACTCAAGTTACAGGAGGGTGGTGACGTGTTTATCTTCGCTACGACAGTGGTAAACCAGGGCCATCGTCTGTTTGTTTGCCGAAAAAAATCTTAATAATTTTGTTTTTTGCCTCTTTTTCCGTATCTTTGCAACGAAATAAAGCTATAAGGAAAAGAAGGACCAATGACAGAAGATAACAACATCATCAGCCAACCTAACGAACAAGTACAGTATGACGATGAGAATATCCGTCATCTGAGTGATATGGAACATGTACGTACCCGTCCTGGTATGTACATTGGTCGTCTGGGCGACGGATCATTGCCAGAAGACGGTATCTATGTCCTACTGAAAGAAGTCATCGACAACTCCATCGATGAGTTTAAGATGAAGGCCGGCGACCGCCTTGAGATTAACATCGAAGACAATCTGCGAGTGTCGGTACGCGACTATGGGCGTGGCATCCCCCAGGGTAAGATGATTGAGGCCGTCAGCGTCCTGAACACTGGCGGTAAGTATGACTCGAAGGCTTTCAAGAAGTCTGTGGGTCTGAACGGTGTCGGTGTGAAGGCTGTCAATGCGCTGAGTTCCCATTTTGAGGTGCGCAGCTTCCGCGAGGGAAAAGTGCGTAAGGCCACCTTCGAGAAGGGTATCATCACGAGCGACGATACGAAACCCACACAAGACGAGAACGGCACCTACATCTTCTTCGAGCCCGACGATACGCTTTTCCTGAACTATCGCTTCCAGGATGATATCGTGGAGAATATGCTCCGCAACTATACCTATTTGAATACAGGCCTGACCATCATGTATAATGGTCGTCGCATCCTCTCCCGTCACGGATTGGAGGATTTGCTCAACGACCGGATGACCAACGACGGCCTCTATCCTATCATCCATCTCAAGGGTGAGGATATCGAGATCGCCTTTACCCATGCCAACCAATACGGCGAGGAGTATTACTCTTTCGTGAATGGCCAGCACACCACCCAGGGCGGTACTCATCAGAGTGCCTTCAAGGAGCACATCGCCAAGACCATCAAGGAATTCTTCGGCAAATATGAGTATGGCGACATCCGCACAGGTATTGTTGCAGCCATTGCCATTAATGTCGAGGAGCCTATGTTTGAGAGTCAGACGAAGATCAAGCTCGGCTCCCTGCAGATGGCCCCCGATGGCGTCAGCATCAACAAATACATTGGCGACTTCATCAAGACCGAGGTTGATAACTTCCTCCACATCCATACCGATGTGACTGAGGTGATGGAGAACAAGATCAAGGAGAGCGAGCGCGAGCGCAAGGCGATGGCTGGTGTTACCAAACTGGCTCGTGAGCGTGCCAAGAAGTCAAACCTCCACAACCGTAAGCTGCGCGACTGCCGCATCCATTTCAGCGATGTGAAGAACGACCGCAAGGAAGAGTCGTGCATCTTCATTACCGAGGGCGACTCAGCCAGCGGCAGCATCACCAAGAGCCGCGATGTGAACACCCAGGCCGTGTTCTCCCTGCGAGGCAAGCCTCTGAACTGCTTCGGACTCACCAAGAAGGTGGTCTATGAGAACGAGGAGTTCAATCTGCTCCAGGCAGCACTCGATATCGAGGAAGGTCTCGACACCCTCAGATATAATAAGGTGATTGTGGCTACCGATGCCGATGTCGATGGCATGCACATCCGCCTGCTCATCATCACCTTCTTCCTACAGTTCTTCCCTGAGCTCATCAAGAAGGGCCACGTCTATGTGCTTCAGACCCCACTGTTCAGAGTGCGCAACCGCCGTACGAAGATTAAGAATAAGAAGGTGCTTGCCAGTGCCGACTCGAAGGGCGACTTCATCACCCGCTACTGTTACAGCGAAGAGGAGCGCCAGACAGCCATCACCGAACTGGGTCCTGATCCTGAGATTACCCGATTCAAGGGACTTGGCGAGATCTCGCCCGAAGAGTTTGCCGCCTTTATTGGTCCCACCATGCGACTGGAACAAGTGACGCTCCATAAGAACGACCAGGTGCAGAAGCTCCTGGAGTACTACATGGGAAAGAACACGATGGAGCGCCAGAACTTTATCATCGACAACCTGGTGGTCGAGGAAGACCGCCCTGAAGAAGAATATGAATAAATATATTATTTTTGTATCTCTGTTTCTCTGTGTTCAGAATGTTTCCGCTCAGTTTCGTTTGAACAACAGCGATGACTCCCCCTTGCGCAAACTCCAGTTTGCCGAAGTCGCCATCACCAACCTATATGTCGATAGTGTCGATGAGAAGAAACTCGCCGAGGACGCCATCCGAGGCATGCTCGACAAGCTCGATCCCCATTCCAGCTACCTGACGCCCAAGGAGGTGAAGAGTCTGAACGAACCCCTTAGTGGCAACTTCGAGGGCATTGGCGTGCAGTTTAATATGATTGAGGACACGCTGCTCGTCATCCAACCCGTCACCAACGGACCCTCAGAGAAAGTCGGCATCATCGCAGGCGACCGCATTGTCTCCGTCAACGATACCGCCATAGCAGGTGTGAAGATGTCGAAGGAAGAGATCATGAAACGTCTGCGTGGTCCTAAAGGCACGACAGTCCATCTTGGTGTCGTCCGCCAGGGCATCAGCGATCTTCTGAAGTTCACCGTCGTTCGTGACAAGATACCCGTGAAGTCTGTCGATGCCGCCTATATCATCCGTCCGGGCATTGGTTACATCCGCATCGGCAGTTTTGGCGCTACCACCCATCAGGAGTTTCTTGAGAGCCTCGCCAAACTGCAGGAGCAGGGTATGCGCGACCTGATTCTCGACCTTCAGGAGAATGGTGGCGGCTATCTCAAGGCTGCAGTCGATATCTCCAACGAGTTCCTCTCGGCTGGCGATCTGATCGTCTATACCGAGGGTCGTAAGGTGCCTCGCACGGAATATACCGCCGATGGCGACGGCGTTTTCCAGACAGGTAAGATCGTCATCCTCGTCGATAGCTATACAGCCTCTGCCGCAGAGATTGTCACTGGCGCCGTCCAGGATCAGGATCGTGGCATCGTCGTAGGCCGTCGTACCTTCGGAAAAGGCCTTGTTCAGAGACCAATTGACCTCCCCGACGGTTCGATGATCCGCCTCACCATTGCCCATTACTACACCCCCTCGGGCCGCTGCATCCAGAAGCCCTATACGAAAGGTGATAACAAGGACTATGCGATGGATATGGTGAACCGCCTGAAGAGCGGCGAGCTGACCAATGCCGACAGTATCCATTTCGTCGATTCACTGAAGTACGAGACCCTCCGCGAGCATCGTATCGTCTATGGCGGAGGTGGCATCATGCCTGATGAGTATGTGCCCCTCGATACCACGCTCTACACCAAGTATCATCGTGAGTTGGCCGCTAAGAGTATCATCATCCAACAGAACCTGCGCTATGTCGATAATCATCGCAAGGAGTTGCAGGATCGTTGGACCGACTTTGCCGACTTCAAAGCCAATTACGAGGTGCCCCAGAGTCTTGTTGACGCCGTTTTTGCCGAGGGAGATAAACAGGGCATCAAACCTCGCGATGAGGCCGAGTTCGAGAAGACCAAGCCCTACCTCAGCGTACAGCTCAAGGCCCTTATCGCTCGCGATCTTTGGGACATGAGCGAATACTTCTCCGTTTTCAACGAACGCAGTGAGATTGTCAAGAAAGCCCTCGAAGTCATCAGGTAACTATTATTTCGTTGCCAGGTAGGTTACTCCTATTCCGCTTCCAGCAATCAGGCAGAGCACAATCGTAGAGATCAG
>Ga0310695_10011918_pt1 | contig 12299 bp, 9 predicted proteins | sample RumenRJG_04DNA_FD_203882 | JGI IMG/M metagenome (GOLD analysis project Ga0310695, IMG submission 203882) | Bovine rumen microbial communities from Lethbridge, Alberta, Canada - RJG_04 (v2) (version 2) | ecosystem: Host-associated > Mammals > Digestive system > Stomach > Rumen | place: Canada... | reverse complement strand
ACCGTCTTTGTCTTCAAATGATGAAATTTTGTATGCGTGACAAGCGTATATGTTATATTCTTTTGAAAGTAATTTTTGTTTATCCTCTCCTAAAGGAACGGAACCTGCAGTAAATATATACTTATCATTGTTTTCGGGTGATAAAACTTTTTTAACTTCTTCGTAATTATCAGAAGTTTTTAAACTGATTTCTTTAATGTCATCATATCCGAAATCTTTCATTACAACATCCAAATCACCACCGATAGAACCCCTGTAAAAATCGGCTTCTGTCAAAAGTTTCTTTTTGAACTCTTTACTTGCGGTTTTTAAATCTTTAAACATTATTCCGTTTTCATCGGTTTTAAAGGTTAATTTTCCATTTGCGTCGGGATTTTCAAATCTTTCGATAACGGGTTTAAATTCAACATCTTTTTGTTTTTCATCAAAATCTGCCAAACGATTTTTATATCCTTCAATTTTTTGAATATTTTCAGGTTCTTCTTTTTGTAACCTTTCTATTTCCGAATTCATAAAGTTATGAAATTCTTTTTCGAATTTATGTTTAAGTTCTTCTCCGTATGTATGTTCTGCAAGAATCATTCCTGTCGCACCTTGTTGGTGTTTCCATTTATCTATACCCTGCAACAAATCATCTTTTGGAACGGAATATGTATGTTCTCCGTTCGGCATTTTTACATTTACGGAATTTTCAGATTCTTCGAACATGTCGTATAAAACGGTTCTTTGAGAAGGATTTTCAATAATTGCATTTAATGTTGAAAGAAGGTAACAATCACCGCATGCTCCTTGAGTACATGAAAATCTTTTTGCGGGAGGAAATAATTCCGCAAAGGTTTGTTTACTTACTTTTAATTGGTGAACATTTTCTTCGCTGTCTTTAAAATATATATTTTTTTCGCCGTCAACTTCAAAAGTATCTCCGACTTTTACAGATTTTAAACCTTCTTCTTTGTTTGCAACAGTCGGTACATAAGCATCAATAGGGTCTTTTCCTTCATCATATGCTTTGTAAATCATATTGATGTCTTTTTCCATTGCCTTAGTTGTTTTACCGTTTTCGCAATAATAACGTAAAATACCTCTCCATAATTTACCGTTCGCAACAAGGTCAACAATTTTTTCAACATTTTTTGATTCATCATCGCCACGGTCTATAACTTTTGCAACTTCTGCAAGTTCTTGCTTGAAAGTATCTTTTACATTTGGCAAAGTAATTAATTCATCATAGACGGATGTATCTTTTTGCTCTGAATTTTCAGTATTATTAATAACAACACCGTTATAAACTTTCAATAAATCGCTTGTCGGAACAACTTTTTCATCAACATTATTCGACAAATCTTTCAATTGGTTATTTTTTTGGGTTTCTTGTATTTTTCTTTGAAGTTTTAAATTTTCTATTTGTTGATTTTCTATTTTATTTATTTTCATGTTGTTTGTTCCCAATAATATAAAATATTATTATAAAAAAGTTTCATATAAAACTTTTTTACAAAAAATATTAAGATAATTTTTTATTATAAAAAAAGGGATAATGAATTTTTATCCCCCTTTTTTATATTTTGATTTTATTCTATTAAAGAAATTAGTGTAAATAAATCGTGAGCCAATTGACTTCCGCCGTTTTTATCCGGGTGAAGTGCTTTCATTAAAGTTCTTGCTTGGCTTTTTGAAAGGTTTCCGATATCAGAAGGTTTTATGCCCAAAATTTTTGCAAGACGCTCTACCATTGGAGTATTCCAATTTCTTGTACTGCCGGACATACTTTTAATAAGATTTACATCTTGAGCAGACATTCTTTTAAATATTTCTTTCCCCTCTGCCGAAGCAGTTTCAATAGCAGAGTCTAGGGCACTTCTTGAACCCGCTGAGGCAGATTGAGAAACAGTTCTAGTTGTACTAACGGCAACATCTGAAGTTCCTGCTTTTACAAGACCTGTTTCTGCGACATTAGGTTTGAATGCGTTACTTATTCCTCTAAATGCACCAACAGTTGCGGCAGATACAGCTCCGTCAACTATTGCTTGTTTTGCAATATTTTTCATGCTTTGAGAATTAATATCTCCGTCAACATCGTTTGATGCTAAGTCTGTAACTTCTACTGCAACTCTCGCTGCAGCTGCAGTACCACCTGCAACAGCTGCTTCAACCGCTAACGATGCACCTCCTGTCGCAATTGCAGCCGCACCTGATGCAACACCTATGGCAGTTGCTTTAACTGCTGTTGCACCGTCATCTTGGGATTTGTTATATTTTGCAATTCTTTTTCCGATGTCGCTTTTTTGTAATTCATCGTACAATCTTTTGAAAGTTGGCATGTCATCTTTATCGAGAGCGGCTTTCAATTGAGACATTTTTTCTTTGTATGCATTTAGATCTCTACGAACCATGCTTGAAGTATTACCCGTCAATTCGACCATATCGTTATTCCAAAGGTGAGCTATTGCATCTGCTGCTTTTGCCGCCCAACCGTCTTTTTTATTTTGTTCTTCAAAAGCTTTTACCGCATTATCGTACGATTTCATTAATGCTTTATATTGTTTACTTTCGGGAGTTCCTGTTTCTTGTGTAACAGTTGTTTTACCGAGAGAATTATTTTTAAGGTCACGTATTTCTCCGCCGCTTGCTTTATGCCCTGCTTTAAAAGAATTATTATAAGATTTTACATCTGATTTAGTTCCGTCTAACTTATAGAATTGGTTTTTATTTGTTCTGACGGTTCCGTCTTCGGCAATTCTGATGATGTGTTCACCGTTAGCAAGTTTCATACCTTTGCTTTTGACGTAGTCCTCAAGATTAACGAGCTTGCCGCTTTTATAAATATAGTGAGTTCCGCCTGTTTGACCTTGACCGTCAACTCTTGATTTCTTTTCACCCGACGGATCATAATAAACTTGATAATCTTTAAAAGCAAATGTTTTTCTTAAATTAGTTATACCTTGTCTTTTTGCGGCTGCAAGAGCGGCTTTTTCAGGGTTTGCGGCACGCCAATTATGAATTTGAGTTTGTCTGTCGGTTTTTGCTTCTTTAACATTAAAATCAGGAGAAGTTGCGATATCAGCGCTGATTTTTAACGCTTGACCGGCACGAAGATATCCGTTTGTTTTACCGCCGTTTGCCGCAATAAATGATTTATAGGCATCTGTTCCTTCTTTGAAACCTAATCTTTGAGCGGCTTGATTTAATTTTTCATATTTGCCGTTTTCATATTTAGCGTATGCAGTAATATTTCCTTTCTTATCGAGAGCAAAAGCTGAATCTTTTCCGCCATCGTTAAATACAAGTTTTTTGTCACTCTTAGTGACAGTTCTTTTTACTGCATCGTTATTTTCGGCTAAAAATTCTGTTTTAAGAGTTTTATTATCACCATTTTCTGTTGTTCTTGTGTGATTTTTGTAATTTGTATTAACAGTCTTGTTGCCGTCTTTAACGGTTGTTTCTACAAGTTTACCTAAATTAGATTCGTCAACTGAATTTTCATAGCGTGAAGTTGTATTACCTTCCGTAACAGTTGCGGTTTTGTTGTTATTATCTAAAATTGTCTTTTTGGTTATATTTCCTGCATCGGGAGATTCACCTGAAAATTCTTCAACGGTAACGGTATTTGCTGTTTTGTCGTCAGTTCTTCTTACACCGTTGTTATCACCAAAATTCGTTGTAACGGTTGAATTTTCATTTTCTTCGACAGTTTTGGTTTTCTTGCCGTTTACAGTTGTAGTAGTAACGTTATCTTCTTTTTGTTCGACTTTTTGTTCGTTTACTTTACCGTTTTCGTATTTTAATTCTTCTTTTCTTAAGCCGTCGCTTGTTTCGGAGTTTGTAACTTTATTTTCATCAAGAGTGTATTTTGTTGTAACACCAGAACCATCGTCAGCGACAATGGTTTTATCTTTTTGGAAAGTTATATCGGCATCATCGTTTGAATCGGGAGTATTATTTGCTTCAACCAATTCTCCAAATGCTGTCATTGCTTTTTTATAGTCTTTATATTTTGCACCTTTTACGGCACCTGCATCGCCTTTGTTTCTTCTAAAATCTCTTCTCGTGACTTTAGTATCTTTGTTATCACCGCCTGCTAACTGTTTAAAGAAGGACATTAAACCGACTTGTTCGTTTTCATCGAGAACCTGAGCTTCTTTTCCTCCAATGGTTTGAGCAGCCTCATTGTTATTAAATTGGTCAAAAATATTAGATGCCGTTTCGGCTTTAACATTTTTTTGCGCCATCTGATTTACAAACTGTTCTTTTGTAATCCCGTTCTTTTGGACTTTTCCGTTGACATCAAAAGACATATTTCACTCCTGTTTTATTTTTTTTGTGTTCAAAAAGTACACATTAGTTACAATGCTATATAAATAATAAGACGTTTAAGTTAATAAAATTGCTCATTTTCATAAAAATTATAAATGTTTTTTAATAAAAAATAAACTTATTTTTATTTTATTTTTTCCAAATCTTTATAGTAATCTGAAACTATACTTTCAACATTTTTATTTTCTGATAAAACTCTTCCTGTTATTGTATTTAAGAGATTTATAATATTTTTTTTGTTTTCGGTTTCGTTAAATATTTTTCCTAAATTGTTTATCTGTAAGGCACTTATGAATCTTGCCTTTTCTTCTTTTGTATTTTTCTGACTAAAATAGGGATTTTTCAAGGCATATTTGTTAGCAGGCAATACAGAGGTCAATTTCGCAAATTCAAGTTGATTTTTTTCATTTGTTATAAAAGTTGCAAATTTTAGGGCATTTTCTTTTTGTTTTGCCTTTAAGGGTATAATAAAATTCATAACGGAAAAATCGTATTTTCCGCTATTTCCTGTTAGTTGATATGAAATTTCTGTATTTCCATATACTTCGGGGGCATTTTCCTTGATAATATTCAAAAAATTTGCACCTGCCTGTAAAAAGACTATTTGTCCCGACATATATTTTTCAAGGGCTTCTCTGTGTCCTTGTGTCATTGACTCTTTAGGGATATAACCTTCCGAATAATATTTTCTGTAATCTTTATAAATAGAAATTAATTTATCTTTATCTTTTTCTGAAAGTATATCAATTCCGTTTTTTATAAGAATTTTTAAGAAAGTGTCATTTTCGGTTAAAGCGGGCATATCTGTGTATGTGTTCTGTAACAACTTGATTTTGAGGCTTTGAGTATACATTTCATCATAAGTTGTCGGAACAGAATATATTTTTCCCTCTTGCATAAGTTTTTTATTAGCATAGGTAACCGCAGAGGTGAGATAAAACGGAATTGCGTAAAACTTACCGTTATACGACAGAGAATCATATAAAGACTGCGGATAATTTTCCATTTCTTTTTCGGGTATTTCAAACAAAGCACCTCTTTGTGCCGCAAGAGCCGAAAAATCAGGAGTTAAATTAATTAAATCCGGAGGATTATCAGAAAGAAGCGCCGCAAGAGTTCTCTTTTCCCCTTCCGAATAGGGTACATCTACCCATTTAATTTTTATATCGGGATTTAATTCTTCAAATTCTTTGATTACACCGTTTATGTATTTATCAAACGTTCCGAGTTGGAGCGTCCAAAAAACCAATTCGTTATCAGAATTTTTGTTTCTTCCGCCAAAAAAGAAAATTAAAACGGCTAAAATTAATAATGAAACTGTGAGAATTTTTTTTATCATAAAAATTTTTTCTATTCCGATAATACCATATTAATCATAAAATCGGCATAGTGCAAATAATTACCAAGGATAATCGTTTGGAATTTTCCAACCGTTTAATTCCAACATTTTTGTACAGAACCAAGGACCTTTTGAACCGTTTTTACAACCGTATTGAGAATCATTGATTAAACCGTTACGTGTACCGTTCCATGTAAATACATATGGCTCAATAAATCCTGTCTGGGAAATTGTATTTTGATTTGATGCAAGTTTTTTAGCAAATTGAAATGCAAAAAATTTTCTTTGTAATCTTTGACTCTTGTTGGTTGAATTGAAAAATTGTCCGTCAGGGAAAAACAATATGTCTCCGCCATCTGTACCTGATACGAATTCAAATAAAGTGCCGTTTGCCAATCTTACGCATACTGCATTTGTTCTGAAAGAATTAGTATCCCCGCAATTTGAATATTCAACATAGTTCACATACGGAAGAAGATATGTCATAAGCCATGTTACATTTCCGTTGTATGACATTTTTGATCTTTCAAGTTCTGGAAGTATTCCGTTATCTATATAAGAACGACGCATTGCCGCATTAATTATCGAATAAAATTGTGCGACTTTCTTTTCTGTTTTTTGTTTCATAGCGTGATTATGGGCTGTATGTATGGTAAATGTTGCAATTACACCTATAATAACAATTGCAATCAATATTTCCGCTAAAGTAAAACCAAATTTGTTCTTCATGACTTTACATCTTTATTGCTTAAAAAATAAGAATAATCAACCTAATATTACATAATTTTGTTTAAACAGTCAAATTTTTATACAAAATATTTGAATTATTTCTAATATTTTATTTCTTTTTGTTGAATACTAAATATTTATTTATAGTAAATCCTAAAATCAGATATATTAACATTGATAACGGAATTGCAATATTATCCGAAATTAATGTTTCTTTCATTTTTATAAACTTATTTATAAAATCAAAAAGTCCTAATGAAAGCAGATAACGGCATATTTTGTATCCTGCCCAATATGAAAATACATAAGAGGGAAGCATTGTTAAGAAGAATTTAAAAAACTCAAACATCGGATTTCCAATGCTTTTAAAAGTAAAAGTTTTATTGAGATAAAAAGAGGATATATTACCTGTGATATATGCAAGAGTCGTTGAAACGGCATAATTACAACCAAACAAATCCAAAGCTAGAAATGCTGTGCCTGTTCCTATAATCGTATTAACAACACCAACAAGGCAATATTTTATAAATTCTTTTGATATTTTCATTTTTTTACTGCTTATACATTAAGTCAAGGAACTGTTTTGCTATTCTTGGTGAACGGAAACCTCTTGCAAGAGCAAATTGTTCAACACCTTCCGCAATTTGTTCAAAAGGTTCGTTAATTCCTCTTTCTTTTGCAAGAATTCTTGTTATTTCAAGGAAAACTTCTTTAGAAGGCATTTGATAGGTTATCATCAAACCAAATCTGTCCGATAATGACATCATTTCGTCTATTGTATCCTGACGGTGAACTTCATCACCTTCTCTTGCAGAAAAAGTTTCTTTGACAATATGTTTTCTGTTTGAAGTTGCATAAATTACGACATTTGAAGGCTGTGAAGTAAGAGAACCTTCTAAAACCGCTTTCAATATGTTTAAATTTTCATCATCTTCGCTAAATGTTAAGTCGTCAATAAATATCAAAAATTTCAGCGGATTATCTGTTAAATTTGATAATAAATCTCCAAGATATCTCAATTTATCTTTTTCAAGTTGAATAATTCTGAGTCCGACTTCCGCATATTCATTTGCAAGCGCCTTTACACAAGAAGATTTACCTGTTCCTCTGTCTCCGTACATAAGGACATTGTTATATTTATTTCCTGCAAGAAACGATAAAATATTATCATTTGCTTTCTGCTTTTGAGGTTCATAATATTTTAAATCTGATAATCTTACTGTATCAGGTGTCAAAACGGGAGTAAGGTTTCCTTTTTCATCAACCTTGTAAGCGTAATGTTTTGCAAATTCACCCGTTCCGTTTTTTAAGTAAAATCTTACAAAATCACCTGTATAATTTTCCCAAACATCTTTTTTGCCTGCATGTTTGAAAGCATTTGAATATGTCGGAATACTTTCTTTAATTTTTTCAAGAACGGGATTGTTCTTTATTAATCCGGATATTATTTCATCACAATCTATTGTTGATAAAAGCCTTATTGTTCTTACATCTTTTTTAAATGCTTCTGATATTTGATTAGAAACATTTTGAATTTTGTTTTTTGCACACATTTTGGAAAATATGTTTTCATCATACAGAATTAAATCGTACATATAGTTTGTAAGACTTGCGGAAGGTTCTTTTTTATAAAGTTCTTCGCACATTTCCGTATATAATTTTAATGCTTCGGGAAAAATTTGCTTGTTAATATCCGGACTTGCAAGGTATTCTATTACTTTACACAAATCAGATACGACTTTATCCCTTTTTACACCTGCCAATACCGAAAGAGTATCCTTTAAATTATTTAATTCCGTAAATTTTTCCACTTTTTTATTCCTTTAGTATTTCTTTATTTTCATTAATTATAAATCAAGTAGCCTTTATAGGTTGATTTGTTAAATTTCGTTATTTTTTATCTTTTCGATTTCTTCTTTTATTTCTATAAGTTCGTATTTTAACCTCGTCAGTTCACAGGTTATCGGGTCAGGAATACGGTTATGTTGCAATTGTCCGTCAACCATAATTTTTTGATGAACAATTCTTCCGGGGATACCGACAACAGTAGAAAATTCAGGGACTGATTCTATTACGACTGAACCCGCACCGATTCTGCACCCCGAACCTATTAAAATATTCCCGAGAATTTTTGCACCTGCACCAATTACAACGTTGTTACAAATAGTAGGGTGTCTTTTTCCTGTATCTTTTCCCGTTCCGCCAAGTGTAACTCCTTGATATATCAATACGTCATCGCCGATAACCGTTGTTTCACCTATTACAACACCCATTCCGTGGTCAATAAAAAATCTTCTTCCGATTTTTGCAGCGGGATGAATTTCTATCCCTGTGAAAAATCTCGAAATTTGAGAAATTAACCTTGGTATAAAAGGTATTTTCCAATAGTTCAGTTTATGGCAAATTCTGTGGCAAATAAGCGCATGCAGCCCCGGATAGCAAAAAATAACCTCAACAATATTTCTTGCGGCAGGGTCTTTTTCGTATATTGTTTGAATATCTTCCTGAATTTGTTCTATTGCTTTTTTGATAAGACGCATAATTAATCCTCAAAAAGGCTTGTTGAAAGGTATCTTTCTCCAAAATCAGGAAGCAATACAACAATCTTTTTCATTGAAAAATCATTTCTTTTTGAAATTTCTATTGCTGCGTGGAGAGCGGCTCCGGAGGATATTCCGCACAAAATTCCTTCTTTTTTTGCACATTCTTTTGCTGTTTTTATGGCATCAGAAGTCTTTACTTTGATAATTTCATCTAACAGTTTTACGTCGAGAATATCGGGTAGAAAATTAGGACCAATTCCTTGAATTCCGTGGGTTCCTGTTTTTCCTTCCGATAAAAGCGGGCTTTCGGCGGGTTCTACTCCGACGCAATATATTTGCGGATTGTATTCTTTTAATTTCTTTGAGGTTCCAGTAATTGTTCCGCCGGAACCTACCGAAGCAACAAAGACATCAACTTTATTATCAGTGTCTTCCCATATTTCTTCTGCCGTAGTTAAATAGTGCGAAAGAGGGTTGTTTGGGTTTGTAAATTGAGAAGGCATATAACAATCATCAAATTTTGTCATTAAGTCAAGAGCCTTATCAACAGCACCTTGCATTCCTTCTTTTGCTGGTGTTAAAACAATTTCCGCTCCAAAGCCTTTTAGAATTTTTCTTCTTTCTTCGCTCATTGATTCGGGCATTGTAAGAATTAATTTCAAACCTGCCTGAGCACAGCACATGGCAAGACTTATTCCGGTATTTCCGCTTGTCGGCTCTATGATTACGGTATCTCCTTTTACAACACCTTCTTTTATTGCTTTGTGGAGCATATAAAATCCGGGACGATCTTTTGAAGATCCTGACGGATTAAAATATTCCAATTTTGCATAAATTTCGGCATAACCCGTATTTAGTCTGTTAATTTTAACTAAAGGCGTATCGCCTATCAGTTTTGTTATATTATTATAAATTCTCATTATTGAATTACCTTTATAAACTTACGCTTTCCTGCCCTTATAACAATAGGAAGGTCAGATGTTTTTATAACCGAATTAATATCGGAACATTTTTCGTCGTTAATTTTTAGTCCGCCCTGAGCAATCAGTCTTTTTATTTCGCCCTTGCTTTCGGCAAGTTTGTTTTCCAAAATTATTTCAACTAATGATTTATCACCATCAATTTTTACTTCGGGAATATCAGACGGAACTCCTTTGTTTTGAACGACATTAACAAATTCATTTTGTGCATCGTTTGCAATTTCTTTGTTATAGTACATTTCAACAATAAGATGTGCAAGTTGCATCTTGATATTTCTCGGATTTTCGGTTTTAAGTCTTTCTTCGATTTGCTTTAACTCATCGTTTGAAACATCTGTTAAAAGAGAATAGTAGCGATATATAAGATTATCGGGAATAGACATAAGTTTACCGTACATATCAGAGGGCTTTTCGCAAATACTGATACAGTGTTCGGGATGAGATTTTGACATTTTTACAATGCCGTCAGTACCTTCTAAAAGCGGTAAAAGCATAACGATTTGAGGTTCTTCTTTTCCATAAGCCGTTTGCATATCTCTTCCGAGAAGTGTGTTAAAACGCTGATCTGTTCCGCCGAGTTCAATATCGCAATCAAGAACAACCGAATCATAAGCCTGTAAAAGAGGATAGAAAAATTCGTGAATTGAAATTGGTCTGCCCTCTTTGTATCTCAAATTAAAATCTTCTCTTGTCATAATTTGAGCAACCGTAACTTTTGATGAAAGACCGATTATTTCAGGCAAAGTTAACTTGTGAAGCCAATCTGCATTGTTCAAAACATCTGTTGAACCCATATCAATAACTTTTGATATTTGCTCAAAATAAGTTTTTGCATTTTCGGTAACCTGTTCTTTAGTGAGAGCAGGTCTTGTTTCTGATTTTCCCGAAGGGTCGCCAATCATAGCTGTTGCACCGCCGACTAAAAGTTGAAGAGTATGTCCGAGTTTTTGAAATTCTCTGATTTTTCTCATAACAACCGTATGACCGAGATGCAGGTCAGGTCTTGTCGGATCCATTCCGAGTTTAATTTTTAACGGTTTTCCTGTTTTTTCGGAATTTTGAAGTTTTAAAGCCAATTCTTTAATTCCGCCCGGGAGAATTTCGCAATCTCTTCCGAGTTTTTCAGCTTGTTCTATGTATTTTTTTTCGATTTTATCCATAATTTCCTTTGCGTTAATATTTCAAGTATTCTTTCCGAGTCTTTATCTCCGCGTCCTGAGATATTCACAATAATAATATCATCTTTTTTAGTTTTCGGCATAAGGTACTCTAAATATGCCACAGCGTGAGAAGATTCTATTGCCGGGATAATTCCTTCAAATTTTGAAAGTCTTTCAAAAGCCTCAATTGCTTCCCTGTCTGTTATCGGGAAATATTGTGCTCTTCCGCTGTCTTTGAGATAGCAATGTTCAGGTCCGCAGCCGGGGTAATCCAATCCTGCAGATATACTGTAAGATTCTCTGGGCTTTCCTTCTTCATCAACGAGAACATATTGGTACATTCCGTGAAGATAAGTCTTTTCACCTTTTGTAAGACTTGCTGCCGTATGATCAGTATCAGCACCGTCACCGCCTGCTTCAAGTCCTATTAATTTAACATCTTTATCCTCTATAAATCCCGAGAAAATTCCGATAGCGTTAGAACCGCCTCCTATACAAGCAAGCACATAATCAGGGAGTCGTCCTTCTTTTTCAAGAATTTGTTTTCTTGTTTCTCCGCCTATTACGGACTGAAAAGAACGAACCATTTTCGGATAAGGGTGAGGGCCTACTGCAGAACCGAGTACATAAAAAACTTCATCAGCGTGGTTCAGCCAATAATCAATCGCCGCATCGCAAGCGTCAGCAAGAGTTTTTGTACCTTGTGTGATTGAATTTACTTTTGCTCCAAGCAGTTTCATTCTGTCAACATTTGAGCGTTGGCGAAACATGTCTGTTTCACCCATAAATATTTCACACTCCATATTTAACAAAGCCGCAGCCGTTGCCGTTGCAACACCGTGTTGTCCCGCTCCTGTTTCAGCAATAACTTTTTTGGCGCCCATTCTTTTTGCAAGAAGGCATTGACCTAAAACATTATTGATTTTATGGGCGCCTGTATGATTTAAATCCTCTCTTTTTAAATATATTTTGCCTTTTCCGTAGTGTTCGGTAAGCCTTTTTGCAAAATACAAAGGAGTAGGTCTGCCCGAATATTCCTGAAGAAGATTGTAAACTTCATCTAAAAATGATTTATCGTTATAGGCCTTTTCAAATTCTTCATCAAGGCGAAGAAGAACGTGTTTAAAATTTTCGGGAACAAACATACCGCCAAATTCACCATAAAAGCCGTCTTTTGTCGGTAAATTGTATTCTTTATTTTTTACAAACATGAATAAATTCCTGCAACTTATGA
>Ga0310695_10011917_pt1 | contig 12300 bp, 12 predicted proteins | sample RumenRJG_04DNA_FD_203882 | JGI IMG/M metagenome (GOLD analysis project Ga0310695, IMG submission 203882) | Bovine rumen microbial communities from Lethbridge, Alberta, Canada - RJG_04 (v2) (version 2) | ecosystem: Host-associated > Mammals > Digestive system > Stomach > Rumen | place: Canada... | reverse complement strand
CGTTGCCACCCACATGGGGGATTCCGGCATGTCCATCATGCCGCCGGACATTTCCGCCATCATCTCGGACATGTTTTTGAGGGTCGGAGGCCTGTGGGCCATCTGGGAGGCCACTGCATCCTGATGAAGCTGCTCAGGAGTGATACCAAAGTGCTCCATCATCTGGTTCGTCACGAGAGTCGAGGCGTTGTGATGCCGGGAGTCGCTTACATCGATCCGGTAGACGACTGCGATATCCTCGATGGTCTTATGAGGGATCTGCTCCAGCTTCTCCTTATTCGGTTCCACTGGGATGACCTGCATCATGAGGTTTCTCTTCACGTTCTCGTACTCGGTAAACTGCTTCGCATCCACCTGCGGGATCTGTGCGATTGCCTTATCCAGGCCGGAAAGGAACTCGCTCATTACAGCTGCCAGGCGCTTCGGATTCTCCACAACCTGGTCGTGAAGGTCATGCAGGTTCATGGTCACGGCCGCATTCTGCCCTTCGGGCCTTACGGAGAGTCCCACATAGGACTCTCCCTGCAGCTTTTCCACCTTCTGGATCGTCACATCAGCTTCCGGATGGCGGGTCTTCGCCGCATCTTTTGCGACATCCAGGAATTCTTCATAGCTCATCGCCATAGTCTGGCACCTCCTTAGTCAAAGCAGAAGACGGAAACTACGCCTTCGCGGGTCTTGATGGTCGTGGAATGCTCCTCAAAGTAACGGGCTGCCGCATAGAGCTGTCTGGCGTTGGGGCTCACCACTTCGCCGGCTTCCTCATCGATGCCGAAGATCACGGCCGGGGCCTTGTAGTAGGTCTTGTTGCCACGCTTAAGGGGCTTCTTCTCAGCGATGGTGTAGTAGAGGTCCTCGGTCCCCGGGATCGGATGCATGTCATAGGTCCCGGTCTGGCCGGCAAAGATATCGCCGATCTCCTCGGCAAGCTCATCCATGGTCATGATCGTGTTGTCACCGTCGGGACGGGCCACCAGAACCATGGTGCCGTAAGTGGAACCGCAGCCACCGCTGTAGGGGCAGTTGTCGCATTCGTCCTCATCGGTTTCGTCATCTTCGGTTTCCGCCTCCATGAGACCGACCAGGAAGGCAGCCTTTGCGACCATGACGGAGCATTCCATCAGCATGCCGGAAGCCTGGAGCAGGATGTCCGCCGGGGATTCTTCCTCGGTGTCGATCTCAAACTCGATCTCAGGGTAACGGTTTTCCTTGCGCTGCTCCTTCATCATCTTCTCGAAAGCCTTCATGTCATTGGTGAGGTTCTTCATCTTGTTGGTGTTCTCCATAGGTTTCATTTCTCCTTTGTCTGATTGATTTTTGGGTAAAAGAAAACGCCTCTGAGGAATCTCAAAGACGTCGGCTGTATTGCTCGTATTCGGTTGTGGTTACAAGCTCTGTTCGCGTTGGCGCTTTCGCTGCCACTGTTCAAGAAGCTTAATGATGGTATCCTGCATCTGTTTGGGGGAATAGGACTTCGGAAAATACTTCCTTAGCTGCTCACTCTTGAAAGCTACACGCTCCAGGTCTCCCTTTTTGACTTCTCCCAGAATATCCTGCATAGCTTCCAGAGTGCAGCCACCTTCCTGACTGAGTTTCTTCAATCGCTGTGCCTGCGAGAGGGACGGAGCCGCCTGGGTGAAATCCATCGCTTCGATGACATGCTGCTGTTCCTCGGGAGTCAGATACGAGAGTTCAACGGCAGGGTTGAAGGAGATCTGCTTCTGATCGACCATGTCCAGAAGTTCCGGACTCAGGTTGGTGAGGCGGATGAAGCGTCGGACTGTTTCGCGACTTTGGTTATTCTGCTCTCCAAGCTGTTCATTGCTTCTCAACTTCGACACAACTTGTGTCGAAGTTCCATCTCCCTGCAAATCCGTACGTTCTCCCTGCCTTTTCATCGCTTCCAGCTTCATCTTATAAGCAAAAGCACGCTCACTCGGGAGGATGCTTTCCCTCTGCAGGTTAGAATCGACCATCAAAACAGTCGCGGCATCATCATCCATGTCCCGGACGATCACCGGCACTTCCATAAGTCCAGCCGCTTCCGCTGCATGGGCTCTGCGGTGACCGGAGATGATCTCATAGCCGCCGTCCTCCAGCGGCCTTGCAATCAGTGGCGTCAGGACGCCGAACTGTGCGATACTCTCGGTTGTTCGTAACATTGCTTCATCATCGACCACCTTGAATGGATGGTTTTTGAATGGGACCAGTTCACTGATAGGGATCTTCTGAACCTTTTCCAGCTGGCTGTCGGCGCGGCTCTCATCAGTCTCAAAAATATCATCGTAGCTGCTCAAGCTGATGTTTGCGCCTTTTCTCGGCATTATGCATCACCTCCTTCGTGAGCGTTTGATAGGCTTCGGCCACCTTTCCCTTCGGGTCATGGGCGAAGATGCTTTTTCCTTCGGCGGAGATCTCGGCAGCCCGGACAGACCTTGGAATATCCGTACCATAAACTTTGATTTTTCCGCCGTAGGTGTCCCGGATCAGCTGGGAAATGTCCTTCGCATCATTTGTCCTGGCATCCACCATGGTTAAGAGGATTCCTTCGATCCTGAGTTTCGGGTTGATCTGCCGGCGGACTTTGTTGATGGTATTTAAGAGCTGCTCCAAACCTTTTGCGGACAGGTAATTGGCCTGCACCGGGATAATGGCCTGGTCCGCAGCCGCAAGGGCATTCACTGTCAGCATTCCCAGAGACGGCATACAGTCAAGGAGAATGAAGTCATAGTCCTTCTTTACCGTATCCAGGTACTGCTTCAGGATGGTTTCCCGGCTCATGGCTGTGACCAGTGAGACTTCGGTGCCGGCGAGAGCGATGTTTGCGGGTACCAGGTCCACGCCTTCCGGGTGATGAAGGATCCCTTCCCCCGGCGCGATCGGCTGGTCCTGTATGACCTTTGCCATCAGATCCGAGAGAGTAACAGGCAGGTCATCAGGGCGGTTATGCCCCAGCGCCACCGTCAGGCTCGCCTGCGGGTCCGTGTCGACCAGAAGCACTTTCTTCCCGGCCATAGCCAGTCCCACACCAAGGTTCTCACAGGTGGTGGTCTTGCCGGTCCCGCCTTTCTGGTTCGTTACTGCCGTAATCACGGCCTTATTCGACAATAGTGATCACCTCCTTAAGGGCTTCCATACATGTCATGTTTTACTTTGGCTGAATAATAGGAACTGATCGTTCCGGGAGCATTGTACAGAGCGGCCAGAAGGTACTGCTTAATGTTGCGGACATCCGTGGTGTTCTCCTTCAGGCATTCCATCACGTACTGGATATGCCCGGAATCCAGCTTCATAAGGCGGCTCTTTACCACATCACTTGGTTTATCATCACTGGCAACACGGATATATTCCCTTTTGGTACAGACGGTATCGACCAGCAGATCCAGTATTTCATGAAGGGTCTCACGGTCATAGGGATACTGCTGAAGCAGAAAATCAAACTCTATTGCCTCTCTGAAATAATTCTCATAAGACCGGCGTTCCGCCATCCCATCCACATCCCTTCCCGGATAGATAGGATTCTCTGTATATCTATTATCAGTATCATTATTATCAGTATTACTTCCGTGTGATTTTCGAAACTTCTTGAAGTGTGATTTTCACATCTCCAGAAGTGTGATTTTCACATTTCAAGAAATGTGATAGAGCAGAGTTATCCACCTTATCCACCGGGCAGATAAAGTTCTTCACGTAGATCAGGTTCGGTTTGCCAAGCCCCTGCCGTTTCCGCTCGATCAGACCTATCTTTCCTTCCAGTTCATCCATCAGCTTCACAGCTTTCTGATTCCCGCAGTTCAGTGTCTCCATGATCTCCTCCAGGGTGCAGATGATATAGACCCGGCCCTGGTCATCAAACCAGCCGTTCTTTGCAGACAGATCCATGCGTTTCAGCAGGATTCCATAAAGGACCTTGGCCTCTGGCGAGATGTTTTTGAATTGTTCCTGGCTGAAAAGCACCGTGGGGATCCGAATAAAGGAGAACTGATCTGCCTGTGCTCCGTAGAAGTAGTCATACATTCATATCACCACCTCCTGCCACGATCTTTTCGCTCCTGAGAGGCCTTTTGCGAAAAGCAGTATTATGGTTCTTTCCATAAGGACAGTCCGCATACAGGCATTTGCGATACCGGAACTCCGGCTGATAGTACGGGCAGAGCCGGCACTTCGGCGGTTCCCTGTTCCGGTCCACCTTCGGCGGCGTGGCCAGAAGCTTCTTACAGCGGTTCAGCTTTACATCATTCTCACGCATTAGCCGGAACCTCCTTCTGCCCGAGGACCTTCTTCATGCAGAAGCTGACGCAGGGACCGTAGCAGCAGCCTTCACAGGGGTTTTTCTTCTTCGGTGACTCTGCCAGGTAGTAACAGTTCTCCTTGCCGAGGGTGCAGCCGACCTTCCGGTTCTTCCAGAAATAGCACTTGCGGCAGCTTGCGGGCCGGTCCTTATGGTAACGGACACCGTCGATCAGAATTGTTTTGTTGTTATTCATGGGGATCCTCCATTCCGTAGATGTGATTCGCTCCGGGGAGCCCGGAGACGACAAAACGCCACCGATGAAGGTGCTTCATTTCATCAGTGGCGATATGTAAGTGGATATGGAGTTGTCTAAAGATGGCGGAAGAAAAGCCATCTAATATGATGTGTTAGCCATGGGCCTTTTCCTGGCTAATGGGTTTTAGCAGCGATTTTCTGAAATGAAAATGCAGAGCGGTTAACAGGGGCATTTTACTGCAAATACGACCGAACGCGCATTTTAGACACCCTTACGCCCCGTTTAGCCAGAAATCGGTCCGAATCGGCCTTTTAGCAAAACGGGGGTAAATATTAGACAGACCATCGATTTCTGCTAACAATTTTAGCCAGGTTTTCGGCCTTCGGGCTCCAGGGACCAAAAAAGCGGAAGTCCATCTAGCTAAAATCGATGCCGATCTGCTAATGAAATCCCGCTTAAAAGGTCAACGTCCGCGAGGTGACTCGAACACCCGACCTACCGCTTAGGAGGCGGAAGGTTGAAAGTGCCTCTGAGTTCCCCGAAGTGCCAGAAAGCCGCATAAAGTCTCATGTTTTTACAGGTTCGAATTCTCCCGTGAACGTTCAGGTTCCCCCAATTCTGTTAGCAGTTGGAGGGTCTCTGTTAGCAAAATGTGAGCATTTTCTAACAAAGGGCTATACCCGTAAATTCATCCTTTGCCCATTGTGAGCAATATCCTCTTTATTTACATAGCACAGCGATTGATTTCAACACAGGATCAACCGCTGTGTTTTTTGTTCCGGAATATCCCGGAGGAATCTACCAGAAACGGAGGTATCAGATGAATAACACAATTATGATCGACGGGATCCGCTACCACAAAGACCGCCCGGCAAGCTGCCGTCAGTGCTACTTTTGGAAAAACAGAAAGGTTGGCTGTACTCTGGGCAGGGAGAACTGCTACTATCTCGCCGAGTCAGCGAAGAAAAAGAGCCCCTGTGAAGGCTGCTGCTACGGCCCCTGCGTAAGTTTCTGCATGAAGAAAGTGCTCGGGATGAAGGAGGTACCGGTCAATGCATGAAAATGTGATCCCCACCTGCTTCGGTCAGGCACTGACATTTAAAAAGCTGAAGAAACTGATGGAAACGCCTCCGCAGGTGGACCGGAACCGTACTCCCCCGCCCTGCCGGATCTGTCCCTTCTATCAGCCCTCCTTCCGCTACCGCAAATGCCTTTATGCCGTCTGTCCTTACGGAAAAGACGCCCGGACAGCCTTCCGCAGAAGGCCGCTGAATAAGGATCTTGTGAGGATGGGAGGTGGTGAGATGCGTGTATGATTACTTTTACGGTGCTCAGGCCGAACAGTTTTCATTCTATCGTGTCCCTAAAGTGCTGTTTACCAATGAACGGTTTCGCGAGGTTTCCCCTGAAGCCAAAATCCTCTACAGTATTCTTCTGGAGCGCATGGATCTTTCAGCAAAGAATGGCTGGATTGATGAACAGGGTCGGGTCTATATCATCTGTACTCTGGAAGAGATCATGGAGAAATTGCACTGCGCCAACCAGAAAGCAACCCGCCTGATGACAGAGCTCGAAGGCAAATGCGGTCTGATCGAACGAAAACGCCAGGGCCTCGGAAAGCCGAACCTGATCTACGTCAAAAACTTCATCTCCTCTGTGGATAATTCGGTATATAACTCTTCTGCATCACATTTCAAGAAATGTGAAAATCATGATTCCGGAAGTGTGATAATCACATCTCCGGACTCACGAAAATCACACGGAAGTAATACTGATAATAATGATACTGATCTGAGTTATACAGAGAATCCTATCTATCCGGGAAGAGATGCGGATGCGATGGCGGAACGCCGCTCTTATGAAAACTATTTCAGAGATGCACTGGAGTTTGATTTCCTGCTTCAGCAGTATCCCTACGACAGGGAGACACTGCACGAAATACTGGAGCTTCTGGTCGATACCGTCTGCACAAAAAGGGAATATATTCGCATTGCCAGTGACGACAGGCCCAGAGATGTAGTAAAAAGCCGGTTCATGAAACTGGATTCCAGTCACATCCAGTACGTTCTGGACTGTCTCAGGGAGAATACCACCGATGTCCGCAATATCAAGCAGTACCTGCTGGCATCTCTCTACAATGCACCCGGAACCATCAGCTCCTATTATTCAGCCAAAGTAAACCATGACTTGTATGGAAGCCCTTAAGGAGGTGATCACTATTGTCGAATAAGGCCGTGATTACGGCAGTAACAAATCAGAAAGGCGGGACTGGCAAGACCACCACCTGTGAAAACCTTGGTGTCGGGCTGGCTATGGCTGGAAAGAAGGTCCTTCTGGTGGACACGGATCCGCAGGCGAGCCTTACGGTCGCACTGGGGCACAATCGTCCCGACGATCTGCCCGTTACACTCTCTGACCTGATGGCAAAGATCATTCAGGACCAGCCGATCGCGCCGGGAGACGGGATCCTTCATCATCCGGAGGGCGTAGACCTGGTGCCTGCAAACATCGCCCTCGCCGGCACGGAAGTATCACTGGTAACAGCCATGAGCAGAGAAACCATCCTGAAGCAGTACCTGGACACGGTAAAGAAGGACTATGACTTCATCCTTCTGGACTGCATGCCGTCACTGGGAATGCTGACGGTCAATGCTTTGGCGGCTGCGGACCAGGCAATCATTCCGGTGCAGGCAAACTATCTGTCCGCCAAGGGTCTGGAACAGCTCCTAAATACTATCAGCAAGGTCCGTCGGCAGATCAATCCGAAGCTCCGGATTGAAGGAATCCTCCTGACCATGGTAGATGCCAGGACCAATGATGCAAAGGATATCTCCCAGCTGATCCGCGATACCTACGGCGGAAAGATCAAAGTATACGGCACCGATATCCCACGGTCGGTCCGGGCTGCCGAGATCTCTGCCGAAGGGAAAAGCATCTTCGCCCATGATCCGAAGGGAAAGGTGGCCGAAGCCTATCAGACGCTCACGAAGGAGGTGATGCATAATGCCGAGAAAAGGCGCAAACATCAGCTTGAGCAGCTACGATGATATCTTTGAGACTGATGAGAGTCGCGCCGACAGCCAGCTGGAAAAGGTCCAGAAGATCCCGATCAGTGAACTGGTCCCCTTTAAGAACCATCCATTCAAGGTGGTGGATGACGAATCGATGCTGAGAACTACCGAGAGCATCGCACAGTTCGGTGTCCTGACGCCGCTGATCGCAAGGCCATTGGAGGATGGTGGCTATGAAATCATCTCCGGTCACCGCAGGGCTCATGCTGCTGAAGCTGCAGGCCTTACGGAAGTGCCGGTGATTGTCCGGGATATGGATGACGATGCCGCGACTGTGCTCATGGTTGATAGCAACCTGCAGAGAGAAAACATCCTGCCAAGTGAACGGGCTTTTGCCTACAAGATGAAGCTGGAGGCTATGAAACATCAGGGAGAACGGACAGATTTAACTTCGGACCAAGTTGGTCCAAAGTTGACGAATCAGGAAATTGGGAAGGCCACAAACGACAGTATGACTCAGGTTAAGAGATATATCCGTCTCACCAACCTGATTCCTGAGCTCCTGGACATGGTCGATCAGAAGCAGATCTCCTTCAATCCCGCCGTCGAGCTTTCCTATCTGACTCCCGAAGAACAGCAGCATGTCATTGAAGCCATGGATTTCACTCAGGCGGCACCGTCCCTTTCCCAGGCGCAGCGCTTAAAGAAGCTCAGCCAGGAAGGCGGATGCACTATGGAAGCCATGCAGGATATCCTTGGTGAAGTCAAAAAGGGAGAGCTGGAGCGGGTGGCATTCAAGAGTGAGCAACTTCGGAAGTACTTCCCGAAGTCTTATTCACCCAAACAGATGCAGGATACCATCATCAAGCTCCTCGAACAGTGGCAGCGAAAGCGCCAGCGCGAACAGAGCCTGTAATTAACTGAATATGAGCCCTACAGCCAACGTCTTTGAGACCTCTCAGAGGCGTTTTCTTTTACCCAAAAATCAATCAGACAAAGGAGAAATGAACCCTATGGAGAACACCAACAAGATGAAGAACCTTACCAACGACCTGAAGGCTTTCGAGCAGATGATGAAGGAGCAGCGCAAGGAAAACCGTTATCCCGAGATCGAGTTTGAGATCGACACCGAGGAGGATTCCCCGGCAGACATCCTGCTTCAGGCCTCCGGCATGCTGATGGAATGCTCCGTCATGGTCGCAAAGGCTGCCTTCCTGGTCGGCCTCATGGAGGCAGAAGCTGAGGATGACGAAGAAGATGAGGACGAGTGCAAGAACTGCCCTTACAGCGGTGACTGCGGTTCCACCTACGGCACGATGGTCCTGGTGGCTCGTCCCGACGGTGACAATACCATCATGACCATGGATGAGCTTGCCGAGGAGATCGGCGATATCTTCGCCAACCAAACAGGGACCTATGACATGCATCCGATCCCGGGCACCGAGGACCTCTATTACACCATCGCGGAGAAGAAGCCCTTAAAGCGCGGCAATAAGACCTACTACAAGGCGCCGGCCGTGATCTTCGGCATCGATGAGGAAGCCGGCGAGGTGGTAAGCCCCAACGCCAGGCAGCTCTATGCGGCGGCCCGTTATTTTGAGGAGCATTCCACGACCATCAAGACCCGCGAAGGCGAAGTTTCCGTCTTCTGCTTTGACTAAGGAGGTGCCTGACTATGGCGATGAGCTACGAAGATTTCCTGGATATCGCTAAAGATGCGGCGAAGACCCGCCATCCGGAAGCTGATGTGACCATCCAGAAGGTGGAAAAGCTGCAGGGAGAGTCCTATGTGGGACTCTCCGTAAGGCCCGAAGGGCAGAATGCGGCCGTGACCATGAACCTGCATGACCTTCACGACCAGGTTGTGGAGAATCCGAAGCGCCTGGCAGCTGTAATGAGCGAGTTCCTTTCCGGCCTGGATAAGGCAATCGCACAGATCCCGCAGGTGGATGCGAAGCAGTTTACCGAGTACGAGAACGTGAAGAGAAACCTCATGATGCAGGTCATCCCAGTGGAACCGAATAAGGAGAAGCTGGAGCAGATCCCTCATAAGACCATCGAGGATATCGCAGTCGTCTACCGGATCGATGTAAGCGACTCCCGGCATCACAACGCCTCGACTCTCGTGACGAACCAGATGATGGAGCACTTTGGTATCACTCCTGAGCAGCTTTATCAGGATGCAGTGGCCTCCCAGATGGCCCACAGGCCTCCGACCCTCAAAAACATGTCCGAGATGATGGCGGAAATGTCCGGCGGCATGATGGACATGCCGGAATCCCCCATGTGGGTGGCAACGGTTGAAGGTGGCGTAAACGGTGCGGCTGCTGTGCAGATCCCGGAATTCATGGACCAGGCGGCGGAAAAGCTCGGAGGAAACTTTTTCGTGCTGCCTTCTTCTATCCATGAGTGCCTGTTCATCAGGGATGACGGTGAGTTTCAGCGCCCCCAGCTGGAGGAAATGGTCCAGAGCGTCAATGCGACTGAGGTCAGCGCGGCGGACTTTCTCTCCGACAGCGTCTATCACTACGACAGCGAGGCCCGGGTCTTTGAGAAGGCAACGACCTTCGAGTCCAGAGTGGCGGAGGCAGCCGTGGCTTATGAGACGGCAGCCCCCGAGACTGCAAAGGAAACTATGACCGTCCTTCTGGTAGAGCCGGAAAAGTATCCCCGTCCGGTAGAAATCGGGACGGATCTGGAGGATCTGCAGAAGGCCGTCGGCGGGTATATCGAGGTCACCTATCCCTTCGATGAGAACGTCGGCATTGTGATGAACGAGGAAGGAAAGCTGGAAGGACTGCCCCTGAACCGCGCTCTTCGTGACGACGAGGGCCAGATCTACGACGTTGTGGCCGGATCCTTCCTGGTGGTGGGCCTTACCGAGGAAAGCTTTGGGTCGCTCACTCCGGACCAGATGCAGAAGTTTGAGCAGCAGTTCCACCAGCCCGAGGTCTTTATCCACATGGGGAAAGGCGTGATGGCTCTGCCTATGCCGGATGAAGCTGTGAAGCTCCAGGAGGAAAAGACTGCAGAGAAAGCTGCTGAAAAGGCAGGCCAGGAAAAGAAAATTGATACCCCGGCGAAGAAGCCGAAGAAAGTTAAGGAGGAATCGAGATGAGGTGGGTCATACCTTTTGTGAGCTTTTGCGCCGGTTCGAGCTTCGGTATCCTGACCATGTGCTGTGTGATCGCGAACCGCTGGAATGAGAAGGAAAGGGAGGTGATGGCCGATGCAGGAGGAAGTGGAAAGCAGGACTGTGAACCTGGCGATCAGCACGACGAAGCTGTCGATGCGGACGATCGTCCATGCGGGGATGATGTACCTCCGGCACAGGAAACTGGTAAAGGACCTGAAAAAGAATGAGGTTCCTTCCGGAAAACAGTCCGTTCAGGAACTGATCGGCCAGAAACAGGGCGTTTCCAGCATTGATATCGCAAAGACAGATCTTAGAGGTTTTGAAGGAGTCGCCAGGAAATACGGTGTGGACTACGCCATACGGAAAGATGCCTCAGTGGATCCGCCGAAATACCTGGTCTTTTTTAAAGCCAAGGATGCTGATGCCCTGACGGCGGCATTTAACGAGTACTCTGCCAAAGCCCTGAACCGGGAGAAGCGCCCGAGCGTCCTCAAGCAGCTGCGGACCATTGCCGCGAAGATCGCTGAGCTGCCCGGCAAAGTCGTGAACCGTGATAAAAAGAGGGAGCTTGACCGATGAACAAAACGAAGATAAAGAAAACCCTGATCAAGCTCCTTCCGTATATTATCGTTGGCCTTGTCTGTACCAACCTGGGCGAGGCCTGGCGGCTTGCGGAAGGCGCAGACATGGGGAAAAAGATGCTGTCGTTCTTCAGCATGGTCGGTGTCGCTTTCGGGAATCCCCTCCCGAGCCTGCACCCTTTGGATCTGCTGGTAGGAACAATCTGCGGAGGTGGGCTGCGTCTTGCAGTCTACCTCCGGGGCAAGAATGCAAAGCATTACCGGCACAACGAGGAGTACGGCTCTGCCCGTTGGGGAACGCATGCCGATATCGAGCCTTTTATGGATCCGAAGTTCGAAAACAATGTGATCCTGACAGCGACTGAACGTCTGATGATGTCGAACCGCCCGAAGAACCCGGCGAATGCCAGGAACAAGAACGTCCTGATCGTTGGTGGTTCCGGTTCCGGTAAGACAAGGTTCTGGCTGAAGCCGAACTTACTCCAGATGCATTCGAGCTACGTTGTTACTGACCCCAAGGGAACCATCGTTCTGGAGTGCGGCCATGCTCTGCAGAAGAACGGGTATGAGATCCGGATCCTGAATACGATCAATTTTAAAAAGTCGATGCACTACAATCCCTTCGCTTATATCCACAGTGAAAAGGACATCCTGAAGCTCGTCACCACGCTGATCGCCAACACCAAAGGCGACGGTAAATCCGGGGATGAGTTCTGGACCAAAGCGGAAACGCTGCTCTACTGTGCCCTGATCGGCTATATCCACTACGAAGCGCCGGTGGAAGAACAGAACTTTGCCACCCTGATTGAATTCATCAATGCCATGGAGGTCCGTGAGGATGATGAAGAGTTCCAGAACCCGGTCGATATCATGTTTGAAAACCTGGAGAAAAAGAACCCGAAGCACTTCGCAGTTCGACAATATAAAAAGTACAAACTGGCCGCAGGTAAGACAGCGAAGTCGATCCTGATTTCCTGCGGCGCAAGGCTTGCCGTCTTTGATATCCAGGAGCTCAGAGAGCTGACGGCCTACGACGAACTGGAGCTGGACACCCTTGGGGATAAGAAAACAGCGCTGTTCCT
>Ga0310695_10011915_pt1 | contig 12301 bp, 9 predicted proteins | sample RumenRJG_04DNA_FD_203882 | JGI IMG/M metagenome (GOLD analysis project Ga0310695, IMG submission 203882) | Bovine rumen microbial communities from Lethbridge, Alberta, Canada - RJG_04 (v2) (version 2) | ecosystem: Host-associated > Mammals > Digestive system > Stomach > Rumen | place: Canada... | reverse complement strand
GCGATCCTGGTGCCCACCACCGTTTTGGCGCAGCAGCATTACGCCACCGCCATGGCGCGCTTCCGCTCGTTTCCCGTGCGGATTGAGACGCTCTCCCGCTTCAAGACGCCGGCGGAGAAGAAAAAGATCCTGCTCGACGCCGCCGACGGCAAGGTCGACCTGCTCATCGGCACCCACTCGCTGCTGCAAAAGAGTATGCGCTTTAAAGACCTTGGGCTGCTCATCATCGACGAGGAGCAGCGCTTCGGCGTGACCCACAAGGAGCGCCTGCGCGAGCTTGCCCGGCAGGTGGACACGCTGACCCTGACCGCGACGCCCATCCCCCGTACGCTGAACATGGCGCTCAGCGGCCTTCGCGACATGAGCACCATCGAGACCCCGCCGGAGGGCCGCCAGCCGGTGCAGACCTATGTCTTGGAGCACGACTGGGGCGTCATCGGCGACGCCATCCGTCGTGAACTTGCCCGCGGCGGGCAGGTTTACTACCTCCACAATCGCGTGGAGACCATCGACCGCTGCGCCGCGCGGCTGCGCGAGCTGCTGGGCGAGGAGGTTGGCATCGCCGTCGCCCACGGCAAGCTGGACGAGCGGGGGCTTTCCAGTGTCATGCAGGACATGGAGACCGGCGCGGTGCAGGTGCTGGTGTGCACCACGATCATCGAGACCGGCATCGACATTCCCAACGTCAACACCCTCATCATCGAGGACGCCGACCGCATGGGCCTAGCCCAGCTCCACCAGATACGCGGGCGCATCGGGCGCAGCGCCCGCCGGGCGTACGCCTACATGACCTATCGTCCCGGCAAGATCCTGACCGAGGTCGCCAACAAGCGGCTCACCGCCATCCGCGAGTACGCGGAGTTCGGCTCGGGCTTCCGCATCGCCATGCGCGACCTCGAAATTCGCGGCGCAGGCAACCTGCTTGGCCCGGAGCAGTCGGGCTACATGATGTCCGTGGGCTACGATATGTACCTCCAGCTGCTGGAGGAGGCCGTTCTGGAGGAAAAGGGCGGCAAAAAATCCCGGCGCGAGGACTGCGCCGCCGACCTCACGGTGTCGGCGAACCTGCCGGAGAGCTATATCCCGTCCCCTGAGCAGCGCATGGACGTATACCGCCGCATCGCGGCGCTGACCACCCAGGAGGAGTCCCGCGACCTGCTGGACGAGCTGCTGGACCGCTACGGCGAAGCGCCGAAATCGGTGCTGGCGCTGATGGATGTGGCGCTGCTGCGCACCGCCGCCGCGGAGGTCGGCGTACGCGACATCACCCAGCGGGGCGAGACCGTCACCTTCACCTTTGGGGGCGAGGGCTTCCCGGTGGAGGCCGTCATGCGCCTGTGCGCCTCGCCCAAGAACCGCCGCCGTCTGACGCTCTCGGCGGGCACGGAGCCGAAGCTCGTCATGAAGCTCGCCTCCGGCGAGGACGTGCTGGACAGCGCGCTGGATTTAGTCAATGAACTGCACGTGAGTGCGGAATCCATATAGGGAGGATCGTTATGTTTTTTAAGGATCGCATGTTATCCGTCCTGCTGGCCGTCGCGGTCACAGCGGCGACGACTGCCGCCATCGTGCGGTTTACCCCCGACAAGCCGGAGGTTTCCCCCGCGCAGATCGAGGAGGGCATCACCTTTGAAGCCACCGGCGTACCCGGCGACGAGGTCATCGCCACCGTGGACGGCAACACCGCCCCGGCGGAGCTGCTGACCTATCAGATCGGGTACAGCTGCTCCTATCTGGACTATATGCTCCAATCCTACACCGGCGAGGGGCTGGATCTCAGCAAGCCCCTGCCCAGCGGCGAGGACGCCGGCGAGTATGTCCGCAAGGAGTCGCTTGCGATGATCAAGCAGCTGCTGGTGCTGGAAAACATGGCGGAGCAGTATGAGATCTCCCTTACCGAGGAGGAAGAAGCCGCCATCGCCGACCAGCGCGACACCGATGTGGAGAAGTTCGGCGAGGTGGGCTACCTCGGCGAGATCTACAAGCTGGGGCTCAGCGAGGCGGGCTACAACCGCACGGTACACGCCAGCGCGCTGTATCAGGCGCTGTATAATGCCTACAACACCCCCGGCACGGCGATCTATGCCGACGACGACGTGCTCCACGCCTATGCCGCCGGAGCGGGCTATATCACCGCCGACCACATCCTGCTCATGACCGTGGACTCCGCCACCCGCGAGCCGCTGGACGAGGCGACGGTCGCGGAGAAGAAGTCGCTGGCCGAGGACATTCTCAAGCAGCTGCGCCGCAGCGAAGACCCCGTGGCTCTGTTTACGGAGCTGGCGGATCAGTACAGCGAAGACCCCGGTCACGCCGCCAATCCCCAGGGCTATACCTTCACCCACGGCACCATGGTGGAACCGTTCGACGCCGCCGCCCGCGCGCTGGGCGAGAACGAGATCAGCGACATCGTGGAGTCCGAGCACGGCTTCCACATCATCCTGCGCCGTCCGCTGGACGTGAAGGCCGCGGCGGACGCCGTGCGCGACGAGTATTTCGACATCTTCTTCACCGCCGAGGTGGACAAGGCGGAGATGAAGCTCTCTCCCGCCGTGGAGCGCTTCGACGTAGCAGCGGTTTACGAGGCGCTCAAGGCTGTGCAAAACAGCGAGAATGAGGGTTGATTTTTCCCTCCCTCTTATGTATAATGAAAACGCTTTGAAAAGCGAATGCTTAAGTTAAATTTTTAACAATGATGAAGGAGAAACGCCCATGAAAGACCTGTATGTAGTCAACTGCTGCCGTACCGCCGTCGGCTCCTATGGCGGAAGCCTCAAGAACACACCGGCCGCTGACCTCGGCGCCATCGTCGTCAGGGAAGCGCTCAAGCGCGCGAACGTCGCCCCGGAGAACGTCGACGAGCTGATGTTCGGCTGCATCCTGACCGCCGGCCTCGGCCAGAACGTCGCGCGTCAGGTCGGCGTCAAGGCCGGTCTCCCCTATTCCGTTCCCGCTTACACCGTCGGCATGGTCTGCGGCTCCGGCATGAAGTCCGTCATCGAGGCGGCGCGCAGCATCCTCGCGGGCGACGCGGACATCGTCGTCGCGGGCGGCACCGAGAACATGAGCGCCGCGCCCTACACCCTGCCCGACGAGCGCTGGGGCGCCCGCATGGGCGACAAGAAGGTCGTCGACGAGATGATCAAGGACGGCCTGTGGGACGCGTTCAACAACTACCACATGGGCACCACCGCCGAGAACATCAACGACGTGTGGGGCATTTCCCGCCAGGAGCAGGACGAGTTCGCCTTCTCCTCCCAGACCAAGGCGAAGGCCGCCATCGAGTCCGGCCGCTTTGAGGACGAGATCGTTCCCGTCCCCGTCAAGGTCAAGAAGGACACCGTCGAGTTCAAGGTCGACGAGTTCCCCCGTCTCTCCCCGCTCGACAAGCTCGCCACGCTGCGCGGCGCGTTCCCCGTCGGCCCCGAGTCCCCGAACCCCGAGGTTACCCACACCTTTGAGCCGCACGGCATCCAGGACAGCGACGACAAGGGTCAGCAGCGCGTCACCGCGGGCAACGCCTCCGGCATCAACGACGGCGCGGCGGCGATCGTCCTCGCCAGCGGCGAAGCGGTGGAGAAGTACGGCCTCAAGCCCATGGCGAAGCTGATCGGCTGGGGCCAGGGCGGCGTCGATCCCAAGATCATGGGCGTCGGCCCGGTCGTCGCGACCCGTCAGGCCATGAAGAAGGCCGGCTGCGAGGTCAAGGACATGGACCTCATCGAGGCCAACGAGGCGTTCGCGGCGCAGAGCATCGCCGTCGCCCGCGAGCTGGGCTTCGACATGAGCAAGGTCAACGTCAACGGCGGCGCGATCTCCCTCGGCCACCCCGTCGGCGCGTCCGGCGCGCGCATCATCGTCACGCTGCTGCACGAGATGCAGAAGCGCCCCGAGGCGAAGAAGGGCCTCGCCACGCTGTGCATCGGCGGCGGCCAGGGCGTTGCCACCGTGTTCGAGAAGTGCTGATTTCCATCGAATGAAAAGAGACCGACTTTCGTCGGTCTCTTTTTTTGCTGTTTTCCCCGTTCACAAATCGTTTACACAGGAAGGTATTGACATTGTCTGACCCGAGTGTTACACTTCGCTTAGCACTCGGAGGAAAAGAGTGCTAAAAGGACGAACGGCAATGGAATTGAGCGAGCGCAAAAAGCAAATACTAAAGGCGGTCGTCGAGCATTACATTGATTCCGCGGAGCCGGTCGGGTCCAAGCTGCTCTCGCAGGAGTTGGGCGTTTCTTCCGCCACCGTCCGCAACGAGTTCGCAGAGCTGTGCGAGCTGGGCTATTTGGAGCAGCCCCACACCTCCGCCGGGCGCGTACCGTCGCCGCAGGGCTACCGGCTCTACGTCAACGAGCTGATGGAGCGCCGCAGCGTCTCCGCCGAGGAGGCGGAGGGCATCGACAAGACGCTGCGCGACAAGCTCTCCGGCGTGGGCGGCGCGCTGACCAACGCGGGCCAGCTGGTCTCCTCCATCGTCCACTACCCCGCCTACTCCGTCACCACCGGCAACGCCGGACTGACCGTGGAGCGCTTCGAGCTGATCGACGTGGACGCGACGAGCTTCATCACCGTGGTGATGACCAGCGACAAGAACGTCAAGAGCCAGCTGCAAAGCTCCGCTTTGCAATTTGCTCCGAATCGGCTGGATGACCTCAAAAACCTGCTCAACACCCATTTCACCGGTAAGAGCCGCGCGGAGATGAACGAGCACCTGATGAGCGTCAGCGACCAGCTGCCCCCGGAGCTGTTCCTGGTGCTCTCCAAGACCGTGGAGTACGCCGCCGATATTCTGGACGCGGCGGGCAAGCGGGACGTGGTCACCACCGGCGCCAGCCAGATCCTCAAAATGCCGGAGTACCGCGACGTGGATCGCGCCCACGAGCTGATGACCTTCCTTGTGGACAACAAGGAGCAGCTGCCCGTCCCGGAGGGCGACGCACCGGTGCAGATCCTCATTGGCCCGGAGAACGTGGATCAGGCGCTGCGAGACACCAGCGTGGTGGTCGCCAGCTACGACATCGGCGACGGGATGCGCGGCCTGATCGGCGTGGTCGGCCCCACGCGCATGGATTACGCCACCGTGACCGCGCGGCTGTCGTACTTCGCCGAGAGCCTCACGAAGATGTTCGGCAAGCAGCTGCCGCCGGGAGAAGATAAGCAAACCTAAAGGAGTCGAGAGAATCATGGCAAAGGAACCCAAAGAGAAACAGCCGGAGGAAACCCCGGAAGAAACCACTCAGGAGGAAACCGCTCCGGAGACAAAAGCGGAAGAGACCTTCACCCTCACAAAGGAGCAGATGGAGACGCTCGAGGCCGCCGCGAAGCAGCTTTCCGAGCAGCAGGATAAATTTCTGCGCCTCGCCGCGGAGTACGACAACTACCGCAAGCGCACCGCCAAGGAAAAAGAGAGCATCTACGCCGACGCGAAGATCGAGACCCTCACCGCCATGCTCCCGGTGTACGACAATCTGGAGCGTGCGCTGAGCCAGTTCGGCGACGACGATTCCCCCCACCGCAAAGGCGTCGAGATGATCTTCACCCAGTTCAAGGAGAGCCTCGCGAAGCTCGGCGTCAGCCCCATCGAGGCCATAGGTCAGCCCTTCGACCCGGAAAAGCACAACGCCGTCATGCACATCGAGGACGAGAGTCTGGATGAGAACACCGTGGTGGAGGTTTTGCAGCAGGGCTTCATGCTGGGCGACAAGGTGCTGCGCTTCGCCATCGTAAAAGTCGCGAATTGACGGACAGAGCCGCCGCAATCGTTTCACGTGAAACAATTTCCGACAGACTGCGGCAAACGCCCGATTCGATATAGTCTATTGAAAAATATTGAGATATACAGGAGGCAAACATCATGTCTAAGGTAATTGGTATTGACTTGGGTACCACCAACAGCTGCGTCGCCGTTATGGAAGGCGGCGAGGCCGTCGTTATCGCCAACGCGGAAGGCAACCGCACCACCCCGTCCGTCGTCGCGTTCTCCAAGACCGGCGAGCGTATGGTGGGTCAGGTCGCCAAGCGTCAGGCCATCACCAACCCCGAGCGCACCATCAGCAGCATCAAGCGCGAGATGGGCACCGACCACCGCGTCGAGATCGACGGCAAAAAGTTCACCCCGCAGGAGATCAGCGCCATGATCCTCCAGAAGCTCAAGGCGGACGCCGAGAGCTATCTGGGCGGCGCGGTCACCGAGGCGGTCATCACCGTCCCCGCGTACTTCACCGACTCCCAGCGTCAGGCCACCAAGGACGCGGGCAAGATCGCGGGCCTTGAGGTCAAGCGCATCATCAACGAGCCGACGGCGGCGGCGCTGGCCTACGGCGTGGACAAGGAGGGCCAGCCCCAGAAGATCATGGTCTACGACCTCGGCGGCGGCACCTTCGACGTGTCCATCCTCGACATTGACGACGGCGTGATCGAGGTGCTGGCCACCGCGGGCAACAACCGCCTCGGCGGCGACGACTTCGACGAGTGCATCATGAAGTATCTGGTCGAGGAGTTCAAGAAGGCCGAGGGCATCGACCTCTCCGGCGACAAGGTCGCCATGCAGCGCCTCAAGGAGGCCGCGGAGAAGGCCAAGATCGAGCTCTCCGGCGTCACCACCTCCAACATCAACCTGCCGTACATCACGGCGGACGCCACCGGCCCGAAGCATTTGGACGTGACGCTGACGCGCGCGAAGTTCAACGAGCTGACCGCGCATCTGGTGGAGGCCACCATGGGTCCCGTGCGTCAGGCCATGAGCGACGCGGGATTAAAGGCCGGCGACCTCGCGAAAGTCCTGATGGTGGGCGGCTCCAGCCGTATCCCCGCTGTGCAGGACGCGGTGAAGAACTTCACCGGCAAGGAGCCGTTCAAGGGTATCAACCCCGACGAGTGCGTCGCCATGGGCGCCGCGTTGCAGGCGGGCGTGCTGACCGGCGACGTTAAGGGCCTGCTGCTGCTCGACGTCACCCCGCTGAGCCTCGGCATTGAGACCATGGGCGGCGTGTGCACCAAGCTCATCGAGCGCAACACCACCATCCCCGTCAAGAAGAGCCAGATCTTCTCCACCGCCGCGGACGGCCAGACCAGCGTTGAGGTCAACGTCCTGCAAGGCGAGCGCGAGATGGCGGCCGCGAACAAGAGCCTCGGCCGCTTCCATCTGGACGGCATCGCTCCGGCGCGCCGCGGCGTACCGCAGATCGAGGTCACGTTCGACATCGACGCCAACGGCATCGTGAACGTCAGCGCCAAGGATCTCGGCACCGGCCAGGAGCAGCACATCACCATCACCGCGTCCTCCAACATGAGCAAGGAGGACATCGAGAAGGCGGTCAAGGAGGCGGAGCAATTCGCCGCCGAGGACGCCAAGGCCAAGGAAAAGGTCGAGATCCGCAACGCCGCCGACCAGATGGTCTATCAGAGTGAAAAGACCCTCGGCGAGGTGGGCGACAAGATCCCCGCCGACGAGAAGGCCAAGGTGCAGGCGGGCGTCGACAAGCTCAAGGAGACCCTCAAGGGCGACGACAGCGCCGCCATCAAGGCCGCGACCGACGAGCTGACCCAGATGTTCTACCAGATGAGCGAGAAGCTCTATCAGGGCACGAACCCGCAGGGCGCCGCCGGCGCGCAGGGCGGCTATCAGGCCGGCCCCGACATGGGCAACATGGGCGGTCAGCCCAATGGCGGACAGCAGTATTACGACGCCGACTACAAAGTGGTTGACGAGGACGATCAGAACAAGTAAAATCAGATCGAATACCACACCGGGAACGGCTTTTCAGCCGTTCCCGATTGTGGCGTTTATTAGGAGTTCCATATGGCTGAAAATAAAAGGGATTATTACGAGATATTGGGCCTGCAAAAGGGCGCCTCGGAGGAAGAGATCAAAAAAGCCTATAAGAAGCTGGCGCGGAAGTACCATCCGGACATGAACCCCGGCGACAAGAGCGCCGAGGAGAAGTTCAAGGAGGTCAACGAGGCCAACGAGGTGCTGTCCGACCCGCAGAAGAAGGCGCGCTACGACCAGTTCGGCTTCGCGGGCGTCGACCCCAGCTACGGCGCGGGCACCGGCGGCGGCGCGGGCGGAGGCGGCGCCTACGGCGGCGGCATGGACTTCGACTTCGGGGATTTGGGCGACATCTTCGGCAGCTTTTTCGGCGGCGGCTTCGGCGGCGCGACCCGCGCCAACCCCAACGCGCCTCAGCGCGGCGAGAGCCTGCGCACCAGCGTCAACCTCGACTTTGAGGAGGCCTGCTTCGGCTGCGAAAAGGACGTCATCATCGAGCGCGTCGAGCCTTGCGATGACTGCAAGGGCAGCGGCTGCGAGAAAGGTACCACTGCCGAGGTCTGCCAGGAGTGCGGCGGTCGCGGCATGGTGCAGCAGCGCCACCAGACGCCGCTGGGCTTCATGTCCACCTCGTCCCCCTGCCCCAGGTGCGGCGGGCGCGGCAAGATCATCCACAAGCCCTGCAAGTCCTGCAACGGCCGCGGCATGGTGCGCAAGCGCAAGACCATCAAGGTCAACATTCCCGCGGGCATCGACAACGGACAGACCATCTCCCTGCGCGGTCAGGGCAACGCGGGTAAGAACGGCGGCCCCTCCGGCGATCTGCTGATCGTCATCGCCGTGCGTCCCCACGACGTGTTCCGCCGCGAGGGCACCAGCATCCTCTGCGAGGCGCCCATCACCTTCACGCAGGCGGCGCTGGGCGCGGAGCTGGAGATCCCCACCATTGACGGCAAGGTGAAGTACTCCATCCCCGAGGGCACCCAGTCCGGCACCACGTTCCGGCTCAAGGGCAAGGGCGTCCCCGGCGTGGGCGGACGCGCCCGCGGTGACCAGTACGTCACGGTTTACATTGAAACACCCCGCAATCTCACCAAGGAGCAGAAGGCCGCGCTTCGCAAGTTCAGCGAGCTGCTGGGTGAGAAGAACTACGAAGAGGACAACAAGGGCTTCTTCGGGAAGTTCAAAAAATCATAAAGGAAATGGTTTACTATGCGTAAATCCGGTACACGGGGCTATTCCGGCTACCGCGGACGACGACCCAGCGGCAAGCGCTGGCTCATCCTCGCATTGATCCTCGTTCTGATCGCGGCAGTCATCTTTCTCGCCGCGCAGCGCTATATGGTTTACAATATGGACGGCTCTTATCGCTTTGAGCTGCCCTGGTCGCGTCATGTGAGTTCTGCCGCGCCCGCCGTACAGCGCCGCTCCCCGCAGGATCTGGAGATCGTCATCGAGGAGCCGGAGCCTGTTGCCGATGTGTTGCTCCACGCGCAGGAGCTGGACGCCTCCGCCCTGAACGGCGGCATGACCCGGGAACTGGAGGCTCTGCCGGAATCCGTCAACGCCGTCGCCATTCGCCTCAAAACAGCGGAAGGCGACTTGCTCTATCCCTCGGCGCTGACCGACGCGGTCGAGGCCAGGGCCGTCACCGGCGGCAGCATTGCCCGCAGCGCCATTGAGGATCTGATCGGCTCGGATCGCTGGGCCATCGCCCGGATCGCCGCGCTGCACGACAGCCGTTTTGCCGCTGCCCACGCAGCGGAGGCCGCGATCCTCCAAAAAGCTTATAGGAACACAGTCTGGTACGCACCGGACAGCAGCTACTATCTGGCCCCGGAAAAGGAGCCGGCCCGGGAGTATCTCTCCGCCATTGCCGCCGAGGTTGCGGCCATGGGCTTCGACGAGCTGCTGTTCGACGAGTTTGGCTATCCCACCGCGGGCCGCCTCAACAACATCGACGCCAGCGCCCGGGACATGACGCAACAGGAGGCGCTCTCGCTGCTGGCGGATAACCTCCGGGAAGCGGTCTCGGACTACGATGTGACCCTCTCCGTCGTCATGGACGAGGCAACCGTGCTTGCCGGCGGCAGCGAGCAGAGCGGGCAGGAGCTTTCGGCCTTGGCCGTACGCTTTGATCGGATCTACGTCCCCACGACGCCCGAGGGCATCCCCGCGCTGCAAGCGGCGCTCTTGCCCTATACCGCCGAGCTGGTGCCGATCCTCGCCGAACCGCTCGATGAGGGCGCGTATCTCATTTCACCATAAGGAGCCAAACTATGCGACTCATTTCCTGGAACGTCAACGGCCTGCGGGCCTGCCTCAACAAGGGCTTTCTGGATGCCATCGCCGCCATCGACGCCGATGTGATCTGCTTGCAGGAGACCAAGCTCAAGGAGCAGCAGGTCAACTTTGATCTGCCCGGCTACCATCGCTACTGGAACTGTGCGGACAAGGCCGGTTACTCCGGCACGGCGGTGTTCAGCAAGACTGAGCCGCTGTCCGTGGTCTACGACTTCGGCGAGGACGTGCACCGGCACGAGGGCCGCGTCATCACGGCGGAGTACCCGGATTTCTACTTAGTCTGCTGCTACACCCCCAACTCGCAGGACGAGCTGCGGCGGCTGGACTACCGGATGCAGTGGGAGGACGACCTGCGCACCTACCTCTGCCAGCTGGATCTGGTGAAGCCGGTGGTCTACTGCGGCGATCTGAACGTGGCCCATGAGGAGATCGACCTCAAGAACCCCAAGACCAACCACTTCAACCCCGGCTTCTCGGACGAGGAGCGCGCCAAGATGACCGAGCTTCTGGGCAGCGGGTTCATCGACACCTTCCGCACCCTGCACCCCGACGCCACGGACGCCTACTCCTGGTGGAGCTACCGCGCGGCGTCCCGCGAGCGGAACGTGGGTTGGCGCATCGACTACTTCATCGCCTCGGAGCGTCTGCGCAACCGCATCGAAACGGCGAGCATCCTGCCGGACGTCATGGGCAGCGACCACTGCCCGGTGATGCTGGAGCTTACATAAAGCTGTGCCTCGCAGAGTTTCGCGCCCGCAGGCGCGAAAGATGTTTAATTGAAAGATCTGACGACATGCGCGTCAGATCTTTCTCTTTGCGCGGAGCGCGCGTGCGCCCTATGGCGTGCGCGAAGCGGAGCGAAACCTGTTCAAAAAAGAGGGGCAAAGCCCCTCTTTTTTGATGACTTAGTTGATTTGTTTTCTGCGGCTGAGGTTCATCGTGCCGTCCTGCATGTCGCTGACGCTCTCCAGGCTCTTGCCCGTGCCCTCGGCGACGCATTGGATCGCGTTCTCCGCCACCACCGTGGGGATACCCGTGCGGGCCGTAACCAGCTTGTCGAAGCCCTTCACCAGGCTGCCGCCGCCGGTCATCACGATGCCGTTGGTGGAGATGTCCGCCACCAGCTCCGGCGGGGTGCGCTCCAACACCTGGTGCACCGCCTCCATGATGCGCTCCACCGGCTCCTCAAAGGCGTCCATCATCTCCGTGGATGTGACCGTCACGATCTGGGGCAGGCCCGTCAGCAGGCTGCGGCCCTTGACCTCCATGGAGGTCTCCTCCTCTGGCGGGAAGACGCAGCCAATCTTCATCTTCATGTCCTCCGCCGTGCGCTCGCCGATGAGCAGGTTGTGAGTGCGGCGCATATACTTGATGACGGCCTCGTTGAACTGGTCGCCCGCCACCTTGATGGAGGCGCTTTCCACCACGCCCGAGAGCGAGATGACCGCAATATCGCTGGTGCCGCCGCCGATGTCGATGACGAAGTGTCCGTCGGGCTGGGTGATGTCGATGCCCGCGCCGATGGCCGCCGCCACCGGCTCCTCGATCAGGTACACGCGGCGGGCGCCGGCCTGGATACCCGCGTCGATGACCGCGCGCTCCTCGACTTCGGTGATGCCGGAGGGCACACAGATGATGATGCGCGGCTTGAAGAACTGGAAGCCCGCGACCTTGTGGATAAACTCCTTGAGCATACGCTCCGTCACCTCGTAGTCGGAGATGACGCCCTCGCGCAGCGGACGGATGGCGATGATGTTGCCCGGTGTACGGCCCAGCATGGCCTGCGCGTCCGCGCCGACCTTCAGCATCTTGCCGGAGTTCTTATCCAGCGCCACCACCGACGGCTCGTTGAGCACGATGCCCTTGCCCTTGACGTAAATCAAAACCGATGCGGTACCAAGGTCGATACCGATGTCTTTTCCCAATGCCATGTCAATACCTCTTATTGTTCAGGCGCTTTTCCGCGCGCTTATTTTTTCCAAGCATTCCCATTATAGCGGCTCAAACAGCACTTTGCAATAGTATTTGTGTCCAAACAGCGCTTCTATGTATCCAGAGAATCCCGCCAGAAATTGTCATTCTTTGTGTGTTTGCGTCGTCGCCGACGCCACGCAGGCGCAAACGATGCTTTCCGCCCCGGCGTCCTTCAGCACCCGCGCGCACTCGGAGAGCGTCGAGCCGGTGGTGATGATGTCGTCGATGAGCAATATCCGCGCGTTTTGAATA
>Ga0310695_10011914_pt1 | contig 12303 bp, 10 predicted proteins | sample RumenRJG_04DNA_FD_203882 | JGI IMG/M metagenome (GOLD analysis project Ga0310695, IMG submission 203882) | Bovine rumen microbial communities from Lethbridge, Alberta, Canada - RJG_04 (v2) (version 2) | ecosystem: Host-associated > Mammals > Digestive system > Stomach > Rumen | place: Canada... | reverse complement strand
CTCGAGGAGCTCTCGGGCGAGAAGGTGACCGACCTCCACAAGCACTTCATCGACAAGATCGTCATAAAGAGGGACGGCAAGACATACCACCGCACGCCCGAGGTGCTCGACTGCTGGTTCGAGAGCGGCTCCATGCCCTACGCCCAGCAGCACTACATGGGCGAAGCCGCCGAAGGCGGCAGCCCTGGGCGGGGTTCGGGGGCGCCAGAGCCCTCGTCCGCTGTCGATTTCTTCCCGGCCGACTTCATCGCCGAGGGCCTCGACCAGACCCGCGGCTGGTTTTACACGCTCATGGTGCTGGGCACCTGCCTCTTCGACAAGTCGCCGTACCGCAACGTCGTCGTCAACGGCCTCGTCCTCGCGGAGGACGGCAAGAAGATGTCGAAGCGCCTGAAGAACTACCCAGACCCGACGAAGATGCTCGACACCTACGGCGCGGACGCGATCAGGCTCTACATGATCTACTCGCCCGTGGTGCGCGCCGAGAACCTGCGCTTCTCCGAGAACGGCGTGAAGCAGATCATGCGCGACCTGCTCATCCCATGGTGGAACGCCTATTCGTTCTTCGTCACCTACGCGAACGTGGATGGCTTCGACGAGCGCGAAGTCCAGGTGTCCGAACTGCGTTCGGACAACGTGCTCGACCGCTGGATCGTCTCCTCGATGGAGACGCTGATCGCCGACGTCACGGCGGCGATGGACGCATACGACCTCCAGCGCTCCGTAAGGCCGTTCGTCAAGTTCGTCGAGGACTTGACCAACTGGTACATCCGCCGTTCACGCCGCCGCTTCTGGAAGTCTACGAACGACGGCGACAAGCTATGCGCGTACCGCACGCTGCGGTATGTCCTCGTGCAGCTCTCGAAGGTGGCGGCGCCGTTCACGCCGTTCATCGCCGAGGAGATATACAGGAACCTGAAGGGCGAGGGCGACCCCGATTCGGTGCATCTGTGCGACTTCCCGACTGCGAACGCATCGGCGCGCGACCTTGCTCTCGAGAGGCGCATGGCGGCGGTGCAGACCGTCGTTGAGCTCGGCCGGCGCCTGAGGGCCGACAACGACCTCAAGGTTCGCCAGCCGCTTGCCGCGATCAAGATCTCGGGCGCGGACGTGAAGGGCCTCGAGGACCTCATCACCGACGAGCTTAACGTCAAGGCGGTTGAGTACGTCGCCGACGAGACCGAGCTCTGCGAAGTGAAGTGCAAGGCCAACTTCAAGACGCTCGGCCCGAAGTGCGGGGCGAAGATGAAGGCCGTCGCCGCCGCCATCGCGAAGATGAGCGGATTTGGCGGCGCCAAGAGCCTCGGGCAGGGTTCGGGATCTGACAACGCAAGGGCCGCTCAATGCAGCAGCCTCGGGCAGAGTTCGGGGGCTGGTAACGTAGAGGCCGCTCAATGCGGCAACCTCGGGCAGGGTTCGGAATCTGGTAACACAGGGGTCGCTCAATGCGGCGGCCTCGGGCAGGGTTCGGGGGCGCCTGAGCCCCCGTCGTTCGAAATCGAAGGCATTGAAATCACCCCCGAAGACGTGCTGGTCACTCGCACGCCGAAGGCCGGCCTCGTCGTCGCCTCCGAGGGCGCGACGGTCGTGGGGCTCGAGACGGCCCTCACGCCGGAGCTCGTGGCCGAGGGCCTGGCGCGCGAGTTCGTGAGCCACGTCCAGGCGATGCGCAAGGCGGCCGACTACGAGGTTACGCAGAGGATCGCGCTCTCCGTCGAGGCGGACGCCGAGCTCGCCGCGGCGCTGAAGGCGCACGAGGCGTATGTTATGGGCGAGACGCTCGCGCTCTCCATGGACTTCGCCCCCGTCGACGGCGAGGAGGTCGTGCTCAACGGACACCCAACAAAGATCAGGACAACCCCTGTCTCCGCCAGCCACTAGCCACTGACGACTAACGACTAACCACCAATCACTAACCACTAACCACTACCGACTAGCGATTAACCACTAACGACTAACCACCATGTGGGACTATTCAGAGAAAATGATGGACCATTTCAGGAACCCGAGGAACATGGGCTCCATCGAAAAACCAGACGGCACGGCCACCGTGGGCTCGCTCGCGTGCGGCGACGCGCTCCAGTTCCAGTTCAGGCTCGGCCCTGACGGAAGGATCGCGGAGGCGAAGTTCAAGACGTTCGGCTGCGCAAGCGCCATCGCCTCAAGCTCCGCGCTCACCGAGATGGTCATAGGCAAGACGCTCGACGAGGCGAAGAAGATCACCAACAAGGAGATCGCCGACTACCTTGGCGGGCTCCCCCCGCAGAAGATGCACTGCTCCGTGATGGGCCGCGAGGCGATGGAGGCGGCGATCAAAAACTACGAGACGGGCGAGAACTCCGACCGCAACCTCGAGGACACGGTCCTCTGCACGTGCTACAACGTCTCGGAGAACGAGGTGCGCCGCGTGATCGTCGAGAACCAGCTGACGTCCGTCGAGGAGGTCACGAACTTCACGAAGGCCGGCGGCGGGTGCGGGAAGTGCAAGGGCAAGATACAGGCGATCCTTGACGAGATAAGGCGCTGAAGGGCGGTGCGGCATGGAAATGAAGCTTGGATTCGACAACGAGAAGTACCTGAAGGAGCAGTCGGCGGAGATCCGCCGCAGGGCGGAGCGCCACGGCAAGCTCTACCTCGAGTTCGGCGGCAAGCTGATGAACGACAACCACGCCGCGAGGTGCCTTCCCGGCTACGACCCGAACGTGAAGCTCCGGCTCCTCCAGAGCCTCGGCGACCAGGCTGAGCTGGTCCTCTGCATCTACGCCGGCGACATCGAGATGAAGAAGCGCCGCGCCGACTACGGCACGACGTACGAGGAGGAGACGCTGAAGCTCGTGAACGCGATGAAGGAGCACGGCATATCCGTGCGCGGCGTCGCTGTGACGCGCTTCGACGGACACCCCGCTGCGCGCGAGTTCGCGAAGACGATCGAGGACGCGGGCTGCCCTGTCTTCTACCACTATCCGATCAAGGGCTACCCGAACGACCTCGACACGATCGTCAGCGACTCCGGCTACGGCAGGAACGACTACATCCCGACCGAGAAGCCGATCGTCGTCGTCACCGGCCCAGGCCCGGGCTCCGGCAAGTTTGCGACGTGCCTCACGATGCTTTACCACGAGGTGAAGAGGGGCAGCAAGGCGGACTACGCGAAGTTCGAGACGTTCCCCGTCTGGAACCTTCCGCTCATGCACCCGCTGAACGTGGCGTACGAGGCGGCCACGCTTGAGCTGAAGGACGAGAACCAGATCGACCCGCACCACTTCCTCGCCTACGGCGAGATCCGCGTGAACTACAACCGCGACGTCGAGGCGTACCCGATCCTCCGCGAGATATGGGAGCGGATGATGGGCGAGGAGTGCCCGTACCGGTCGCCGACCGACATGGGCGTGAACAGGATCGCGAGCGGAATCGTGAACGACGTGGTCGTCCGCGCCGCGAGCCGCGAGGAATGCGTCAGGCGCTACGAGCGCGTGAAGGCGGACTTCGACGAGGGCAGGGCGGACATGAACATGCTCGCGAGGGCGCTTACTGTAATGGCCAAGGCGGACTGACCGCCATAGAAGGGGAGACAACATGGGGGAGCCTGAAAAGAAGGTCGAGGACAACATTCTGGAGGTGAAGGACCTCAAGGTCTGGTTCCCCGTGCGCAAGGGCGTGTTCGGGTTCATCTCCGGATACATAAAGGCGGTTGACGGCATCAGCTTCAACCTGAAGAGGGGCGAGACGCTTGGCGTCGTTGGCGAGTCCGGCTGCGGAAAGTCCACGACGAGCCGCGCCATCCTGCTCCTGAACAAGCCCAGGTGCGGGTCGATAACGATCGACGGAGTGGACATCACGCGCATCTCCGGGCGCATGCTCATGGAGTACCGCCGCAAGGTGCAAGTCGTGTTCCAGGACCCGCAGGCGTCGCTGAACCCGCGCCACACCGTTATGGAGATACTTACCGAGGGGATTGTCTACCACGGGCTTTGCAGCAAGGACGAGCGCCGCGAGAAGGCGGTCGAGCTGCTTGAGGCGGTCGGGATGCCGACGGACATCCTCGACCGCTATCCGCACGAGTTCTCCGGCGGGCAGCGCCAGCGCCTCTGCATCGCACGCGCGATCGCGCTGAAGCCGGAGCTGCTCATCTGCGACGAGGCGGTCTCCGCGCTAGACCTCACGATCCGCGCGCAGGTGCTCGACCTCCTCGGCGACCTGAAGAGAAAGCTCGGCCTCAGCATGATCTTCATCACCCACGACATCGGCGTCGTCCAGCACGTGGCCGACCGCATCATCGTCATGAACAAGGGGCGCATCGTCGAGGAGGGCACCTGCGAACAGGTGCTCGGGAACCCCAGGGAGGAGTACACCAAGTACCTCATGGCGTCGGTCCCGAAGATCGGCAAGCCGCTTTCCTGACGTCTACGGAGCGAATGCGCGATGGCGAAGAAGACAGCATACAGGCGGGAGTTCTTTGACCGCGAGTACACGGCCCGCGAGGCGTATGGCAGGGCATGGGGGTATGCCAGGAAGTACAAGCTCAGGGTCGTTCTCGGCATCGTGTGCGGAATGCTCACCGCCGGCACGCTTCTTCCGTTCTTCCAGATGATACAGCCGACGCTCTCCAGGGTCGAGAGCCGCGTCGCCGCCAAGCCGGACGGAGGCGGGGCGAAGGAGCCTGCGAACGCGCCCGCGTCCGCCGCCGAGTCCACGCCAGCACAGGCGGCGCCCGCCCGGGCGCAGACCGCCCCGGCCGCAGACGCGGAGTCCGCCGCCGCGAAGAAGAAGGCGAAGGGCATAGAGAGGGAATACGGCAAGGTCCGGAAGTGGGCGGAGAAGCTGGGCGTGCCGATGCAGAGCGAGGACGAGGCCCTGGGGATGCCCCTCCTGCTCGCGATCATAATCGTGGTTCCTCTCGTCGCGCTCCTTCGGTGTGCGCTCGTGTTCCTCAACCACTACTGCCTGGCGTGGGCCGGCATGAGGACGGTCAGGGACATCCGGTGCGACATCCTGCGACACGTCCAGGGCCAGTCCATGCAGTTCCACGGGCGGATAGACGTAGGCCAGCTCATGTCCCGCTGCACCTCCGACCCGCACCAGGTTCAGCTCGTCATCCAGCACGTCCTGCAGGAGCTGGCGCAGGCGCCGTTCGAGATCGCCGTCTCCGTCGGCTTCATCGTCTGGTCCGCGGCGAAGAACAACATGCTCCCCACCCTCGGGATAATCGTCATCGGGTTCCCGATGTTCATGGTGCCCGTCGTGTTCCTCTCCAAGCGGATCCGCAAGTGGAGCAAGAAGGCGCTTGAGCGCTTCTCCGTCGTCGGCAGCCGTATCCACGAGATACTCACGTGCATCCGCGTCGTGAAGGCGTACAACACCGAGGATTTCGAGGCGCGCAAGTACGACCAGGCGAACGACCAGACGCTGAAGGCGACGCTGCGGTCCCTGCGCTGGGGGCTTCTCGTCGGCCCCGCCGTCGAGACGGTCGGCATAATCCTGATCTGCGCGTTCATAGTGTGGTGCTTCTTCACGGGCGTCAAGCTCTCCATGATAATCCCCATGCTCGCGCCGCTCCTGCTCATATATCGCCCGCTTAAGCAGCTCTCCAAGCTGCAGGTCCAGGTCGAGCAGGGAAGGGCCGCGCTCGCGCGCATCTGGTCGATAATGGACGTCGACATGGAGCTGGAGGAGAAGCCCGGCGCGGCCGAGAAGAAGGCGTTCACGGACAGGGTGGTCTTCGACCACGTCTCGTTCCGCTACGACACCGCCGACAGGGACGCCGTGCACGACGCCACCTTCGAGATCGAGCGCGGGAAGCTCGTCGCCGTCGTCGGCGGCACAGGCAGCGGCAAGACAACCATGAGCGCGCTGCTCGCAAGGTTCTTCGACCCGACGTCCGGGCGCATCACGATGGACGGCACGGATCTCAGGGAGCTGCGGATATCCGACCTCCGCCGCCTGGTCGGCTCCGTGCAGCAGGAGACTCTCCTCTTCAATGACACGATCGAGGCGAACATCCGCTACGGCAGCCCGGACGCCACGCACGAGCAGGTCGTCGCCGCCGCGAAACTGGCCAACGCACACGACTTCATAATGTCACAGCCCGAGGGCTACTCCCGCCTCGCCGGCGAGAAGGGGTTCGCGCTTTCCGGCGGCGAGCGCCAGCGCGTCGCCATCGCCCGTGCAATCCTCCGCAACCCGCCGATACTGATCCTCGACGAGGCGACGAGCGCCCTCGACACCGTCACCGAGCGGCTTGTCCAGAACGCCATCGACAACCTGATGAAGGACCGCACGACTTTCGCCATCGCCCACCGGCTCTCCACGATCCGCGGCGCGGACCTCATCCTCGTCATGCGCGAAGGCGAGATCGTCGAGCGCGGCACCCACGAGGAGCTGTACGAGGCGAACGGCGTCTACCGCCGCCTCTGCGACATGCAGCACCAGACCTGACGTGGCTTATGACGGTCATTCTGCCAGGCATTGTCTCCGGAGCGTGATATGGAGTTCGCGGCGATAGACTTCGAGACGACCGGCTACGAGGCCGGAAGCGCAAACGAGCCGTGGCAGCTCGGCGTCGCCATCGTAAGCGACGGTGCGATCGTCGAGACGCGGGAGTGGTTCTTCGGAACGCCGCTCACGCCAGACTACGAGACGTTCTCCGCGCAGTGGGAGGACCTCTACCCGGTCCTCGCGGGCCGTCGCCTCGTCGCGCACAACATCGCGTGCGAGCGGACGATCCTCACGCGCATGGCGCCGCTCACGAAATGGGGGCCTTGGACCGACACGCTCAAAATCGCCAAGGCGATGTACCCTGGCCTCCCGAGCTATAGGCTCGGCGACCTCTGCACGATGCTCGGCGCAGTTCCAGACATCGCCGGCCGCACCTGGCACGACGGGCTCTACGACGCTGTCGCCTGCGCGCTTCTCGCCATGCGGCTCGGGGCGTGCGAATGAGGGAAGGAGGGCGAGCTGTGGCGAAGAGGCTCCTTGTCCTTTTCTGGGAGATGTTCAAGATCGCGGCGTCAGTCGTCGGCGGGGGATTCGCCATCGCCGCAGTGGCGGACGACGTGTTCTCGCGCCGCCGCAAGTGGACCGAGGAGGGCGAGATCGTCGGCTCGCTGCCCGTGTTCCAGATGGTCCCCGGGATAATCGCGGCGCACACCGCCGTCTACGTTGGGCGGAAGGTCGCCGGCGTCGCTGGCGCGTTCGTCGCCGCGGCCGGGGTGTTCCTCCCGAGTGTCGTCGTGTTCTCCGCGGTCACCGCCGGATACAGGTTCATACCATGCGGCAACGCATTTCTCGAGGCGGCTTTCCTCGGCCTTAGGGCGTCGCTCGCCGGGGTGATCGCCGCGATGTGCGCGAAGGCGTGGCCGAAGAGCGTGGCAGGCCCGGTCGCCGCGGCGGTGATGGTCGCGGCGCTTGTCGCCATCGGGCCGCTTCGCGTCAACCCCGCGCTCGTCGTCCTCGCGGCGGTGCTGTTCGGCGTGGCGGCGGAGTTCGCGCGCCGCCCGGAGGACGTGCACGGCCGTCGGCTCAATTCCGTCGCGTGGGCGTTCCCTCTCGTGTTCCTGAAGTACGGGCTCATGGCGTTCGGCGGTGGGTATGTCCTCGTGCCCGTCTACCTCGCCGACTTTGTCGGGCCGAACGCGCCGTACCTCCAGCTCTCCGAGGGAGAGTTCGCCAACGTCATGGCGCTTACGCAGATGACGCCCGGCCCGATCGCCGTCAACTGCGCCACGTTCTTCGGGTTCAGGCTGGGCGCGGACGCCTTCGCGTCCCCGCTCGCGGGCGTCGCGTGCGCTTTCGCGGCGACGCTCGCGCTGCTTGTGCCGGGCGCGGTGCTCCTCTACCTTGCGCTCGGTTCGCTCGAGCGCTTCCGCGCCAGCAGGGTCGTTCGCGGCATCATCGCCGGCGCACGCCCGGCCACTGTCGCGCTTATGCTGAACGCGCTCTGGGCCTTCCTGATGATGAGCGCCTGGACGCGTCCTCCGGAGGGCGGCGTCGCGTTCCACCCGGTCGCCCTGGCCATCGCGATCGCCTCCGCCGCGCTTGTCTTCACGCGCCGGCTCGGCGTCGTGAAGGTGATTTTGCTCTCCGCTTTCGTTTCCATATTGGCCGAACTTTTGGTAAAATATACTGTATGACTCTTCTATTCCTAGGAACCGGGACGAGCGTCGGCGTGCCGCAGATCGGATGCGGCTGCCGCGTATGCACTTCCGGCGACCCGCGCGACAGGCGCCGGAGGTCCGGCGCGGTCGTGCGGCTTCGCGACGGAACGGCCATCCTCGTGGACACCCCGCCGGAACTGCGCATCGCGTGTCTGGAGTGCGGCGTCGCGAAGGTGGACGCCGTGCTGCTCACCCACGCGCACATGGACCACGTTGCGGGGTTCGACGACGTGCGCCGGTTCAACACCATCAACGGAGAGAAGATCCCCTGCAATCCCGACGAGCCGGGGGCGAACGGACGCACCTTCCGCATAGTCGGCAAGCCAATACGCTGCCATGCAATCGCGGAGACTATAGACATGATGCACCGCGTGTTCCCGTACATCGGGATGCAGGGTGGCGAAAACGGGCTGTACCGTCCGCAGGTTGATTTCGTGGACGTGTCAAATGGTCCGTTCCGCATCGGCTCTGCGACTGTCGAGGCGATTCGGGTCGAGCATGGCTTTCCGTGCTGCGGATACCTTTTCACGGATGGCGAAGGCGACGCGGAGCGACGGCTCGGCTACTTTCCGGACTGCCATGACATCCCCGACGAGGCCGTCGAACGGCTGAAGGGCGTAGACGTCTTGGTGATCGACTGCCTCCGCGTCCGCCCACACCCGACCCACATGAACCTCGAAAGGGCGCTCTCGTACATCGGACGCATCGCCCCGCGCCGCGCCTACATAACGCACCTGTGCCACGACTTGACCCACGAAGACTGGCTCGCCGCCCTGCCGAATGGCGTGGAGCCTGCATACGACGGATTGGAGACTGAGATATGAAAATGAAAAAAGAGATAGTGTCGTTCGCGGCCGCAGTCGCCGCCGCGGTGGCGCTCGGCGCCACGCCAAGCGAAATAGCCATCGACCTCAAGATGGACGAGATCAACTACGTCGTGGGGGAGCGCATCCGCTGCGTCGTGGACGTGAAGAACATGTCGCCGGAGAAGGTGAGCGTAGGCTACTCCAACTCCCGCGACAGGCTCTTTGTGGAGCTGTACCGCGCCTCTGACCACTCGCAGCTGGAGAGGGTGTCAAAGCGCCAGTTCTCCGCGCCGTTCCGCGTGGAGGCGAACGAGGGCCAGAAGCTGGAGGTGTTCCTGTCCGACCACTACGGGCTCGCGGAGGAGATCAAGTACCTCGCCCGCCCCGTGCTGGTCCACAAGGGGATGCGCTACGAGGGTACATACAGGGCGTTTGACGTCGTCCACGGCATGAAGGTCTCGTCCGCCGTCCAGATGTTCGCCAACAAGGATGGCCTGAGCCGCGAGTTCGAGCTCCGCCGGTGGGCGCGCAACGGCACCATGCACCTCTTCCTCGCCGCGCAGGACCACGGGACGAGCGAGCGGGTCTGGCAGACGACCGACATCGGCCCGACCATGCGCATCACCCAGCCCACCATCTCCATACTCCAGAACGGCGTCGTAATCGTCTTCCACCGCAACGGCGCGGACTCCCTCGTGAGGAGCGAGTTCTGGTCTCTGCCAGACGCGCTTCACTTCAACAACCGCAGGATGGTCCTCGACCCGGAGATGGCTGGCCAGCGCCGCGTGCAGCAGATCTATGATGAGTCGGGCGGCGTGAAGCCCGTCGACCGCCCATGGTGGAAGTTCTGGTGACGGGCCGATGAACATACTCGGGATAGAGACCAGCTGCGACGAGACTGCCGCCGCGGTGGTGAAGGACGGGTGCGATGTCCTCTCCAGCGTCGTCTACACGCAGATTCCGCTCCACCAGCCGTACGGCGGCGTCGTGCCCGAGATCGCCTCGCGCGCGCACGTCGAGAAGATATCCGAGGTCGTGCGCTGCGCCATCGACGCGTTCAGGGCCTCCGACCAAGATGGACGCATCGACGCGGTCGCCGTCACCTACGGCCCCGGCCTTTCGCCCGCCCTCATCGTCGGGCTGAACGCCGCGAAGGGCCTTGCGCTCTCGCTGAACGTTCCGCTCATCGGCGTGAACCACATAGAGGCGCATCTCCACACGCCTTTCCTGCGCGACCCAGGCGACGCGTCGCCGCGTCCGCTAGACCCCGTGTCGTGCGCGCCTGCCCTCGGGCTGGCGGTCTCCGGCGGACACACCAACTGGTTCGAGATTCGCTCGTACGGAGAGTACCGTACGATCGGGCAAACGCTCGACGACGCGGCGGGCGAGGCGTTCGACAAGGCCGCCAAGCTTCTTGGACTTGGCTATCCCGGCGGACCCGTCGTAGACAAGATAGCAAAGGCGTATTTCGCGGAGGCCGGCGGCGCGGGGCGCGGCGACCTCGTCCCGTTTCCGCAGGGGCGCCCCCGCGAAGGGGTGAGCGCGCTCGCCGGACTCCCCGCCGAGCTATGCGTCTCGTTCTCGGGGCTCAAGACCGCGCTTCTTCGCTACGTCCAGCGCAACCCCTCGCTCCTAGACCCTCCCGCGCCCGGCGAGGCGCTTCTCGAATATGCGCCTGGGAAGACCGTACGCCGCGACGTCGCGCGCGTTGTCGCGTCATACCAGGAGGCGATAGTCGGCGCGATAGAGGGCCGCACTCGCGCCGCGCTGAAGACGCAGCGCTTCAAAACGCTGCTCCTCGGCGGCGGCGTGTCCCTGAACTCTCGCCTGAGGTCCGCAATGGAGCGCGTCGCCCGCGAGGCGGGCGCGGACCTCCTGATGGCGAAGCCCAAGTACTGCGGCGACAACGCCGCGATGATCGCCGGCCTCGCGTACTACCGCAGGGCCGTGACGGGCGAAGACGCCCTGAGGCTCGACGTGGCCCCGTCGCTCGAGGCAGGCTGATGAATGTTATGTAATTATGGAATTGTGTAATTTTCCATTACCCATTTACCAATCCCTCAATTCCACAATCCCTCAATCCCTAAATTCCACAATTCCATAATCCCCCAAATCCTCAAATCCCTCAAATCCCAAAATTCCACAATCTCATAATTCCACAATTCCATAATTCCATAATCCCACAATCCTCCAATTCCCATGACTGACAACCCTGCAATCAAATCGTATCTGGTAATCGCGGAGAAGGCGATATCCGAGGCGTTGCCCGCCGAGGGCGAACGCCCGGCTTCGCTTTCTGACGCGATGTGCTATGCCGTAGGCGCCGGCGGCAAGCGCATAAGGCCGCTCATCTGCATCGCGGCGTCCGTCGCCGTCGGAGGGCGCCCCGAGGACGCCGCGCGCCCCGCCGCCGCGATCGAGCTCCTCCACAACTACACGCTCGTCCACGACGACCTCCCGGCGATGGACAACGACGACATGCGTCGCGGCAAGCCTTCCGTCTGGGCGAAGTTTGGCGAGGCGGACGCCATACTCGCCGGCGACGCGCTCCAGGCCAGGGCATTCGCCGCCGCCGCCATGACGCCGCGCTCCGCCGACGCCGTCGTCGCGGCGCTCGCCGAGGCGGCGTATGGCGTGGTGGCCGGACAGGTCGAGGACGTGGCCGGCTCGCGCGACGTGCCGTTTGTCTACGCGCACAAGACCGCGGACCTCTTTGTCGCGGCGGCCGTGATGGGCGGCTTCGCCGGCGGCGGCTCCGACGACGACATCCGGCGTCTCAGGACATTCGCGTTCAACCTCGGCATGGCGTTCCAGTACCAGGACGACATCCTGGACGGCGATTCGCCCTACGGAGAGGAAAAGACCGCCGCCCTCGCGAAGGAGGCGACGGACGCCGCGCTCGCCGCGCTTGCCGGCCTTCCGGGTGACACCACGCCGCTCTCGTGCATCGCCTCCGGCCTTCTGAATCGCCGCGTGTAGCGGCGAGGCGGAAAATCCCCAAAGGCAGGTCAATGAAGGTTTCACGCAGGGACGCGTTAAGGGGATGCTTGTCCGCGCTGGGGTTCTCGGCGCTGCCGGGCGTCGAGGAAGACGCATTCGGCCGACACGAGGCGGTCGACCGCCTCGAAGAGCTGCGAGAACGCTGGCCTTGTGTCGGCAAGCAGCGTCTTGATGATCTCGCATTGTGGCTTGTCAAGAAGGGCTGATGTCGGCGTGGGGTCCTTTATGCCCGTCGCCTGCCTGAGCCGCATTGCCATCGCCTTGTACCGCATGAGCGTCTTGTATTTCGGCGACAGCTCCGGGAGGCATTCCGCGAGCCAGCCGCGGATGCCGGCGTTGCGCCC
>Ga0310695_10011913_pt1 | contig 12303 bp, 12 predicted proteins | sample RumenRJG_04DNA_FD_203882 | JGI IMG/M metagenome (GOLD analysis project Ga0310695, IMG submission 203882) | Bovine rumen microbial communities from Lethbridge, Alberta, Canada - RJG_04 (v2) (version 2) | ecosystem: Host-associated > Mammals > Digestive system > Stomach > Rumen | place: Canada... | reverse complement strand
TCCTATGCTCCACAAAAATCCCTCTCAGATCAGTCTGAGGGGGATTTTTCGTATGGAGTGGCCCCAAAAATGTCCCATTTTTATCCCCAAACAGAGTTCTACACGTGTCTATATTTGTGTGCAGATTGTCATCATCTCAAACTGAACTTAATAGAGAGAAGGACTGATACCGGTCTTAATTCGTATACTGTTGAATAGATTGTATTCGTGTTGAAAGTCGTGGTTGAGTAGGTCTTCGTATTGAGAAGATTGTTTGCACTTAGGGTGTATTCCATACGCCCTGAAACATAGCTCAACCCCGCATCAACGAAGCAAAGATTCCTCTGCTCTCCCTCGTTTCTGTCATTATAGTAGTGGCGGAAAGATCCTTTCGCAATCAGATGCTGCCCCAAGAGAAAACTCATAGAGAGCAATTGATTCATGGTCTTGATGCTTGCCGTGGAAGAGCCGTCGAACCGGCTCTCGCCGTCAGAAAACCTTCCCATATATGATATCAACATCGACTGCCCCAAACGTGAATCAATACCCCAGTTCGCAGAAAGCGTCCTCCTCGTCACAGGCATGAGTATGTCTTGGCGGAGATACTGGTAATGTGATTCTGACGCATCCACTCCAGCCTTTACTGTGGTGGAAATGCTCTGGAAGCGTTTGCTTGCGTTCAAGGACAAGGCAGTAACATCGCTCTCATTGCGCATGTCATACTGTTTGACGGTCGTGAAGTCCCCGTTATAGATGGTTCCATATGTGAGTTCATTGCCCGTCTTTGAATAGGCAATACTTCCGTTGACAAAGAATGCATTGACCGCATTTGAGTAGGAAATCTCGAACGAGGCGGATGAGTTGGCGGATTTGTTGAGTTTTCCGCCCCGAGAGGATATGTTCCTGTAGTTGGTCATTACATATCCACCATAGCTGTCGTACAGGCCGGAGAACGAGTATGCTTGACTCGCGGACGCTCTGAAAGTGAGGCTCTGGTTCAACCTGTAACGTGCAGACACGCTCGGATCGAAGAGAGGACGCCCCTCTCTATTGATTACGATGTAGCTAACCGGAATGGACAAGTCAAAATCAAACCTCCCAGCCTGATAGGACAAGCTTGACCCAAACCGTACGTCAAACCTCTTCCAAGGGGCGTCGTTACGCATTGAATCCGCAGGAGCCAGTTCAGACGTAAAAGACTCAATGTCAATGTTTCCTTGCGCTGACAGTCCGATAATCAATCCCCCTGCCCTGAATGAAGTCGAGACGCTGTTCGTGGAATATAGCTTCTTCGAGCTTATATCCTGCCTTACTGTTTCCCGCGCTCCCAGTATTTCTCCATAAAGATTCGGTGTCACGTCCAGGTATGAATCTCTCTTGCTGAAGGACGTTGTTGAACGGGCGGTAACCTGAGAGTTCCCGAATGTCTTGACATATTGAAAACGGTTCGTCGCGTTGAAGAACGGGAGACTGGCCGTTTGGCTGATGTCTGTTCCTCCTTTCAGCACCGTACCATAATCCTCGGTTCTCTCTGTCTTGACAGACATTTCATCAAGGAGGTATCTCTTCTTTGAGTTAAGCCGATACTGCAATTCCAACTCAAGTTCATCGGACTTATCCTTCAGTCCTGTCGCCTCTTCTACGGTAAAGGAAGGCATCCCTGATACGAAGTACTCGGTTCTCGTGCTTCCTGATGAGTTCTGTGTATCGTGGATGTAGTGTGTCTTGACGGTAATGTCTGAGTCATCATTGATTTTCAGGATGCCGTTTGCGGATACTGCATGGATATTGTTTCTCAGCCACGACCTTTCATCTAGTGGTGGAGTTTGGGGAGAGACACAGCTGACAAGTGACGGGATGCTACCGAAACCGCCGAACTGCGACTTCAGTTCCTGCCCGACATCATTGCCCGTATTGTTTGTCTTGTAAGTCAGAATTGTCTGGACGTTCTTGCTGAACATCATCGGGGTAAAACTGCCGGTCCACATCGCCGGAGCATATCCGCCGCCTATCTCAAGTATCCCGTTCCAGGTGCCCTTGGCCCCCTGCTTGAGTTTGATGTTCATGGCTGCTTCATCGGACTTGACCCAGTCTTGAAGGACGCGGATCGGCTGGTGGCCCTCATAGATCTCCACTGAGGCGATGTCGCTGGCTTGGATATTGTTGGTGGCAATACCGTACTTACCCCCAAGCATGTCCAGCCCCTCGATATAGAACTTGTTTATACTCCTTCCGTTGTACTTGATTCCTCCACTTGAGGACACTTCAATTCCTGGCATCTTCTTCAGTACATCACCGATGCTTCGGTCCGTTTCTTCCTTGAACTGAGAGACATAGTAAGTCAGCGTATCGCCTCCCCTCTTTATCGGATCGGCGGCCACTTTTGCCTCCCGAATTGTCTGTTGCTGGTTAGAAACCGTAAAGTTGGCTATCCCTGTACTTCTTGTTACTGTCTTGTTATGCGACGAGATGTTGAAACCGGATACAAGTACTTGAAGAGTATCCGCTTCGGTATTGACAGAGATGGAATATGCCCCATCCGGTTCGCTCAAGGTAAAGCCAATCATGGCTGTGCTTCCTGGCTTCCGGAGCATCACGTTGGCTCCATCGACTCCTTTTCCAGATGTATCGGTAACCCTTCCCTTCAGTGAGAAGGGATATACCTGGGCATTGGAGCGGAAAGGCAACGTCAGGAGAGTGATGAGTATGACAACACGAAGATTCATCCTGTGCTATTCAAGTTCCATCGGAAAATAGAGGCCTAAGTATGTATTTGATGTGAAGATCTTGGTGTCCGTATCTTTCGGGTCTCCGACGGTAATATGGGCACCAATCATATAATCCTGTCCTTTTTCCTGGTCGAAAACTCCTCCAGATATCGGGTTGGTGTAAACCGCCCTCTCCATTGCGCGGAACTTTTCCCGCGTCAGTCGATTTGTTTCCACTTTCGGATATGACTGGATCTTCATCACCTTGTTCTCAATACTCACGGCCGTGAAGATATAGAAGCCATCCGCAGAAGTGGCTTCCATGATGAGGCCCGGTAGACCAGAGAACTTCCACAAGCCACAATCTACCGGAACCTCAGGCGTAAACCAGACCGTCCAATGCCGCCCTCTGAAATCAACCTCCGCTTTCTGGCAGTCGTAACCAAGGATGCTTTTCGTCTCTTGATGTATCTCCCAGGACATTTTAGGCAGAGATTCGGTGTACTCTATGGAATTCCTTCTCAAAGGAAGGGCATGTTTGTTCAGTATATTCCTTTGTTTTAGGTCGCGGTAAACGAACCAGTTGATCATTTCAACATAGCCGTGTGGCCGTTCTCCAAATTCAGATGCCAATGAATCAAAAAAAGGTTTTTCGTCCTTCTTGCTGTAATACGCTGTTGCAGATACGGACTCTCTCCAATTCCAAAGTCCGTAGCTAAGGATCATCTTGGGACCGATGAGTGTAAGCACCTGGTCTTTCACTCTCTGTTCAGATAGAGAATCCAGTTTTATGTCAACATCATATTTGACGATAATCCTGGATTCATCCAGTGTAACTGGATTGAACAACCTCCAACTGACGAATTGAGGTCTGGTTTCTCTGTAAATCCCTTCAAAGAAAGATATCCTTCCTCCAGAAGACCTGATCACATCTTCCGCAGACATAACCCTCTGTGCATGGCAGAGGTTAATCACCATAAAAAGAAGGGATATCGTCAATAAACATTTAGCTTTCATCCTATGGTTCTGATATGGAATTCGATAGGTTGGATCAATTGCACTGCTACGGGATTGCCTTCCTTTTTCGCCGGGACCCAGGTCGGGGACTTGGATATGAGTTTCACTACGATATCATCAAGTTCCTCGCAAATACTGTGAATAACCTTGATATCGCTAACTTGACCATCTGTTCCTACCGTAAACCGGACCCAAACAGTTCCTTCGTACATACATTCCTTCGGATAGAGCAACCTCTCGTTAAGCCAGAATGCAAAATATTCCGTACAGTAAGGCATCGTATCAACATCAAGAGCATCAGTGGCCAAGACGGGTTCGAGATTAGCTCCGTGCCTGATCTCCTCATGACTGGCGGAGCGTTCGTCATATCTGACTACGACGATTTCTTGCAGAATCGCCTCGCTTTTTTCCTCTATAAAGACACCTTCTCTCCCTGATTGGACATAGACTGTCCTTGCCTGCAAGCTTATTCCTAGGCAAACAAGAGGGAGCAGATAAAGCACTCGAAGTTTCCTTATCACGGGGGATTTGGATTGATGCATCATCGTTATTCTGCTTCTTAGAATACTGTGATTAAAGCTGCTTGCCACGGAATAGCCCTTCTTACCAACGGCTCTTCTCATGATAATAGTCTGATACTCATTGCGATTAGCACCACTCAGCAGGACAGCGTTGTCTGCCTCATATTCATGGATTTCCTGCAAATCGACCCGAAGCATCCAGATGACAGGATTAAACCACTGGAGAACTGACATCATATCAACCAGCAACAGTTCCACGGAATGGTTGAATCTGATATGCGCTTTCTCGTGGGTCAGGATGTATTCGTTTGAAGTTTCCCAATCATCCCGAGAAAGAACGATACAATTCATCCAACTTAGGGGGGCTATGTCACGGTTAGAAACTATAATTCTGAAGCCGTCATCCTCTCTGACACATTCTCCTTGTTGGATGAGTTTGATGATGGAAAGTGTTGAGATAAGTAATCTGAGCAGAACGGAAGATGCGCCAGTCAAGAATATCATAGCAAGAGCCTTCGGCCACCATGGTTCATAAGCCTGTTCAAGCACTGCCGAATCTTGATTGGGTAGCGCAGGAATAATGCTTGGCTCTACCACCGGCGGAGCCACCATTGGCTTATGAATGGTAATAATGCACAACGGTATCAGGAAAGACAGGATCGCCGTCCCGACCAGAACCGCACGATTGAACCTATGGAAGGTCTCTTTCTTCAAAAAGAAGCGGAAGGGCAGGTACAAGACCAGTAGCGACAGCGCTACCTTACTTTCATATAACAGGAAGGACAGCACGTTTATTGTTCATTTTCAAGCAGTTTGATGATTTCCTTCAATTCATCTACCGTTATTTTCTCTTCCTTCGCCAACGCGGAAACGACGTTGATATATGAATGGTTGAAATACTCGTCAATCAGCCCAATAAGCGAATGCTGTTTGTACTCTTCGCGCGTAATTATAGCGTAGTACTGATATGTGGGGCCATAAGATTTATGGTCGATGAATCCCTTCTCCTGGAGTATCCGAACCTGTGTACTCAGTGTGCTAATATGTGGCCTGGGTTCTGGATACAGTTCACGAAGTTCTCTCACGAATAATGGTCCCTTCTCCCAGAAATGATTCATAATAATCTCTTCTTTCTTCGTCAGTCGTTTCATGGTGTGTGCTTTTTTGCAAATATAACTAATTGTTTTAATTGGACAATTATACGTTATAAATTTTTATTTAAATACTTTAAATGCCGAATCGCAGGTCCGGGAGACGATAGCAGGCTTCAATATCCCGCCTCCTTCGGAGGAGCCATCTTCTTCTCGTGGCGTGCGCATCAGTGCATAGACCGTGGAGTCGGAACACCCGAGTTCTACGGCAAGGGCATGAACGCCGAGTGCCTTCTGCCCAGGTGGAGCCGGGGATGATCCGGCGTTCTGAGAAAGGGAGAGAGCATATTGAGTGAGCTGGCAGTATTCCTCTCCAGTCATCTGCCAAAGGGGCTTCTGGAGAAGCCCTTCGATAAGATTGTTCGAGTCCATAATAGCAAAAAGTTTAACGTATTATCAAGTACAGTCCGGCAGGAAGTATCCTACGCGCGTTTTGCCGGAATGTGCCAAACACGGGAAAGGGAATGTGCCAAACATCTGTCTGGCTGGACCTTTTCCCAAGCACATGTTAGGAAGGAGTACTTGAAAAACCAAACGCTATTATGACTTTTTTGCGAAATCCCGCGTTTTTTCACCGGCGAGTATCAAAATGGTACTCTGAAATGATACTCAGATTTCCGCAATTGACAAAAAAGTCCTCTCCCGTCTTCGGGAGAGGACCAGATGATATGCCAGAAATTGACAACAGATGATGGACAATCAATTTCTATAAAAACAACATTCGTAAATGATTGAAGAGTTGATAGTATAATGGTGCAGGTTATAATGCGGGCTATTCGGTTTTTATCATAGATTCAAGGCAACTATCAAAACTGCTCCCTTTTATGTAGTCGTAGCGTTTTCCATTGACTTTAATCCGTGATAGTAGACTGCGGTCTACTAGTTTATCAATATCTGATTTGATTGTCGGTTGAGAGACTTGGAATTTACCACAGAGTTGTTTGATTGTCATGACAATTCCTGGATCATCCCTTACCATAGAAAGAATTGAGGCCTGCCTCTCATTTATGTTTCCTAACTGGAAGAAATCAACAGCCCTTTGTTTTTGTGTGATTTTTCTTTCAATATATGACTTGAGTTCCTTAAAAGCAATCTCTAAAGTTCGAAGATGATATGTGATGAAGTATCCCATATCATTTCGATCGTTCTCTGCATACAAGTATGCTCGTTCGTAAGATGCTTTAGAGCGATAAATGATTCGGGAGATAGATAAATATTCCGTCAGCCAGTATCCGCTTTTTAACATATACCAATAAAACAGCGCACGAGCGGTTCGTCCGTTCCCATCAACGAACGGATGAATATACGCAACCATAAAATGAATGGCTATAGCTTTAATAATAGGGTGAATAAAGCGTACATTATCATTCTGTTTGTTTGCGAATCCACATAATTCATCAATAAAAGAAGGAATCTCTACATACGAAGGAGGCGTATGAACGACTTCTCCTGTTACATGATTGGCAACAACTACATCATCAGTAGAACGGAAAACGCCTTCATCTCGAGGATCATCAAGCGTGTCCTTTGTCATAAGTTCATGAATGCGCAGAATCAACCCAGATGACAAATTATCCTCTTTATGCTCAGTCAGGAATCTAATCGCTTGATAATTGTTGAAAATCATTTGCTCCGATTTGTTACGAGGCTTTATGTTTCGCCGGAGCATATCTTTGGCGACCTTCCGAGTCGAAGATGCTCCTTCCAACTGACTCGAAGAGATTGCCTCCTCCATTATTGATGAAACCAGAAACCTTTCTCTGTCATTATCTGGCAAGATTGAATTACTCCCCCATGATCCCCCGAAATTCATATCAAAATAATGGCAAATTCCCTGCATATAATTAGTGACAGGTATCCGTATTTGATACTTTGGCCAGACATAGTTAACAAGCATATCACGAGACAAACTGACAACCTGCCATAGGTTCTCATGGGTTATCCCTTGAGGGCATTTCTTGTATTTCAGTTCGGACCAATACAAGTACTTTTCATTTGCACTATCAATGATCTCTCGGACTTCTTCACTCTTTAAAAGAGTAAGAGTTTGTATAGTAATACGATCGCCTTGCTTAGGAGGTAACTCAATCATTTTTTAAGTTTTTGCGAAGATATAAAAATCTATAAATTCTAGCAAATTTTTGCAATTATTTATAGATTCATATTGATTAATGGATGTGTTTCGAGCTCTGTCATTCCATAGTAAAACCCAGAATTCGCAATGTTTCCTAGAGGCAAAAACAGGGAAGAAAGACATTCTCTTTCATAGACAACTGTTATTCCGACGAGTATTATTGAATGCCAACAGCCATTATTGACAAATACTACTTACAATAATCCATTGAATTTTGTCATCGAGGCTGCTTTAATATCATCCACGATGTCGATATAGGGTTTCATGGAAGAATAGTCGCTATGGCCAGTCCATTTCATTACGATGTTCGGCGGGATTCCCAGGGATAAAGCATTGACGATAAAGGTGCGTCGCCCCGTATGGGTTCCGACCAGTTCCCACTTGGGATGGATCTCGTCGGTTCGGACGTTACCCTTGTAGGTTGTAATGCGTATTTCCTCATTGATACCAGCGAGTCGGCATAGTTCCTTGACATCGCGATTCATCGCCTGGTTTGTGTAGTTCGGCAGGGCCTTGTTATCGTTGAAGGGAGCATCCTTGTATTTCTCCAGAATTGCCTTTGTAACGTCGTTAAGTTCGATGGATATACTATCACCTCAATATGGCCGCTTTTTATGTCGCTTCTGCGGAGATTATTGGCGTCGGAGTGACGGAGTCCGGAGAAGCAGCAGAACAGGAAGACGTCACGAATCGGATCCAGGTATGCCTGGGCTCCTGACAATTGAAGATTGCGGACACGGGCCATTTCCTCCTTGGTAAGGTAGATTACATTTTTCTGAGTTGTTTTCAGTGTTGGCTTGAATGACTTATAAGCCATGTTCGTATTGTAACCGTTTTCGGTCACCCAGTTTAGGAACCAACGGAGAAAACGTAGTTTCTTTTCGATGGAAGAGTTCTTCAAGCCGATGATGTCATCGTGGTCATAATCATCCCTTCCCCCTTTCTTCTTACGGGGAGTCCTGAGTCTTTTGACATCCCGGAAATAAGCGACAAACTCCGCTAAGGTAGACTCAGTTAGGTCTGAGAACTTAAGGTTCTTCTTGAAAGCCTTGAGGTCTCTCCGCATCGTCTCCATCTTCGCATAAGTCGCCGTTGTCCAAGCATTCTTCTCCCCGCTTTCCTTAACAAACTTGTCGTAAACTTCAAAGAAGTCCGAGGCTTTAGGCTTACGTTCATTCTTGGGTTCCGGGTCCGGCTTTTTGGGTACAATCCCCTTTATTCTTTCCTGATACTTGTCGGCAACTTGCTTTTTCGTCGGATTGATGTCGTTGGCCTCGAAGTATCTGAAGGCCGTCACCATTTGCTCACGACAGTTGCGAAGTGTGTTGTTAATAGAAATGGTTGTCTCTCCTTTTGGTCCCTTATATCCTTCCTTCACACACTGATTCTCCGCATCCCAGGCATCAAGGCTGTTCACCTGACAACCCGTAGAGGTTATCAGTCGCTGACCATTGAAAGTAGCATGTTGCTGGATTTGGAAAAGGCTCTTTTCCTTTCCATAGGGACGGAGTTTGAAGGCAATCTGGTATTTCAGAATAATTTTGTCACACGATTTAACCGTTTCGTGTCACAAAAATGTGACAATTTTCTGTAAATTCCAATACCTACACCCACAATATAACGCAGTACAATAATGATTTCTACAGTCCTCTGTGGCAGGTTTTACAAGATTTTCGTATCTCCTATGCTCCACAAAAATCCCTCTCAGATCAGCCTGAGGGGGATTTTTCGTATTTTGCTGCGGTTTTTGCTATCTTCGCGTCTTGTGAAACAGGTAGTGCTCATATTATCCTTCCTTCTTTCTCTCTTTTCCGGGGGAAGAACGGAGGTGGTTTGCGGCGGTTCGAGTCAAGACGTCTTGTACGCTGTGACCGAAGACCAATCGCATGAGAATACTGCCGGTTATGCCCAGAACAAGGAGCTCTGCATCACTGCGGCGCAGGGATATTCCTTCTCTGGCGACAGTAATCCTAATTCCGTCTCAATCCGTGTCACACAGTCCGGAAGACGGACCCAGTCCCAGGTACGCTCCACCTTCCGGATCATCAAGGGCGGGAAAGTCATCGACAATAATCATTCGCATCCATTCCTTGCCGAGTCTATAGCGCATCAGGCAGGAATGTATGTCCCTCAAAGATACCTGTTCTCCATCTGCCGCCTGCGGCTTTAGTGGGTAGATTCCGCGGTTTGTCATTCTGAACGCAGTGAAGAATCTATCATACTATTAAAACCATCCAATATGACAATTATATGTCTGCTGGTCGGCTTGGGACTTATAGTCCTGGGCGCTGACTGGCTTGTTGAAGGCGCTTCCTCCATCGCCAGGAAGGCAGGTGTAAGCGAATTCGTGATCGGACTCACCATTGTGGGTTTCGGGACTTCGTGCCCGGAGCTTGTGGTAAGCCTCACGGGAGCTTTGGAAGGAAATGCCGATATCGCCGTAGGCAATGTGGTAGGCTCCAATATATTCAATGTCCTGTTTATCCTGGGGCTTACGTCGTTGGTCTGTCCGGTCTCTATGACTGAAAGCAATCGTAAAAAGGATATCCCAATTACGCTCATAGTCACGCTTCTCTTCCTGGCCATTGGGCTGAACCACACACTATGGGGCATAGGGGAGGCAGACTGTCTTTCCCGCTGGGAAGGAGGCCTGTTCCTGGCTATCTTTGCCGCTTATGTAGCTCATTCGTTCCTTAAAGGGCAACCGTCGGAAGAAGGTGCGGGAGAATCCAAATCCCGGAAACTCGGGCTCGCGATTCTATTGTCCATAGCTGGCCTTGCGGGCCTGATCTTCGGAGGCAATATGTTTGTGGATTCGGCCACTGATCTTGCCCGGATGCTCGGCGTCAGCGACAAGTTCATCGCCGTCACGATTCTGGCTGGAGGCACCTCTCTGCCGGAATTGGCCACCAGCCTCGTGGCCGCTCTTAAGGGAAGGGATCAGTTGGCTCTCGGGAATATCCTGGGCTCGAACGTCTTCAACATTCTCTTGATTCTGGGCTCGTCAGCCCTCATTACCCCGCTTTCCTTGGCATCAGTGACATCTATCGACGCCCTTGTGCTCACGTTGAGTATGATTCTGTCGCTCCTTTGGGCCTACACGGGCAATCGGGAACGGATTGATCGCTGGGAAGGCATTTTGATGCTCCTTCTTTTCGGAGCCTATTACACTTATTTGTTTATTAATCAATAATATCATGGAAATCAATTTCAAAAAGGTCCACACCACAAAGGATCTCGTAATATCCGCCATAGTTCTGGCCGCCGGCATCGGCCTTTATTTTGTCAAACCTGTACTCGGCGTTTTCATCGTCGTCTTGGGTGTCTTGATGCTCCTGTTGTACAAAAATGGCTTTAAACGTGAAGGGGAGGATATCCTCCTCCAGAAGAAGGCTTTCGACGTCGCCCATTCCTGTAGAGACTCTCTGAAAGGGTTTCTGGAAGGCAAGAATGTCGAGCCGGAAGTGAATACCGACTTGAGCGGTGGTGTCATCCGCGTAGAGGCTTACTATAATGCCTCGGCCGCCGTCGCTTATGTTCAGCTGTTCGATTTCTCCAATTACACCTATGAGCCAGCTACAGAGGTCGTCGAGCTTCGTGGCCCCATGGCTGAAAAGCTCATCAGCAAATTGTAATTTGGAAGCAGGAGCCGCCTTCTACTCAGGTAGGAGGTGGCTTTATGGCCGTGGCCGCACTTTAATGAGGCTTTTAATGGATAAATTGTCAGAAGTTGAGCGCCAGACCTAGGCCATTGTTCGTCGGCCCTACGGAAATGTTCGATGAATATGGCTTCGGAGCATAGCGCCGGGCATAGTCATCCATCATCCGGTCCAGTTCCCGCCTGCCTTTACTCCATAGGGGAATGCCACCTCCGAGGCTGCCTCCAAGGCCGGCGATACCGACCGCGGTCCAGCCTGGCACGTCATCGTTTATTCCCTGAAGCGCCACCAAAGCGCTGATGGGAGCGACTACCGTACACAAAAACACGCCCCAGCCTTTGCTGGACTTGGCTTTGCGATAACGGCTGCCGTAGATTGAATACCCGACAACATCGTCAAATGGACGAAAAAAGTCATAACCGTAGAAGTAGTCCTGTACATCAGGTTCATAGAGTGGTTGGAACCTGTCTTCCCTGTAATCTCTCCTGTATGGACTTTGAGCGAAAAGGCTGCCTGAGACTGTCAGGACAGCCAACAATATTAAAAGACGTTTCATGACTATAACCTTGTTTTAATCATGAGGCGGCAAGATATGTGCCACAAAAGCCCTACTTGAACAACAACGGGGCGAATGTGTTCAGGTACAGCCTCCAGTTGGCCCAGGTGTGGCCGCCTTCAGATACGAAGTAAGTGTGGTCGAGGCCAGCCTCGGTGAGCTTCTTATCCATTTCCTCTGATCTCTGGAACAGGAAATCCGCGTTTCCGCAGGCGAGGAAATACAGTTTGACACCGGCCTTCTTCAGAGCCGCTACCTGCTCAGGGGTAGCGCTTCCCGCGGCCGAGAGGGGACAGATATAGTCGAACATCTCCGGGTAAAGGTTCGAGGCGGAAATGGTGTGGCCACCACCCATCGACAGTCCGGCGATGGCGCGCGACGAGGGTTTGGGAACCGCGCGGAAGTTCTTCTCAATGAAGGGGACGATCTCTGTGCAAAGACTGCGGACATAGGCGTCTCGGAACTCCTCTGATCGCCAGTTGATCTGAGTCTCGGGAATATTAAGGGTGCGGGCGGCCTGCTGTCCGGGATTGCCGTTGGGCATGACCACGATCATCGGCTCCGCGAGCCCTTTCTCG
>Ga0310695_10011911_pt1 | contig 12304 bp, 23 predicted proteins | sample RumenRJG_04DNA_FD_203882 | JGI IMG/M metagenome (GOLD analysis project Ga0310695, IMG submission 203882) | Bovine rumen microbial communities from Lethbridge, Alberta, Canada - RJG_04 (v2) (version 2) | ecosystem: Host-associated > Mammals > Digestive system > Stomach > Rumen | place: Canada... | reverse complement strand
CATATTGTGTAAGGAAGACGGGCCGAAAATCATTAACCGGTGCATTTCATTCATTAACCGGTGCATTTCATTCATTGACCGGTGCATTTCATTCATTACCCGGTGCAAATTTTCCGCAGCTTCAACGGCTGGAAGCCTTGAAATATAAGGGTTATAGGCCCGCCGGAACTTTCGGGATTTTGTCCTAATAGTATTTAATAGTATTAACTATTATTAAGAACGCAACCCCGCCCGCATTACGGCGGCGGGGTTTGCTATAATAGACCGCCTGGAAAAGGAAGCCGCCGCGGATGCCCGGAAGCTGGGGCCGGGCCGGAAATTTCCTTTTATCGGCACAAAAACAACACTTAAAAGGGGGGCCGGGCGCAATGGTAAGGTTTGAATATACCTTTCCCCGGCGGCGCAAAAATAGGGCGGATGCTAACCACCACGAAAGCACCCGCCCAGGGGCTTTAATTACCAGCGAAGTATTAAAGCCCTTCCATGATACCAGAAAAGGAAAGGAAGGTAAAGACGAATGAACCGGGAACAGATACGGAACCAGATTAACGGAAGACCTTTAACGGATTTTGTGGCCCTGGAACGCCCGCGGGGCGCGGCGCGTGATATGTACGTTTGCCCCGTTTGCCGGGCCGGATCGGGGAACAACGGCAACAAAACGGCGGGCCTTAAACTGTACAGGGATACAAACCGGGTTATATGTTTCCCTGGGCATTGCTTCACGGATAAGGGCGAAGACACAACCGGCGCATTGCGTATTATTTGGGAATGTGACGAAACGGAAGTATTCCGCCGGGCCGGGTATTCCCTGGACGATTCCGCGGAACCCCAGCCGAAACACAAAGAACATACAGAACACAAAGAACAGCAGGAACACAAGCCCGCGGCGGATTATACCGCCTTTTACCAGGAAGCGCATGAAGCATTATTGAACAGCCCGGAAGCCCTGGAATACCTTCACGGGCGCGGGATAACGGACGATTCTATAAAACGGTTCAATCTGGGGTATTCCGCCGCCTGGAAGCATAGCGCAACCCTTGAAAACGAAAAGAAGTATAATAAGACCTTCCCCGGAACGAAGCGGATTATCATTCCGCGGACGAAGCGCACGTATACCGCCCGCCGGATCGACAAGCCCCAGAACGCAACGGAAGCGAATTACATAAAACAGATACAGGGAACACAAAAAGACCTTTTCAACCTGGAAGCCCTGGAAGCTGGGGAAACACCCTTCGTTGTGGAAGGCGAACTTGACGCGATTTCACTATTACAGGCCGGGGCGGCTTCCGTTGTCGGGATCGGAAGCACCGTAAACGCCGCGGAAGGCGGGCCGTTGCTGGAAGCAATGAAGAAGCACCCGGAAAAAGTGTATATTATCGCCCTGGACAATGACCCGCCGAAAGAAGACGGGACGAAGCCCGGCGAAGAAGCACAAAAGGAACTTGTCCATGCGATGCAAAAGGCGGGCTTGTATGCAATGCCAATTGACCCGGATATTATGTATTTGGACGCGAAGGACGGAAACGAAGCCTTCTTGAAGCACCCGGACGAACTGAAAGCATTGATTGCCGCGTTTGAGTCTTCCGCCCAGGAAATAAAGGGAATATACGAAGAAGAACGGCGGGAAGAACTGGAAAAGCGAACCGGAACCGGAATGACCGATATTTTCTTACAGACGATTAAAAGCCGCGATTTTGAACCGATTCCCACGGGAATAAAGGATATTGACCGGGCAACGGCTGGGGGATTCACGCGGAAAACGCTTGTTCTTATATCGGGCGCGCCGGGCCTGGGGAAAACAGCCCTTGCCCAGGCGATAACGGAAAATATAGCCCAGGCGGGGCGGGATGTTTTGTTTATTAACCTGGAAATGGATCGGAACCAGCTTTTAGCGCGTTCGTTTGCGCGGATCGCCTGGACGGAAGCCCGCGGGGACTTAAGCCCGCTGGAAGTATTGCGCGGGTATTCCTGGACGGAAGAACAGGAAGCGCACGTAATGAACGCGAAGCGCGTTTATGATAGGGATATTGCCCCCAGATTTGTATATAACCCGGACGGGGTAACGAATGATATAAATTCTATCTTCCAGGCAATGGAAGCGGAAACAACGCGAATTAAGGCCCAGGGAAGGCCGGAACCGATTATTTGCATTGATTACCTTCAATTGATAGATTCCGGGGCCGGGGATGCGGTTCAAGGGCTTAAGGAAACAATATACCGGCTTAAGGCGTTCGCGAAGGAACACAATACCGTTGTTATTGCGATTTCCGCAACGAATAGGGCGGCGAACAAGGCCGGAACGGTTGACCTTGAAAGCGGGCGCGATACTTCCGCGGTTGAATATTCTGGGGATATGATGTTAGGTTTATCTTATGCGGCGATTGAAGACCGCCGAAAGGTAACGTATGAATTTACAGACGAAGACGGGATAAGGAAGCCCGAAACAAAAGAATGTGACCTTGAATTTATGCGCCGGATTCGCCGGGAAGCTTACGACCGCGGCGAAAACCCGCCCGCGGTTTGTAATGAAGTATCCTTGAAGGTATTAAAGAACAGATTCGGGGAACCGGAACGGCGGGCGAAACTGATTTTTGACGGAAGACACAACCTTTTCACAATGGCGGCGCACGGATTCCAGGAAGCCCAGGAATACCGCGGGAAGGATTGGCCTACAATTACCAGGCCGGGAAGCGAACAGAACGGATATTGAAAAGAAGAAGTTTAAGGAATACCAGGAAGCCCAGGAAGCGGGCTTCCTTCTTTTATGCGGAATTATTCGGGCCGGAAGCTGGAAGGCCCAGAACGAGCGAAATTGAGCGAAAAACAGCGATTCCGCCCCAGGGGGAACGATGCTTCCGGGGGCCTGGGCTTCCTTCTTTTCGGGTTTTTGCGGCTTTTTGCGGGTTTTGGGCGGGGGCCTGGAACGGATCGCCCCAGCGGATGCCGGAAACGGGCTTCCCTTCCCCGCCTTTCCCAATGTTAAGGTTTGTAAGTACCTTCCCATTGACACAAGAAACACAAAGAAAATAAGAAATTATCAAAAAATAAAAACATTCCCGAAAATGTCAAATTTTCGTTGTGTTCGTTGTGTTTATTATGTTTCAAATGTATAATAAACATGAAATAATTCACGCCCAGGAAGGAAGGGGGAAGCACGATTGAACGGGATTTTAGAAGATTACGGGCGGGAACTGTTAGCGGCGAACCCCAGCGATTGCAGGAAGCTTATAGACGTATTAACGGAAGCAACCGAAAAGGAAGGGAAGCTTACTTCCCTTTCCTGGATCGCCGGACAAGTACGGGAAACCCTTCTTGTATTCGGAATTATGAAGGCCGACCCATTCAAGGGGGAACCGCAAAGGGGGGAATATTCAAGAATGTTTCTTAACATGAAGACGAAGAAGAAGCCCGGCGGCGGGAAAGTATACGTTCTTACTGGGAAGGACGGACGGGACGAAATAGCCGCGTTTGACGAACTGTTAAAAGCCGCCCTTGTGGCCCGTTACCTTTCCGGCGGCGGAATGGATAAGGCCGATATGGCGGGCGCGATTGCGGCAATAGAACAGTTTGACGAAGCGGAAGGGCGGGCGGAATAAATGGGAATGGATATTGAAACCCTAACCGGGCTGGGGATTCCCCAGGAAGCCGCGGAAAAGATAATAGCGAAGCACGAAGAAACGGTAAGGGAACTTCAAAAGGAAATAGACCGAACCAGGGAAGAAGCGGAAGCGGCGCGGATCGGGGCGGAACAGGCCGCGAAGCTGGGGGAAGCATTGAAGGCCTGCACGGATTGGGAAGCAAAATACTGGGCCGAAAAGGCCGCGTTTGACGCATTGAAGGCGGAACAGGCCGCGAAGGCGGAAGAAGACCGAAAGAAGCGTGAATACCGGGCCTTGTTGCTGGAAGAAGGAATAAAGCCGATTGTTGCGGATTCCATTTTACAGGTTACGGACGTTTCGAAATATCGGTTTGACGATGCCGGGCGGCTGGAAAACCCGGAAGCGGTAAGGGCGGATATTTCCAGGGAATGGGCCGCATTTAAGCCGCCCCGCCGCGGATAAGGAAGGGGATACAATGGGCGGACTTAAAGCGCAACGGAAGGGAAAGGAAGGCGAACTTGAACTTACCGGGATTTTGCGGAATTATGGTTTTGACGTTCGCCGCGGGGCTTCCAGGAATTACGGAACGGAACCGGATATTTCCGGGTTACCAGGTATTCACATTGAAGTTAAGCGACAAGAAAAATTGAACCTTTCCGCCGCCCTGGAACAATCAAAACGGGATGCCCAGCGATTCCGGGACGGATTGCCCATTGTGGCGCACAGGGGCAACGGGCAGGAATGGCGCGTAACCATGTTTTTCAAAGATTGGATAAGAATTTACAGAAAGGCGGTTGAAGATTATGGGAAAAAAGAAGTATAGCGAACTTTCGCCGGAAGCGAAGGAAGCGCGGAAAAAGTATCACAGGGAATGGGCCGCGAAGAACCCGGAAAAGGTAAAGGAAGCAAACCGCCGATTCTGGGAAAAGAAGGCCCAGGAAGCCCAGAAAGAAGGGGCGTAAATGCACGTTGTGAAGTCAAAAAAGCGGCTTACAGACGAAACGATTATAACCGCCCTTGTGGAAGCTGGAAGCATTAAGGAAGCCGCCGGAAAGCTTCATTGCACCCCGCGGACGATATACGAACGCATGAAAAAACCAGCCTTCCGGGAACTGTATAACCAGGCGAAGGGGGAACTTATGAAAACGGCGGCGGCGAAGCTTCAAGGGAACCTTACCGGGGCAATTGATACGCTTGTTTCAATAATGACCGATAATGAAACCGCGGCACAAACGCGGGCAAATTGCGCCGTTTCCATTCTTCAATATGGGGCACGATTCGCGGAAGCAACGGACATTATAGAACGCCTGGAAGCCCTGGAAGCCGCCCAGGCGATTACAGACGAAGCGATTATATGAAAGGGGATACCATGAAACACAGTTATTTCAACGTTTGCGAATATTGCGGCGCGAACCTTGACCCCGGCGAAAAGTGCGATTGCCGGGGCGAAGATCGGACGGAAAAGCCGCCTTCCTTCTTCCAGGCCGGGCCGGATCGGGAACAGGCCCAGGCGAAGGAACCAGGGGCGGCGGCTTGAAGGATAAATAAAGAAAGGAACGTGAACAGCATGGAAGGAAGAACCTTTGATTTTGAAGTAACGGCGCACATTGCGACATTGAGCGAGAACAAGCGCGGCGGAAGCCTGGAATTGAATAAAACCAGATTCCCCGGCAAGCCCGAAAGGTATGATTTGCGCCGTTGGTACCAGGACGAAAACGGCGTGAAACAGATGGGGAAGGGCGTTACCTTTTCCGACCTGGAATTTGAAGAACTGAAAGCGGTTTTGATGGACAATTGACGAAAGGGGCGGCGAATGTGGCAACCAGCGATATTAAGCGGCGCATTGCGAAGGCGGAACAGGGAACCGCCGGGAAGGGAACAGACCTTCATATTTTGGGATTGATTAAGGCGGGCGCGTATTATGACGAACTCACGGACGAAGAAAAGGAACAATACGCCCAGCATTGGAAAACAGACCGGGAAACGCTGGAAATGGTTCACGGCGCGTTATTGAATGACGGTTCCTTACATTTCCGGCTTGAACGGCTTATTCCGCCCAGAACGCGGAAGGAATACGAAGACCGATTGAAGGAAGTACGAGGAATTATGGACGAAATAGCCGCGGAATACAACAGCCCGGAACAGCGGGAAAAGCGGCGGCGGGAATATGAAGAACAGACGGGGAACAAGGCCCCGGAATGGATGTAAAAGAAAGGGGATTTTGAACCATGAAGAACACTCTTAACCTTTTCGCAAAGGCGAAGGAATACCAGGACAAGCGGAAGGAAATTGTAGACAATTACGAAGCCCGATTGAAGGCCCTGGAAAAGATGCGCGGAAGCGAATATTTCAAGGAAGAAACGGAAAAGGCCGCAAAGGATCGGGATACCGCCCTTTCTTCCTTGAAGGACGAATACCGCGGCGGATTCGGTGCAATTTTGCATGAGATGAAGGCCGTTTCCAGCCGCCGGGCAACGGAAGCGCCCACGGCGGAAGAATTGCGGATTGTCCAGGCCCTTAAATTGCGGGATTTTGATTCTATGCGGAATATGAATAAAAACGCCGTAGCGGAAGAATTAAACCAGATCGCCCACGCCGTAAAGGGTAACGCCCTTTGTCTTTCCATTGTCCAGGATACGGCGCGGAAATATGGGATTCTGGGGGATTATATGGGAATGTATACCGGGAGCAATATGCCCGCGGCTTCCGTTTATGGTTGTATCGATTTGATGGGTTCTCGCTTGAAAGAATTTATGGATTATGATACCAGCACCCCCGCCCGGATCGCCCGCGAAGCGCACGAAAGGCGATATGGAAAGATGGACGAAACAAAGCCGCGGGAATTTACCGGAATGGGATATTCCGCCGGATATGCGCCCTTGCCGAAACGCCCGCTTTTCAATACCAGGGAAGAAATGTTTAAGACCTTGTTCAACATGGACGGAGAAACACTTTCGGCATTTACCGCCGCGGTTGACGATTAACGCGGATTTTGCGTTACACGCGTTAAGATTGGGGGCGATTCCGCCGGGCAAGTAAAAGAACCCCGCCCGGATTCCACCCCCAGGCGGCGGCGATTACAGGCCCGCGGGAACCCGCCCCCAGCGGATTACAGGCCCCCAGAAATGGGGGCTTTTTCAATGGGAAGGTTTGCCGACACCTTCCCATTGCGGGCCGGGAATAACTTGTTTTTCCGGCTTTTCTTGTGCTTAAAAAACCTTTGACAACAAAGAACAAAAACTATATAATAAAGACGAAACAAAATAATTCCTTCCAGCGAAGGAAGAAAGGCGGGAACCATGAACACCTTAACCACCACAACCCCCGCGGCAATAGTAGCCGCCGCCCCCAGCTTCAATATACCGGGATTCCGGGCGCAATGGGACGCATGGATTAAAGACCGGGCGGACGTTACCCAGGAAGGTTATAACGTTACTGTTAAATGCTTCCTGGAATGGCTTCAAAATGAAGGGGTTAGCCGCCCGGATCGGGATACCATTATTTCTTATCGGCAATGGTTATTAACGCCCCACGCAAGCCGGAAGAATGGGAAGGAAATTACCTTCACGGCGGACACCGCCGCCCGATACTTCCGCGGATGCAAAATGTTTTTCGGATTCCTGGAAGCCCAGCGACTTTATACAAACGTAACAGCTAACGTAAGAAGCCCGAAAACGAACGTAACGGAATTTAAGCGGGATTACCTGGAAAGGGAAGATGTTTTAAGGATTCTGGAAAGCATCGACACAAGCGGCGAAATTGGGAAGCGGGATTACTTCCTTATTCTCGCTTGCGTTTCCTGCGGCTTCCGTATTATCGAACTTCAACGGGCGAATATCGGGGACGTTGAAACCCACGCCGGGGAACACAGGTTATATATACAGGGAAAAGGACACCTTGAAAAAGACGCGTACAAGAAGATTGAACCGGAATTGTGGGAAGCCCTGGAAGATTACCTTACCGCCCGCGGAACCCACGAAAAAGAAGCCCCATTGATCGCCGCGGCGAAGTCAAACGCGAAGGCCGGGGGCGGGCGGCTTACGGAACCTTCCCTTTCCCGCGTTATGAAGGAAGTATTGAAGAAGGCCGGGTATGATTCGAAACGGGTTACCGCCCATTCGTTGCGGCATACTTCCGTAACGCTGGATCGGAAGGCCGGGGCAAGCCTGGAAGAAGCGAGTAAACACGCCCGGCACAGTAACATTGTTATTACCGGACGTTATGACCACGCAATGGAAAAGGCCGATTCAAAGGACGAACGGCGGATTATGGATTACCTTTTCAACGGGAACGCCCAGGAAGACCCGAAAGAAAAGGCGGCGGAACTGATGGCACGTATTCCGGCGAACAAGCGGGAAAAAGCCCTTGAATTGCTGGAAGCGTTAGCGATGTAAAGGGGGCGGGATTCAATGAAGATTACAATTGAAGTACCAGAACAGAACGGGCGGGAATTATTCGAAAAATGTTACCAGGACGGAACCACCCCGGCGGAAGTGCTGGGGGGATTCGTTGCCGACCTTGTGGACGGGATCGGAACCAGGGGAAGCGATGAAAGGCGGCTTGCATCGGAATATTATTACCGTTGCGGGTATTACGCCGAAAAAGAAACGCTTACAAGCTGGGTTTTGGGCAATTACGGAACGGAAGCCCTTGAAGAAATAGCGGACAACCCGGAAGAAGCGTTACCCGGATATTATGATAATTATTGCGAATACAACGCCGACCCGGAAAGCATGACGGACGCATTAACCGGGATTGTGGATTACCTGGAACAGATCGGGAAGGGGGCCGGGCGCGAATGAAGCACCCCGGCGGAAGGCCCCGGAAGGAACTTTCCGGGCGGATCGCCCAGGAACCGGCGAACGGCGCGTATTACACAGTAGAAGAAGCCGCGGAATTGCTGGGCGTTCATATTCATACTTTACAGGCCCGATTGAGAAAAGGCGAACTTGCCGGGAAGAAGATTTCCGGGCATTGGCGAATTTACAAAAACGAACTTATGAAAGGAAGAAAAGAACAATGAGTATGAAAACAATGGATCGCGTTTCCGAACTGATGATTACCATTAAACAGGCGAAGGCCGTTAGTGATGCCTTCGGGGATTTGTTTACTTCCGGCGATAAGAAAATAACGTTGCTGGGCATTGAAACGAATTGGGAAAATTATATTCACCTGGAAAACGTTCTTTCCGATTTGATTTATAGCGCGGTTGAACAGGTAACAGAACTTGAAGCGGAAGCATACCAGGAAGAAAACAAGCCCGCATGAAGTGCGGTTTAAGGGGTTTGGGGGATTCCCCAACAAGCGGCAGGCGGGGCGATTGTATTACAATTGCCCTGCTTGCGAGTTTCAAAAACGGGCTTAATGAAAAAGTAGACACAAACCTTAACATTGAAAAACACCAGGGAAGGAAGGGGAACGGATGGAAGCAATAAGACAATTCACGCTTGAAAAGTTGCATTTTCCCGTTGACGGTTACTTGTATATTGTGAAGACTTTAACCAGCGTAGACAATGGGAAGACCTTCTATTATTGTGGGAATAGTCAATACTTCAAAACGGAAGAAGAAGCGAAAGAATACAAAGAAAGGAAGGAACGAAATGAAGAATAAATGCCCTCTTTGCGGAAAAGAGTACACCGCCCCGCCCGCTTTATCCAGAAAGGACAATAAAACGGCAATTTGCCCAGATTGTGGAACGCTGGAAGCCCTGGAAGCCGCCGGGATCGCCCAGAAAGACCGGGAAGAAGTTTTGAAGAAGATCCACGAAGCGAAGAAGGCGGCTGGAATATAAATATTACAGGAAGGAAGGGAACCGGAATGATTATTACAGTAGCCGCCCAGAAAGGCGGGGTAAGTAAAACTTCCACCGCGGCGGCGATTGCCCAGGGGCTAACTTGGAAGAAGAAAAGAACGTTATTGATTGATGCCGATTCACAACGAAGCGCAACCCTTATATATGGCGCGGACGATTCCGGCGGCGGGCTTTATGACCTTATCACAGGGAAAGCCCAGGCCGCGGAATTGATACAGGAAACGCCCGCCGGGGCGATTATTCCGGGAAGCGACCTTTTAGACCGCCTGGACGTTGAATTAAACAACCAGCCGGGCCGGGATTCCCTCTTAAAGGCCGGAATAGCCCCCATTGTGCCGGACTTCCAGCACGTTATTATTGACACCGCGCCGGGCCTGGGGACCTGCCTTATACAGGCGTTAACCGCGGCGGATTCTGTTATTATTCCGTTGTTATGTGACCCGCAAGCCCTTGCCGGATTGCACCAGATAACGGAAACCATTAACCAGGTAAAGAAGTATTGTAACCCTTCCTTACAGATCGCCGCCGTATTGCTTACACAGTACCAGGGGCGGGCGATGCTTACCCGGCAATATGAAGAACTTATAACGGAACAATGCCGGGAAATGGGCCTTTACCTTGCGGAAACGCGGATAAGGAAGGGAATAGCATTACAGGAAGCCCAGGCAAGCCGGGAAAACCTGTATAATTACGCGCCGAAAAGCAACCCGGCGGCGGATTATATGGCCTTTATTAACGAACTGAACCTTACCAGGAAGGGGCGCCGGAAGAATGGATAAGTTTTTTTCTCAAAAGTATTGTGACCGTTGCGGCGGATCGCTGGAAGCTGGGCGCATTATGTCAATGTACAACAAAGATTGTATTTGCATGAAGTGCAAGGACGAAGAAACCCGGCGGGCGGATTACCGGGAAGCCCTGGAAGCGGATCGGGAAGCAATAGCCCAGGGGAACCGGAACTTTGAAGGAATTGGGCTTCACGCCTAAAAATAAGAAAGGGGATTTTGAACAATGGCAACGAAGAAGAAGGACTTTACCGCGGCGGATCGGAACAGGTATTCCGGCATTATCGGGGCGGCGGAAAACACAGAAAACACCACAAACACAACGAACACAGAAAACACAGAAACGCGGCATTATAACCGCCTTGACCCCAGGAAGGAAGCCCCGGCGGAATACCGCTTTACCGTAAGGATGCCCGGCGAATATGGGCGGTTTATGAATGAGTTAGCATACCAGCGGCGAAGCACGATTACCGCGGAATTTCAAAGGTTAGTATCGGAAGAAATGAAGAAACGCCCGGAAATATTGGCTTCCCTGGACGAACTTAACAATTGAAAGGGGCCGCGATTATGGAACACCTTACCAGCGAAGATATTAAAACGTTGCGGGAATACCTGGACAAGCTGGAAGCATTGACCCAGGAACCGGAACCCGGACGGATCGCCCCGGAAGAATGGGACGAAGCATTAAACGCGATTAAGGCCGCGGGCGGGACGATTCCGCCGGAATGGGCCGGGCGGATCGCGAAGGGCGAACAGGGTTATTATGATATTGCGCGGGAAGAACATATAAAGAAGTTTGTTGACCTTCAAAACGAATACGGGGAAACGGTAAACAAGGCGTTATTCCTTTCCCTGGAAGATTCGGAACTTGTGAAGAAGTCGGAAGAAATAACGCGGGTAACCGATATTATAAAACTTCTTATCGAAAACCCGGCAATATTGCGGGAAGTTGAAAAGGAAGCCGCCCGCCTGGAAATGGATAGATTGCCCGCGGTTTCACCACAACCGAACGGGGAAATTATTCATTTCCTTTTACGCATTATCAACAGCGGAAGGCGGGATAGGGCCGTTGAACAGCGGAACCGGAATATTGATATTTCAATTATTGAACACAAGGGAAGCACCCGTTTCACGCGCAAGAATAAGACGAAGGAAAATACCGCGATTGTTGAAATACAACAGGCGGACAATATCCTTAAAAGATCGGGCGGGACTTTTTCGAAAGTGTTCCTTTTCACGCTTCAAAAAATGGCGGCGCAAGGTTTCCCGCTGGAAGTCGCTTACAACCTTCAAGAAATGGTAAATTTGGGGATGTATTCCAGCACCAGCAACGCCGGGCGGGCCGTTAGGGACTTTTTCGAACAACAAAAGCTTACAACGCTTAAGGGAACCATAAAGGACGGGAAGAAAACCATAAAAGAAGAAGGCGGGGTATTGTTCTACCATTACCGCCTTGAAAACGGGATTGCGATTCTTACCGCAAACGATAAGTTTAATATGGAATTTCTCGCGCCGTATTATACTATCTTCCCGCGGTTTGCTTACGCATTGAGCGAAAACGCGTTTACCCTTATAAGCTATATTTTCTTCCTTGCCCGGCAAAGTACGAACACGAAGAAAATAAAGGAAACCGGAACTTTCACGATTGGCCTTGATTCGGTTCGGGATTATATGGGCCTTCTCGCGCCGGAAGAAGTGAAGAACAGGAAACACCGCGAAAAGATTATAAACCCGATTGAAGCCGCGATTGAAGAAATAGAAGAAGCCGCCCGGAACGAACCGGAAGCGCAGGAATACGGCTTCACGATTACGCCCAGGGGAACGGACACAACGAAAATATACGAATGGTTACAAGGAAGCCTTGAAATTGGCCTAAAAAAAGAATTTGCGGAAACGTTTATAAGGATCGCAACCGAAAAAGAAAGGAAAATGAAGGATTACGAACGGGCGAAGTTGACGGAAGCCGCCCGCCTTGAAGCGAAGACCGCGGCGAAGAAAAGCGCGGAAGAATGACAAAATCATTAACCGGTGCAAATGAACAGGCACAACCCATTGATTTCACGCGATTTTTGCCCACTTCATATTGTGTAAGGAAGACGGGCCGAAAATC
>Ga0310695_10011909_pt1 | contig 12305 bp, 10 predicted proteins | sample RumenRJG_04DNA_FD_203882 | JGI IMG/M metagenome (GOLD analysis project Ga0310695, IMG submission 203882) | Bovine rumen microbial communities from Lethbridge, Alberta, Canada - RJG_04 (v2) (version 2) | ecosystem: Host-associated > Mammals > Digestive system > Stomach > Rumen | place: Canada... | reverse complement strand
GCAACCGCTTTCGCCCACAATGGCTGTGGTAGTGCCCTTTTGGATACGCAGGTTGAGTTTTTCAAATATCTTTTTGCGTGTGCCGTAGCTGAATGTTACATCAGAGAAAACTATGTCGCCGATATTTTCGCGAGTGAGCGGGATTTTGTCGGTAAGTTCCTCACGTTCAAGGTCGATGATTTCAAACAGACGGTCGGCAGCGATTTCTGCCTCACGAAACGACTTGTTGGAACTAATCAGTTCGGAAATAGGTCCAGTGAAATATCCTGCGAGGGCATAAAACGACATCAGTTCGCCTGCTGTGATGTCACCGCCAAGTACAAAATAACTACCTGTCCATAAGAGAATTATTGTAAAAAGTCGAGAAACAAATTCCGAAGCATTTGCCGAGAAAATCACATTTTTTGACGAGTTGTAGGTGGTGTAAGTTAATTTTACAAAGCGGTTTTCGGTTTTGTTGTTGGTGTAATCCTCTATACCATATTGTTTTATGGTTCTAATGGCGTTGAGCGATTCTACTAATTGATCTTCAAGCGATGCGGCGTCTTCCATTACCTTGCGTTCCACTCGTTTATTTACCTTGTCGGTAATTATGTAAATTATTAAGTATAAAGGAATTACCGCAAGCATAATAAACGCAAGCTGCCAATGGTAAAAAAACATCATACTAAACGACAGCACCACTATTAACCCATTGACTATTATTCTGATAGCCGTTGAGTTGATAAAATATCTGATATTGAACGCATCGTTGACCCTTGAAATAATTTCGCCCACTTGCATAGTGTCAAAAAACTGTTGTGGCAACTGCAAAAGATGTTTGTAATAGCCCATAATAAGTTGAGCGTCCATCATTTGACCTGTGCGCAGAGCCATCATATTTTGGAAAATGCCTATTGCAAACTGCAAAATCAGTAGCACTAACATAATGAGCCCCAATAAGTTGAGCAGGTTAGTATTGCCGCCCACAAGCACATAGTCGGTGATTTTTTCGATATAAATCGACATCGAAAGTCCGAGCGCAGTAAAGCAAACTGCACCTATAATGGCTTGTATTAATACTTTGCGATGCGGAATTATTAGATTTTTGAAATGGCTAAGCATCGAAACACTTTTTTTGCCCGCCACAAAATTTTGCGATGGACTTATCAGTATCAGCACACCTGTCCATTCTTTAAGAAAATCCTCTATGGCAACCTTTTTGGTGCGTCCAATGGCAGGGTCCATTATTTTTACAAAGCCTTTTTTGCAGCCGTAAAGTACCACGAAGTGATAGTGCATTGATTGACCATCTATTGGTCTAATAACGTGAGCTATAGTGGGATACGGAATAGATTCTAATGCTGCGGCTGTGCCTTTTACACCCTTTGCGGTGAACCCCATTCGGTTGGCTGCCTTAATTATTCCCAAAACATTATTGCCGCGCATATCGGTGCAGGCATACTGACGGATACGCGCAATCGAAAGATCGAGTTTGTAATGCGCCGCTACCGATTTTAGGCAAGCTGCCCCACAGTCGTAAATATCGTGTTGAAGTACGTTCTTGTTCATTTTTGTAGCGGTATTTGTTTGGGATTAAACCAGTCGTCAACTTTGTCGAATAGCAATTGCCACAATGTGCGGCGAGTAATGAGGAAACGCGCCGTGAGGGTCATGCCCTTTTTGATTTCCACTGTGTAGCCGTTTTTGAGACTGAGGGTGTTGCCTATGAGACGGCAGCGCACCACAAAATACGACGAAGTGCTTTCGATGCTGATGTTTTTGTCGATGTCCTCCACTGCGGCAAGTCCGAGTCCCCACTGATTGTAGTCGAATGCATCGTACGATAGTTTCACCTCTTGGTCTTTTGCTAAAAATCCAATGTCGGCAGGCGAAACGTAACATTCGGCTATTAGGCTCTCGTCGGGAGATATTGATGCAAGTTCCTGACCTGTATAGATATACGAGTTTGGTTGTATTTGCGTTTGGGTAATAAGAGTGCCAGATGCTGGTGCGGTAACAATGTAGTTGCGCAGTTCAGATTCTATGCGGTCTATTTCGCCGTTGCAGGTAATAAGTTGCTGTTCAAGTTGTTTCTTGGTGTTTTGCCATGTAGCCAACTGCTGCTGCGATGCGGTTTCGAGCGAGTTTTTGGCATTTCGCCAACGGTCTTCTGCCTGCTCGTAGTCGGCTTTGGAGGCAAGTCCGCTGTTGTACGACTCTTTTAACCGCTGATAGTCGCGCTCGGCTTGCTCCGCCTTGGCTCTTTCGCCTTTGGTACGTTCTTTATAATCAGCAAGTTCTTGAATATAGAGCGGTGTGCGGAGTATCGGATTGTTTGCTCCCGAGGTAAGCGACTTTAAATCGGCAATGCGGTCCGAAAGGTCTGATTTTAAATTCTTTTGCGCTTCGAGTTGCACCTTGATGTTATCCGATTCTATTATTAAAAGTGTGTCGCCGATGGTTACGGGCATATTGTTGGTGATGTTTACGCTCCTGACACGTCCGCTGACGATTGGTACAATTTTGAGGTTGTCGTTTTTGGAACGGATAATGCCACGGCTCTGACTTGTAACGTCTACCTTGATGATGGGCAGCAACGCCACAGCAATAATCACCGCCGACACCAACAGAATGTATATCCAATTGGTACGCTGACGATAACGCGAGTTTAGTACGTCGATAGTGTTTTCTATGTCGGATGGCAATTGCATTATAGTTCGGTAAAAAGTTTTAATACTGCAAGACGGAACAGAAATTCGTATTCGGCATTCACGGCTTGCAACTGCGAAGATACGAATTTGTTTTTATAAACGTATAACTCATAGCTGGCAATATTGCCAAGTTTGAAATCTTTTTGTGCAAATTCGTACTGCTGACGGGCAAGTTCGGCGGTTTGCGCTGCCAAATCTGCTGTGTTTCGGCTCTGCACCACTCCGAGCCACACATTGCGCATCTCGCCACTGAGGTCGAGAAGTTTTTGGTCTAATTGGTTTCGGCTTCGGCGTATTTCAATTTCGCTTTTTGCAATGTTGTCTTTGTTGTTTAACTGACTGAAAATAGGCACTTTGAGCGAAAGATATATAGTTTGGTACGAATTATCCTTCCATTGCTTGCCAAAATCCTTATTTTGTTCGTGAAAGAATTTCTGTCCCTGCGTACCTGCCTCATAATTAAGCGTTAGCGACGGATATTGCAACCGTTTGTAATATTCCTTCTGAATTTCGGCTGCCTCTATCTGCGTTTTGTACATAGCCACAGACGGGTTGATTTCCAATGCCTTGGCATAAAAATCATCAAACGGTGGAATATCCCTATTGGATTCCACATCGCTTACCTCGATAGCCACCGAATCGTGGCTGTTGATAGCAATGCGCAGTTGCAATTCGTTGATAACCACATTGTTTTCTTCGTTGGTGCGTTGCATAATGTCTTGTGCAAGGTTGGTGCGTGCATCCATCACGTCGCGCTGCGAACGGTGACCAAGGTTGAAAAGTTTTTGGGCGATTATAAGGTTTGAATCCTGCATAGCGCAGTTTTCTACTGCTATTTCAAGACGTTTTTGAGCCATAGCGAGGGCAAAGAATTTTTCTATCACATTGGTTTTCACCTCAATTTCGCGGTAAAGGCGGCTTTGTTCGGCGGCAGATTTTAGCAACTGGCGGTGTTTGATAAGTGTGCGCCTTGCCCCGGCGTTCCAAAGAGTTACGCTCACGTCCAAGGTAGCACTGTTGGTGTAACTTTTTGCGCTACTGTATTCGCCCGACATAGTTTCGTTAAAAGTCTGCTGAAAACCACTTGATATTCCGTTGTTTACAGTTGCCACAGCAGTAGGAAGAAAAGTGTGCCGTTCGGCTCGTAGATTCACCTCTGCCTCCTCGATATTGAGGCTCTCGGCAGTGAGTTCGAGATTATGAGCAACGGCATAGTCAACACAGGCTGGCAATGTAAGTGATTGTGCCTTAGCGGTTATAGCTAATGTTAAAATGGTTAATATGGTTAGTATTGCCTTAATCATTTGTTGATGTTTGTTGCAATACAAAGTTATCAAAAATCCGAAAAATCATCATCAGAGATGTGTTTTTTGTTTTAAAAAAGAAGTGGGTGCAAAAACAACAGCCCGAAACATTCTTGCGATTAGTTTCGGGCTGCTGATTTATGGGATAACACCTTTAATATCTTGCTGCAAAATTCAGCGCATTAAAGTCTTGGTATTCCACCACCGGGGATTTTGCCAGGTCCGCCACCTATGCCTTTAGCAACGATAATCGATGCAAAAAAGCCGAGGTTAAATCCTTTAAATCCGCCTTCGATTTCTACCAATTCCTCTTCTGTCAACTCAGTAAGTTGCTCATTTACTTTTGGTTCCATGGCGTGTGTAATTTAAAATGTTTGTAACTCAGTTTATTATTAAGAATAGGGTTTAATTCCACTTCTTTAGCTTACCCTTTCATACGTTTGTTTATTTTTTTTGTAAGCAAAATTGTGTTAAAAAATGTTAAATTATTTTTTTTATTAAACTATCAGAAATGTTTTCTTAATTGTAAGATTTATGTTTATCTTTACACTTTAATATAATAGTGTATCATTTGAATGTAAAGCGATGTATTCCGACACATTTATAATATTAGGAAAAATATTTTCAGCAGCAGCGGATGGTGATTTCAGCGGTTGCAAGGGCTTTGAACGGCAGGCAGAGGAGTTGGCGCAATGTGCCGATGCGGTGCATAGTTCTAACGGATGGTTTACCCCTGAGTTTGTGAAATTGCAGTTCCGCTCGCTTGCCGAAATGCTATCAGAGGATTCTGTGAACCGTTTTGCTGAAAAATATGACCTCAATAATGGCAAACTTTGCAACAAAAAGGTGAAGATTATTGCGGCAGGCAATATTCCGCTTGTATGTTTTCACGATATAATGTGCGTGCTGATGTCGGGATGCCGTTTGGTGGTGAAACCCTCGTCGAAAGACCGCCTGCTTACTCACGCAGTTTTGGAGATTATCAAGCAGATTACTCCTGAATTAATGGATAGGGTGGAGGAGGAGGACGGTGAACGTATCCCCTTCGATGCTATTATTGCCACAGGCAGCAACAATTCGGCGCGGTATTTTGATTACTATTTTTCTAAGTATCCTAATATAATAAGGCGTAACCGCAGTTCGGTGGCAGTGATTTCGGGTAATGAATCTGATGAGGAATACCGTCTTCTTGCCGATGATATTTTTGCATATTATGGTCTCGGATGCCGCAGTGTGTCAAAAATTTATGTGCCCGAAGGCTTCAATTACGATACGTTTTTCAAGGGCATATTTCACAAGAGCGATGTTATGGCAAATGCCAAATATGCCGACAACTATACCTACAACAAGGCAATTTATCTTATGAGCGGCGCAGATATTTTAGACAATGGTTTTGTGTTGTTGAAAAAAGATACCGGCTTGTCGTCGCCGGTGGGAGTGATTTTTAGCGAGGAGTATCAAAATGTTGACACTCTTGCGCAATCGCTCGTGCAAAAAGCCGATAATCTGCAATGCGTGGTGTCAAATGTTGATTTGTATGGAGTTAATACAGTTCCTTTTGGACATTCGCAGCATCCCGCTATCGACGATTTTGCCGACGGGGTAGACACAATGGAGTTTTTAAAATCGTTGAGAAATTGATTATGGATGAGAGCAAGATAACTTTTTCGTCGGCGGTGTCGAAGATTCTGAAAATCGCAGTGGCAGGCGCGGTGCTGTTTTTGGTTTACTATCTGCGCAACGTGCTTCTGCCGTTTGCTGTGGCTTTTTTGTTTGCCTATCTGCTCAATCCTATAGTGCATTTTTTTCAAAAACTACTTAAAAACAGAGCTATTTCGGTGGCGGTAACGCTGATTTCGGTAACAGGACTTTTTACGCTTTTGGTGATGATTTTTGCACCTATTATCTACGACGAAAGTGTTCATCTATACCAACTTATCAAGGATACCGCAATACAAAACAATTGGCAAAACGAACTTACTGTACTGCCTGATTTTGTTACCGACCTCCTCGACCGCTTTTCTGATAATGTTGAGTTGGAGGATATTTTCTCGTCAGACAATGTTTCGTCGGCGGTGGAGAAAATTGCAGCACTGATAGTGCCTGAAATTCAGGCGTTTTTTTCCAAAACTTTCAATATCATAGCAAGTTCGCTCGGTTTTGCCATCGTTATTCTATACCTTATATTTATAATGATAGATTACGACAACCTCAAGCAAGGATGGCACCGACTGATACCTCACCGTTACCGCGGAACTGTATTTAAGTTTGCCGCAAGGTTTGAGATTGAGATGCACCGCTATTTTCGCGGACAGTTGTGTGTAGTGGGCGTTGTTACAGTGCTTTATTGCACAGGTTTTTCGGTGATAGGGTTGCCTATGGGGTTGATGCTTGGTCTGTTGATTGGTTTTCTCAATCTGATACCATATATGCAGATACTTGGTTTTTTGCCTGCGCTGTGCCTCGCCATAATTAGGTCGTTGGAAACTGGGCAGTCGGTATGGGGCGTAATTGCCATGACTGCCACGGTGTTTGTGGTGGTGCAAATCCTTCAAGATCTGATAATTACGCCAAGGATTATGGGCAAAAATACGGGTCTTAATCCCGCTATGATATTACTTTCGCTCTCGGTTTGGGGCAAGTTGCTCGGTTTTCTCGGACTGCTTGCCGCGTTGCCCTTTACCTGTATGGTAAAAACCTATTACTCTGAGTTTGTGGCAAAACAACATACTATTGCTCAGCGTCTTAGCGAACAAAACGATGTGCAATTGCCACTGCCCGACCCGAGACAGGGAAAACCAAAAAATCTTTTGAAAATTCGTCGCAAACGTAAAGAATGAAACACCTTATTATAATAACGGGTCCCACGGCGAGCGGCAAAACCGATTTGGCGGTAACACTTGCCGAACATTTTGACACGGAGATAATTTCTGCCGATAGCCGTCAGATTTTCAAGGAGATGTGCATTGGTACAGCCGTTCCCGACGATGAGGTTTTACACCGTGTAAAGCATCATTTTATCCAAACTCGTTCGGTAAAAGAGTATTACAATGCCTTTATGTACGAAACCGAGGTGATAGATCTTCTTGAACAACAACTTTTTGTTAATCACGATGTTGCGATAATGTGCGGCGGCTCTATGATGTATGTAGACGCGGTTTGCAACGGCATCGACCTTATTCCCGACCCTGATATGGTGGTGCGTAATAGATTGTGGCAACAGTTTGAAAATGAAGGTATTGAACCTCTGCGTCAACAATTGCTGCAATTAGACCCCGAATATTACAAAATTTGCGACCTCAACAATCACAAGCGCATTATTAAAGCCTTGGAAGTGAGCATACAAACCGGCAAACCATACTCTTCGTTTCGCACCGGCAACAAAAAACAGCGGAGTTTTTCTATTATTAAAATCGGTGTGAATTATCCTCGTGAAATTCTGCATCAGCGTATCAATCAACGGGTTGACAAAATGATAGGAGAGGGGCTTTTGGATGAAGCCCGAAGCCTATATTCGTTGAAACATTTAAATTCGCTTAATACTGTGGGTTATAGAGAGTTGTTTGATTATTTTGACAATAAGACATCGCTCGAAACCGCTGTGGAACTCATCAAGCGCAACACCCGCCGCTATGCCCGAAAACAGATTTCGTGGTTTAATGGCGACAATGATTTGGTATGGTTTCAGCCCGATAAGGTAGATGACATAATCAATTATTGCAACAGTAAAATTATAGGATAATGGAAAGTGTAAAATTCAGCATAGTAATTCCCCTTTACAACCGTCCCGACGAGATAGATGAATTATTAGAAAGTCTTACAAAACAGACTGTTAATAATTTTGAAGTGGTGGTGGTAGAAGATGGCAGCACATTGCCCGCCTCAGATATTGTAGCAAAATATAATGATTGCTTGAATATTAAATATTTTGTTAAACAAAATTCGGGTCCTGGGCAAACTCGCAATTATGGTGCTGAGCGTTGCAGTGGCGATTATATCATCTATTTTGATAGCGATTGCATTATCCCTCCCGATTATATGAAGATTGTAACTGAAAATCTTGATATAGAATATGTTGACGCATACGGCGGTCCCGACGCTGCATTGCCTACGTTTACCCCTGTGCAGAAGGCCATCAGTTACGCTATGACCTCGATACTATCTACCGGTGGCATTCGCGGTGCAAGCGAAAAAGCGGGCAAGTTTCATCCTCGCAGTTTCAATATGGGATATTCGCGCAAAGTGTTTGAAACCACGGGCGGATTCTCTGATATGCGCTTTGGCGAAGATATTGATATGACACTCAGGATATTAGAGCAGGGATTTACAACAAAACTTATCAAAGAAGCCTTTGTTTATCATAAGCGCCGCACCGATTTTAAAAAATTTTTCCGTCAGATATTTAATTCTGGTTGTGCGCGTATCAATTTGAAACTCAGGCATAAAGGTTCGTTAAAAATGATTCATACATTTCCATCGCTGTTTTTTCTTGGCAATATATTCTGTATTTTGGCAGCGGTGGCTTCTGCATTGATTTTTAAGAATATATATGCTCCGCTGATATGTATTTCGCCATTGGTATTGTTTGCGCTGATGGTGTTTGTAGATTCGCTACGCAAAAATGGATTGAAAGTGGCTTTGCTTTCGGTAGTGGCTGTATATGTGCAACTTACTGCATACGGAATGGGTTTTATCAAGGCAGTTTGGCACGGACTTATACGCAAGAAAGGCGACACATTCGGCTTTGTGAAGAATTTTTATAAGTAGTATTAGGTTGCGAAAAAATCGCTATCTTTACGGCATAAACATTAACATAAAACATCATTAAAAATGAAAAAACTATTTGTAATAATCGCATTAACAATTGTTTCGGTTGTGTCGGCATTGGCACAAAGTCCTACTGCTACCACCAGTGCAGCGCAAGCAATCAAAGCCGGAGAGTCGTTTACTGTTACGGTAAATATCTCTAAATTAGACCTTTCGTGCTTTGCTCAGTATCAGGTAAAACTGCCCGAGGGATTTACCGCTAAGGAAATTTCAGGCGCATCCGACAATGCAAACTTCTATTTTGAAAACGGCAAAGTGCTATATCAGTGGTACAAACTGCCCATCGACCGTAGCGACATCGAACTCCGTTTTACTGTTACCGCTGGCGAAAAGGTAGCGGCTGGCAAATATCAGTTGCCAGGATATTTTAGTTATCAGTTTAATAACCGTCTCGGACAGGCTGATACTGGTCTTACTGTGGAGGTAAAATAGCGCACCGATGGAAGAGCAGAACGACGACGAGCGTTTTATGCGTGCTGCCTTAGAGCAGGCTGAAATCGCCTTTGAGCAAGACGAGATACCTGTAGGAGCGGTAGTAGTGTCGGGCGGACGCATTGTGGCGCGGGCATACAACTATACTGAGCATCTCAACGATGTGACCGCTCACGCCGAAATGCAGGCTATTACCTCGGCTACTTCGGCAAGCGGCGGCAAATATCTTACCGATGCCACACTCTATGTTACCTTAGAACCTTGTCTTATGTGCGCGGGAGCGTTGGCGTGGAGTCAGATTAAGCGTATAGTTTACGGTGCGTCCGACCCCAAAAAAGGTTATCTCTTATACCAAAATTCATTGGAAAACAAGATAAAAATTCTTCATCCAAAAACCGAGGTTTTGGGTGGAGTTTTGCAAGACGAATGTTCCAACCTTTTGAAGAGATTCTTCTCTAAAAAACGCTTTGCATAATTTTACTATTTTTATAACCTATAAAAAATTAATGCAGAAAAAATGAAATCCAGAGTAAAATATTTATCATTATCGGCAATTGCCCTGTGTGGTGCGGCAATGATTGAGTCGTGCAGCGAACAAAAACAGGCTACGCCGTTGCCTTTGCCTCAGACATTTGAGAGTATCGGCAATCCTTTTATGCCTCTTTGGGAACATATTCCCGATGGCGAACCATACGTTTTTGAAGACCCCGACAATCCGGGTAAATATCGTGTCTATTTATATGGTTCTCACGATATTGAAGTTACCAACTACTGCGGACGCGATCAGGTAGTATGGTCAGCACCTATTGATAATTTAAAGGATTGGCGTTTAGACGGCGTTATACTCAAAGTGGATAAAAACGGTGCAGGCGAGCCTCAGAAAGAAGCTGACATTCTGTTTGCCCCCGATGTGGCTGTAACCACCGAAAAAGACGGTACTAAAACCTATTATCTTTATCCTAACAACCAAGTAGGCGGACGTAACGGTATGGTTGCCAAGAGTAAACGTCCCGACGGTCCGTTTGAAGTATGCAATTGGAGCAAAAAAGACCCGAATGTTGCCGATGGCGTTTTGGCATTCGACCCTGCCGTTTTTGTTGACGACGATGGACGTGTGTATGGCTATTGGGGCTTTGAACGCTCGTATGCCGCCGAACTCGACCCCGCTACTATGGCTACCGTTAAAAAAGGTGCAAAAATAGTTGAGGATATGGTTTCGGGCAGAAATCAAGAGGGCATATTCAGCTTTTTTGAAGCCTCGTCGATGCGCAAAATCAAAGACAAATACGTATTTATTTACAGCCGTTTTACCAAAGACGGTGAGTTTGGCTTGCCTGTTTCAAACTACACACTTGCCTACGCTTACAGCGACAGTCCGCTCGGTCCTTGGACCTACGGTGGCACTATCATCGACGGTCGCGGACGTGAGAAAATGCCCGACGGAACAGTGTTTGCCTCTGCCACTGTTGACGGCAACACTCACGGTAGCATCTGCGAAATCAACGGCAAATGGTGGGTATTCTATCACCGTCAAACAGGCTTGAATGAGTTTTCGCGACAAGCGATGGTTGCGCCAATAACTGTAAATGTGGAAGAAGGCAAAGGTGGAAAAGTGGAAATCACTGAAGGCGAGTATACATCGGAAGGCTTTGAAACCGAGGGGCTTGACCCGTTGAAATGGCATCCCGCCGCTATTGCTTGTTGGTATACCGGACCAAAAACTTGCATTCACGAATGGCCAAACAATAAGTTTTTCGGTTCGTATATTGCGGCTGCGTATGGCACAGAAACCAATGTTTCAGAACCTTACGCATATAAAAACAACATAAACCCTGTGGTAAACAATACCGACAGTTCAATAGTGGGTTACAAATATTTCAATTTTGACCAAACCAAAGGTAAAAAAGATATTCGCCTGTATATCAATCTTATACCCGAAGGTATCAACGGCAATGTCGACATTATGATCGACCGTCCGTGGACTTACGACGGCGGCAGAGTGCTTGGTAGCATAGAACTCACGGCCGATATGCCAAAGGAATCCACCCAAATGTCGGTTTCTTTGTCTGAATTGGCAAATTTTTCGGGTAAACACGCCATTTTCTTTGTTTTTTCTTCTCCCGAAAAAGAAAAATCTATATGCACACTCGAAAGTTTTGTGTTTGATACCCAAAAGTGATAATTTATTATAGATATAAGTAGAGGCGTGAAAAGTTCACGCCTCTACTTTTTTTTATAAAAAGGGCACTTATTAGTATTATTCGTGCGGAGTTTTTTCGTAGATAAAGTTAAACTCTACATAATCGTAGGCTGCAAAAAATCCGAGGCAGACTTTGTCTTTGTCTGATGTGGTAAAAAACTGTTTTGGATTGTTGCTGTTTGGGTTGTATCCTGAAATATAGTTATATACATTTTCATCGATAGTGCGGAACTCTAATGTTAGTTTGTCGCCGTTGTGTAGTATCATCTCTTTATCGTTTTCCATATCCGAATCGTAGTAGAGACCTATGTCAACTGGGGTGTCGCCTTTGGTTTTTGCCACGTCAGAAAAATATCGCTTGCCGTTGCGGTGAATGTTAGCCCATCCGTACACCTCTTCACCTTCGGGAATGTTTGTTGTTTCACATTCCAACACCTGCATCCAATCCATTAAGTTTACCCAAACAAATTGAGGTTCAGTAATTTCGGCTTTTTCTCCTAATGTTGACGAGCCGGTGTATTCCACGCCATCGATGGTAACTTTGAGGGTGTAAGTATCGCCAACGTTAGTGCTTATTTTTGTATCGGGGCGATAATATCCGTCTGATTGAAAATTCAAAGGAGTTTCACTTCCGTCGGGGAGGATAATTCTTACATCGTCAACCATTCTACCCGGAGTTTTTGTAGAATCGTTCATATTGCGTGTGGATGTGATAATTACCTCTGTTTTATTGGGAGTTAGATGACCTTCGATAACGGGTATGGGGTCAATATCTTTGTAGTCGAGTTCGATTTCTTTGGTGCAAGAAAACATTGTGCTTGCAATTGCCAATATGTATATGAATTTTTT
>Ga0310695_10011908_pt1 | contig 12305 bp, 11 predicted proteins | sample RumenRJG_04DNA_FD_203882 | JGI IMG/M metagenome (GOLD analysis project Ga0310695, IMG submission 203882) | Bovine rumen microbial communities from Lethbridge, Alberta, Canada - RJG_04 (v2) (version 2) | ecosystem: Host-associated > Mammals > Digestive system > Stomach > Rumen | place: Canada... | reverse complement strand
CGGAAGGAAGTCAATGCAATCTACGACATCTTCAAAATACAGATGCCGCATAAGATACCGCTTTCAACAATTCAGGTGTAAGTAGAAAAAGTCTGCGGAACTATAGATAATGGATACGCATCTCCAGGACTTCCCTGCCGCTCTCTACAGGCTCCTGGCTTACAATGCTGATGTTTGTCGTCTCATAACTCAGATCCATTCCTTTCGGATTCCCGGCATTTTCGACATAGACCCGCTCCCAGTGGTTAACGGTTGCATACCAGCCGGTCAGCATATCTTTGTCTTCCGCGAAATCATATTCGGCCTTGGCTTCCAAGCTTTCAAAGCTGAATCCGTTTCCGCATAGAATGTGTCCGTCCTGCCTGGATACGGCCTGTACTTCCATACCAAACCAGTGGTATCCCCTCTGGAAGATCCGTTGGCCATCCAGTGTCAGTTTAGATCCGTCAAAACTGTATTCCTCACCTTCCGTGTAGGCTTCCACAAGTCCGTTGTCGTCGTAGTGGCCTACTTGCACCTGAACATCATAGGCTTCCGGAATATCCTCTGTATGAAGGTCAAACGAATAGGTTCCGTCACTGAAAATCCTGTTCTCATTGATATCAAACCAGATCCTTCCGCCGTTTTCATCCGGTTCCCCTTCTGCCACTGCATCCTCTGACACCGTTTCCGTGACAGACTTTTCTGAAATCACCTCGTCAGGAGTCTCCTCGTCAGGAGTCTGAGTATCATCAGCCTGCCCGGAAGGCAGAGCATCATCTGAATCGGCCTCCGGACTGCTTTCCTCAGCAGTGTCAGTCCCGTCTTCAATTGCCTTCTCCTGGTCCTCGGCGTCTTCTGCTGCAGCATCTGTCTCCTGTCCGACTTCGGATGCAGCCTGGTCATCCTCTGCGGCAGCTTTATCAGAAGAAAGGTCTTCTTCCTGCTGTTGCTCCTCTTCCTGAGGCTGAGCATCCCAAGCAGCAGACACATCTTCTGTGTCTGTTTCTTCCTCAACCGCTTCCTCTGCAGCTTGAGCAGGTTCCTGCGTCAAAACCTCCTCTTCTCCGATCGCCTCCGTGTCAGAGGCATCCTGCATTGTCTCCGCCTCCTGTGAATACACAGGCACAGCAGAGAAGGGGATTGCAGTCATTGCCACCATCAAAGCGAGCAATACACTGCAGGCTCTCTTTTTCCACATAAGAACCTCCTTTTTTGAAATAGCATGTCACAAGTTTCCCCGATTGTATTCGCTGTTTTTCGTTTGCAAATACGCTGAAAAATATTAAGAAAAGTATAACATATAATGTACTGAAAAAGGGAAACTGCAGACAATAAAGCTCCGTTTGGTCCCTTTCTTTAGAGATGGCAGGACCCAGACTCTATGCCGGCAAAAAGTCTGGCAAAAAGTCAGACTCTGTGCTTGACGGAAGCTTCAATCCATGTTAGGGTTCTCATTGGCTAACTTCATAATGCTGTACAGTTGAAACATCCGGAATGCCCAGATACAGACCGGATGCGGATGTCACTCTGGAGAATCTCATTTTTGTTTGAGTACCGAAGGTGCAAGGCGGCCGATACGCTGCCGAAACTCTCAGGTCAAAGGACAGGGTCTTTTCAGGATTCCTTATTTATTATGCAAAAAGAGACCGCCGGAGTATCGGCGGTCTTTCTTAATTTTCGGTATGTTTGCGGGCACTCGCCCATGGCCGCAAGTGTCAATAAACACAATGGCTGAATGCTGCAAACATTCGCACTTCACAGGAGGTATTTTTCACATGCTGCATCTTGTTCAGACAATCAACTCCTACCTGTCGGACTATGTTCTGGTCATCCTGCTGATGCTGGTCGGACTATGGTATTCGATCAGGACCCGCTTTATTCAGATTCGGTGCTTTGGCGAAGGAATCCGGAGTGTCTTCGGAAATCTTTCCCTCAACGGGAAAAAACATGAAAAAGGCATGAGTTCCTTCCAGGCGCTGGCAACTGCCATTGCAGCCCAGGTCGGTACCGGAAATATCGTCGGTGCGTCCGGAGCGATCCTGACCGGCGGCCCCGGCGCTATCTTCTGGATGTGGGTCATCGCCTTCTTCGGCATGGCTACGATCTACGCGGAAGCCGTTCTGGCACAGGAGACCAGGATCCATACCGGAAAAAACCATATCCAGGGCGGACCGGTCTACTACATCAGAACCGCTTTCAAGGGCTCCTTCGGCAAATTCCTGGCTCACTTCTTTGCGGTGGCGATCATTCTGGCACTTGGCTTCTTCGGATGCATGGTACAGTCCAACTCCATCGGCTCCACAATGCACACAGCGTTCGGCATTCCTTCCTGGGTCGTCGGAATCATCCTGGTCGCAGCCTGTGCCGTCATTTTTATCGGCGGTATGGAGCGCCTGGCCTATGTCACGGAAAAAATCGTCCCTGTCATGGCAGCGGTATTTCTGGCAGGCGGCCTGCTCTTCTTCGCATTTTCCACAGTGCTCAGCTGGAACATGTTCGGCCGCATTAACGCAATCTACCTGTTTGGCCACAGATCCGTGATCATCTACCAGATCATCTCCCTGGTCTTCATCTTCCTCGGAACGCTTGCCTCCAACGATCTGGTCTGGGAGCTCTCCGATCTGTTCAACCAGCTGATGGTCATCCCAAACACCATCGCCCTTTTCGCCCTGACCGGCATGGTCCTGAAAGGGGCGCACATGAAGTCAAAATAGGCGGAAAAAAACAGGATGGCATCAATTACCGGCACCCCGCACCCACGAAAAAAGGCGGGATAGCAGCAGCTGGCACCCCGCACCAAAAACTATGTATTAAGGGGATGTTGATCAGCAGAACTTCTCAGCTGATCAGCATCCCCTTCTTATTATTCTTTATATCCGGTAACTCTCAGTCTATACCTCAGCTCATCCCTTTCAGGCGTTTCTCTCGATTGCGCCGCGCAGGATCTGCGCCATCTCATCGATGTGCTGACGCTCTGTGATCAGGGCAGGAACAAAACGAAGGATATTGGAACCGGCGTTGATCATGATCAGGCCGTGGTCCATGGCATCCTTAATGATTGGTCCGACAGGACGGTCAAAAACAAGTCCCTGCATGAAGCCGACACCACGGTGCTCCGTGATGCAGGCAAAATCCTCCTTGAGTTTCTCAAGCGTCTGTGTGAGATAGGGTGCGGTCTCGTTGACATGGTGGACGAGATCGAGCGCCTCATACTGGTCGAGGACCGCGTTGATGGCCGCGCAGGCAAAAGGATTGCCGCCGTAGGTAGTGCCGTGGTCGCCGGCCACCAGGGAACTCTGTCCGATTTCCTCTGTCATAAGGAATGCGCCGACCGGGACGCCGCAGCCCAGGGCCTTGGCACAGGTCATAATGTCGGGGCGGACGCCGAAACGGTGCCATGCAAACATGGAACCGGTGCGTCCCATGCCGCACTGGATCTCATCGAAGATGAGAAGAATGTCTTTTTCATTGCAGAGTTTACGAAGACCCTTGAGAAATTCTTCGCTTGCGGGCTTGAGACCGCCCTCACCCTGAACAGGTTCGACGATGACTGCGCAGGTCTCGTCATTGACCAGTGCCTTTACGCTGTCCAGATCGTTGAGCTGTGCAAACTGAACGTCGCAGGGCATCTGGCCGAAGGCCTCGCGGTAGTGGGGATTACCGGTGACAGACAGAGCACCGTAGGTACGGCCGTGGAAGGAATTCTCCATGGCGATGATCTGGTGGCTTCTCCTGCCGTCCTTGAGAAATGCGTGCTTCATAGCGGACTTGAGTGCACCCTCGATGGCCTCCGCGCCGCTGTTGGTAAAGAAGATACGATCCATACCGGACGCCTTTTTCATCCTGGCTGCCGCATTGATCGCGGGCTCATTGTAAAAATAGTTGGATGTGTGCAGGATCTTGTCGATCTGGGCCTTGAGAGCATCATTATAGGCCTGATTGCCGTATCCCAGGGCAAAAACGGCGATGCCGGACATGAAGTCCAGATACTTTTTGCCGTTTACATCATAGAGATACATTCCCTCGCCGTGATCCAGGACGACCTGATAGCGGTTATAGGTGTGGAGCAGGTCTTTCTCCGCCTGCTCGATCATTGCCTGCATTTTATTTTCTGACATGGTAAATCCTCATCTTTCCAAACTGCTTCAGCATTGTCGGTAAGCAATCCGCCATTCCAACAGGTTTACAGTCTTGGGCTGCTCAGCCCCCGGGGCAGAACAGTGCTTGTTCAAAAAAAGCTACGGTCTTAAGCTGAATACAATGATCAATAGCCCCGCTCAGCGTTGTAGTCACCTTTATAAAATACGGTGCCGACGCCTTTGTCTGTAAAGATCTCGAGCAGCAGGCAGTGGGGAATGCGGCCGTCCAGTATATGGACGCGGTGCACTCCGCCGCGGACTGCGTCTGTGCAGTTGGCCAGCTTGGGAAGCATGCCGCCGCCCACGATGCCGTCCTTGACCAGCGCCTCCGCCTCGGATATGTTGATGCGGCTGATCAGGGAATCAGGCTCATCCAGGCTTCTCAGAACACCGGTGATATCGGTCAGATAGACGAGTTTGTCGGCGCACACGGCACGGGCAATGGCACTCGCCGCCTCATCAGCATTGATATTGTAAGTGTTGAAATCATCATCCATGCCCAGGGGCGCGACGATCGGCAGATAGTCCTTCTCAAGCAGGTCGAAGAGGACTTTGGGATCGACGTCAGTAACTTCGCCGACAAAGCCGATATCCTGTCCGTCTGCATATTTTTTCCTGACATGGAGGAGATTTCCGTCCTTGCCGCTGATACCGACAGCGCGGATACCGAGTTCGGCGACCATAGAGACCAGCTTCTTGGATACGCTGCCCAGGACCATCTCGGCGATCTCGCAGGTCTCCGCGTCCGTGACACGCAGGCCATTGATAAACTTCGCTTCCTTACCGCTCTTCTTGACCCAGCTGCTGATGGCCTTGCCGCCGCCGTGCACGATGATGGGCTTGAAGCCGACGAGCTTGAGCAGGGTGACATCCTGGATGACACTGCGCTGCAGCTCTTCATCGCTCATTGCGCTGCCGCCGTACTTGACGACGATGATCTTGCGGTTGAATTTCTGAATATAGGGGAGCGCCTCAATCAGCACCTGCGCCTTCTGCTGCGCCTCTGTCTGTTCTTTATTCAGATAAGGTTCCATATCTTCTATTTCCTTCCTGACACTTTATATAGTATTTTTCAATTATTATCAGCTGCGGTAATCTGCGTTGATCTTGACATAATCATAGGTCAGATCGCATCCCCAGGCAGTGGCGGATGCCTCACCCATGTGGAACTGAGCCAGAATGGTGACCTTTTCCTTCTTCAGAAGCGCGGTAGCTTCCTCCTCGCTGTAATCCGCGGCTGCGCCTTCGGTGAAGATCAGCATGCTCCTGTCGCCGTCCACAAAATACAGCTGCAGATCATTGGGATCAAAATCGACGCCCGCATAACCCAGTGCGCAGAGGATACGGCCCCAGTTGGCGTCGCTTCCGTATACTGCCGCCTTGGTCAGGCTGGAGCAGATGACAGATTTGGCCAGAATTCTTGCATTCTCAATCGTGTCCATACCCTGCACATTTACTTCGATGAGCTTGGTCGCGCCTTCGCCGTCGCCGGCCATCTGCATAGCCAGATCTCTGCAGATCGTGTACAGGGCCTCATAAAGTGCCTCATAGGCCGGGCCTTCCGCCGCACTGATCACAGTGTTTCCCGCCTCGCCGTTCGCCAGGACCAGCAGGGTGTCGTTTGTGGAGGTATCTCCGTCCACTGAGATCATATTGAAGGTCTCGTCGACAATGGCGCTCACGGCTGTCTGCAGGACATCTGCGTCCACAGCGGCATCCGTTGTCACATAGCCCAGCATGGTGCACATATTGGGATGGATCATACCCGAACCCTTGGACATGCCGCCGACTGTCACGGTCTTCCCTTCGATTTCAAAGGTGCAGGCACACTCCTTCTTGTGGGTATCTGTGGTCATAATGGCCCTGGCCGCAGCTGTGCCGTGCTCCAGATCCTCTCCCAGGCTCTTGGCCAGCGCCGAGACGCCCGCCCGGATGCGGTCGATGGGGAGCTGGAAACCTATGACGCCGGTGGAGCCGACCAGAACGGAATCTGCCGGGATATTCAGACAGGAAGCTGCTGCTTCAGCCGTCTGACGGCAGTAATCCAGTCCTTCCTGCCCGGTGCAGGCATTGGCAATACCGGAGTTGACGACCACGGCGTGCATGGGCTTTCCGCTCTTAACCAGGTCTCTGTCCCAGATGACCGGCGCCGCCTTGACGACGTTTCTGGTAAAAGTACCGGCAGAAGAACAGGGCGAAGCACTGTAGATCATCGCCATATCCGTTCTGCCCTCATATTTGATCCTTGCGGCTGTCGATGCCGCCGAAAAGCCTTTTGCGGCTGTGACGCCGCCCTCAATTCTTGTCACTTTTACGCTTCCCATACTCCACCTCTTCTATATAATAATTATGAAATTAATAATTATAAAATCATTTATTATGCTCAATTATCTACTTATTCTTCCTGATATTCCACGAATCTTGTGATGTTCTCCTCGTTAAGGTCAAACTGGTAATAATTGCAGTCCTGCCTGCATGTCCAGCCGATCTGTCTCCAGAAAGCATTTCCGACATCATTTTTCGTAAAAGCGATCAGGGTGATGCGGTTGATCCGCTCCCTTCGCAGCGCGTTCATGCAGTAGCCCACCATCCTGCGTCCGATGCCCTGTCTGCGGAATTTTTTTGCGACACAGACATGATAGAAGCATCCCTGTCTGCCATCGCTCCCGCACAGGATCGCGCCGACGACCTTTTCGCCGCAGACCGCGACCACACTTGTCGTGGGATTCCGTTTTAAGAAACGGTCCACTTCTTCCTTTGTATCATCTATGCTCCGGATCCCGAAGCCATGGATCGTCATCCAAAGATGCCGCACCTGCTCATAGTCTCCGATGACCATGGCGCGTATGCGGATTGGTGCCGAATTGATCTGTTCTGCCATAAATCTCTCTATCTTTCCAAACATGCCGCCCGTAAGGGCGCTTTACACACGTTATTCCATTATAATACAAACTTTCGCACATGCAAGAAGGATAATCTATTCTTATTTTATTGCTCGTTACTATTCACAGTCCCTTCGGAACTGTGATAGTAACTTGCGTTTGCCCATTCCAAATGCTCTTCGAGCATGGGCAAACGCCGTTTTACTCGGGTTTTTGCATGAAAAAACACATGCAAAAACACCTCGAACGCGGAGACTGTGAATAGTAACTATTGCTCCTCTATTACTCCTCGGCACTCTCTCCTGAGAGCGGAGCAAAAACTCAAATTGGTTCAAGCAGGTCTCAGGTCTGTTCGATCCCCGCCTGCGGAGGCGGCCGCGTTGTTAGATAATATACACCCAACTTGTATATATGTCCAGTGCAAATGCATATTATTTCTATTTATGCACGCTTTATGCAATAATTATTAATAATATTCATATTTTGGGTCTTGCATTAGCTTGTTCGATGTTGTATAGTGATAATCGTTCGGGCGGACAGCCTCTTCAATGTCCGCATTGATCTGATCATACAGTCACAGCGCAGGCAGCTGTGCTTCATCCATATCTGCGGACAGAAGATCATGACTGCAGATGATCATCACAAAATGAAATAAGAAGAAAAACAGGAGGTTTTTATCATGAGCACTGCAAACGAAAAAGTTATTCTGGCATACAGCGGCGGTCTGGACACAACAGCGATCATTCCCTGGCTGAAAGAAAACTACGGTTTTGACGTCATCTGCGTCTGCATCGACTGCGGACAGGAAGAAGAGCTGGACCACCTCGATGAGCGCGCGAAATACTGCGGCGCCGAGAAGCTCTACATCATCGATGTGACAGAAGAATTTGCAGACGAATACATCGTTCCCTGCGTGCAGGCTCATGCGGTATATGAAAACAAATACCTCCTGGGCACTTCCATGGCCCGTCCCCTGATCGCCAAGAAGCTGGTTGAGATTGCCCGCAAGGAAGGCGCGACCACTATCTGCCACGGTGCGACCGGCAAGGGCAACGACCAGATCCGTTTCGAGCTGGGCATCAAGGCACTCGCCCCCGACCTCAATATCATCGCTGCATGGAGAAGCCCCAAGTGGAATATGGACTCCCGTGAGTCCGAGATCGCATACTGCCAGGCACACGGCATCGATCTTCCCTTCTCCGCAGACAGCAGCTACAGCCGCGACCGCAACCTCTGGCACATCAGCCACGAGGGACTCGAGCTCGAAGATCCTTCTCTTGCTCCCAATTATGACCACCTCCTGGTACTGAGCCAGACTCCCATGAAGGCTCCCGATGAGATCACCTACATCACCCTGACCTTTGAGGCGGGCGTACCCAAGACCCTGAACGGCGAGGCCATGTCCGTCGCCAACATCATCCGCAAGCTCAACAAGCTGGGCGGCGAGAACGGCATCGGTATCATTGATATCGTCGAGAACCGTGTCGTCGGCATGAAATCCCGCGGCGTCTATGAGACCCCCGGCGGAACCATCCTGATGGAAGCACACCAGCAGCTTGAAGAGCTCATCCTCGACCGTGAGACATACGAACTCAAGGACGAGATCGGCCACAAGTTCGCAAGCCTCGTCTACGAAGGCAAGTGGTTCTCCCCTCTCCGCGAGGCAGAGCAGGCCTTCATCGAGTCCACACAGAAATATGTCACAGGCGAAGTGAAAATGGGCCTCTACAAGGGCAACATCATCAAAGCCGGCACAACATCTCCTTACTCCCTGTACAGTGAGAGCCTGGCCTCCTTCACTACCGGCGACCTCTATGACCACCACGACGCAAGCGGCTTCATCACCCTGTTCGGCCTTTCCACCAAGGTCCGCGCCATGAAGATGCAGCAGGCAGGAATTCTGGAGAAATAATCCGTTTTTTCTCCGGACCTGACCGGGAACCATTCGAAAAAATCCGGACAGCATCCCGCTGCAGACAATTAAAATAATTTTTTTACAGTTACAGTTCCTGCCTTTGGGGCACGGACTGTAACTGTTTTTTTGCCCTTCCACGGATGCTGAACGTTACTGTATTATTATTACTGTATTTTTAGCTACTGTACAGACCCACCTGAAACGCGAGGTGTTTTTCGCGCGCTTTTCGCGAAAAAACCGAGTTAAACGGCGAAAATCGCGCGCACAGCGCAGACAAAGCTTCACTTTGTTGGAATGCGATTTTCGCAACGTTACTTGTACACGCCCTCGATAGGGCGTGTACAGTAACTATTTTTATTGGTGCCCTTTGTTTTTCCGCTTCTCCCTTGCGCCGGAACATGATAGCCATTAAAATAGGGAAAGCGCAGGGCATCCTGCCCTGGCGGATCATCACTTGCGGATATTCACTTGCGGATATTCGCTTGCGAATAATCATAAATACAGCCGCAGCAGCGGCATCATACATAAAAGAGGTTTACGAATGCTCGCAAGAATCATACTCATTGTATATCTTATACTCGTCAATTTTTTGGGTATCGCCTCCATGGCATCCGACAAGATCCGCGCTATGGAACACCGCTACCGCATTCCGGAAGCCATCCTGATCCTGTTCGCCATCATCGGCGGCAGTATCGGCTCTCTTCTGGGAATGCTGCTCTTCCACCACAAGACACGCAAACCCTTATTCCGATTCGGTCTGCCTCTGATCCTGGTGGTCCAGATCGGTCTCATCATACTTTTGCGTTCCCTTGTTGTAACCATCCAGTTCATCTGACGTCCTTTTTAATGAGGTTGCGGAAATGATCGCACTTAAAATCACCGGCCTTGGCAGTTTCATGTCAAGGCTGTTTTCAGGAAACACCTTCGATTCCTTCCTCCTTGCAGAGGGCACGCTGCAGATGGGCGTGACCTGGCAGGTGGACGGAAAACTGAACAGGGATTTTTATGAAAAAGACGTCTGGGAGGATCCTTCACAGCGTCCTTATGACTACATGTCCTGGAGCGAAGTGCGTCCCGCCCTGCGGGAACTGATCCGGGGCAAAAAAGCCCCTGTCTCCTTCCGGTTTGTCCTTCATTTAAAGCCTGAGCTGATGCAAAGCCTGCTCCAAGAGGAGGGCGACAGTGAGCTTCTCTCCTGCGTCGGCGCCTTCGTCCTGACCATCCGCTACAAAGAAGGCCAGGTATCCCTGCTCTCCGGAATTTCCATGAAAAGCTTTACTATGAATAAAAATGCTGATATATTGTGGGACAAAGTAATCCGCAGGTTCCTTCAGGCAAAGGAAATCGCCTTTGAAACGCTTTGATAAATACAGTCTTTGAGAAGGAATTCTTGTCAGGATGCGTTACGGATCGCTACTGATACTGTTCCTTTTCAGACTGCGGAATCTTTATATTTATCTCATGAGAAAGGAGTGTACATGCGCCATATTCTGACACCACTGGATTTTTCTGTAAGTGAACTTGATCAAATCTTCGACACAGCAGCAGACATTGAAGCAAATCCCAAAAAGTACGCGAATGCATGCCGCGGAAAGAAACTGGCGACACTCTTCTATGAACCTTCCACCCGAACCAGGCTGAGCACGGAGACAGCCATGCTGAATATGGGCGGATCCACCATGGGCTTCTCGGATGCCAACAGCTCCTCTGTCTCCAAGGGCGAGAGCATAGCCGATACCATCCGCACAGTCTCCTGCTTTGCGGATATCGCAGCGATCCGGCATCCCAAAGAAGGTGCGGCCATGGTCGCAAAACAGGCCTCCCGCATCCCGATCATCAACTGCGGCGACGGCGGCCACCAGCATCCCACCCAGACGCTGACCGACCTCCTCACCATCCGGTCCCTGAAAAAGCGGCTCAACAACATGACCATCGGCCTCTGCGGCGACCTCAAGTTCGGCCGGACAGTCCACTCCCTGATCGCCGCCATGTCCCGCTACCAGGGCATCCGCTTTATTTTCATCTCTCCTAATGAACTTCGGATTCCGGACTATGTCACCGACATGCTCGATGAAAAGGGCATCCCCTACCAGGAGAATGTCCGCCTCGATGATGTCATCGGCCGGCTGGATATCCTCTACATGACCCGCGTACAGCGCGAACGTTTCTTCAACGAAGAGGACTACGTCCGCCTGAAAGATTTCTATGTTCTGACCAAAAAAACTATGCGCAGGGCCAAGAACGACATGTTTGTCCTCCATCCCCTTCCCCGCGTGAACGAGATCTCGGTCGAGGTCGACAATGATCCCCGCGCCGCCTATTTCAGACAGGTACAGTACGGCGTCTATGTCCGCATGGCCCTCATCCTCACACTGCTCGGGATCAAAGTCAATGATGACGGAGAAGTTATCGAAGAAGGACCCGGAAAACTTCCCCTGTGATGCTGTTATTCTGTTATCAGGCTTTTCAAAACATCAGGAGTTTTGAGGTTGTGCACAGTAACAAGATTTGATCCCAAACAGGAAAAGGCACTTCAGAAAAGGAGAATAACATGCTGAATGTAGGAAAAATTGAAAACGGAATCGTGCTCGACCATATCCAGGCAGGCAAGAGCATGCTGATCTACCATTATCTGGAACTCAACAAGCTGGACTGCACTGTTGCCATCATCAAAAATGCCCGCAGCAACGCCATGGGCAAAAAAGATATTCTCAAGATCGAGACTGACGCCCACAGCATTGATCTGGATGTCATCGCTTTCATCGATCCGGACGTCACCGTCAACATTATCAAAGGCGGCGAGCTGGTCGAGAAAAAGCGCATCTCACTTCCCAAAGAAGTCAAAAACGTCATCAAGTGCGCCAACCCCCGCTGCATCACCTCGATCGAGCAGGGAGTCCAGCACATGTTCTATCTCGCCGATTCAAGGCGCAACATCTACCGCTGCCGCTATTGCGACGAGAAATATACCGAGCAGGAAATCGAGTGGTAATTATGAATGCCGACTACAGAGAAACAGATATTTACGGACCCGGTCTGGATATCGAAAAATACAGAAGCGACGTGGATAAAACCCTGCGTAAGACCTTCAAGCACGATCTGGTCGGCCGCTTTGAGAAGGCTGTCGTACAGTACCAGCTGGTGGAGGAAGGCGACCGGATCGCGGTCTGCATCTCCGGCGGCAAGGACTCCATGCTCATGGCAAAGCTCTTTCAGGAACTTAAGCGTCACAACAAGTTCCCCTTTTCCCTTGTCTTTCTGAGCATGGACCCAGGGTATCTGTCCGAAAACAGACAGCTCATTGAAAAAAACGCGGAGCTGCTCGGCATCCCTCTTGAGATCTGTGGCACCAACATCTTCGATGCCGTCTACACCATCGAAAAGTCT
>Ga0310695_10011906_pt1 | contig 12306 bp, 6 predicted proteins | sample RumenRJG_04DNA_FD_203882 | JGI IMG/M metagenome (GOLD analysis project Ga0310695, IMG submission 203882) | Bovine rumen microbial communities from Lethbridge, Alberta, Canada - RJG_04 (v2) (version 2) | ecosystem: Host-associated > Mammals > Digestive system > Stomach > Rumen | place: Canada... | reverse complement strand
TGCGCTAATGTAGGAGGTCACGCTTCCCAGCGTGACACCTGCCACTTCTTATGCCACCTATGTGCTGTTGCGACGCTGGGAAAGGCTACGGGTAGGCGAGCGTAGCTCGGGAATGGCGTCGCCTCCTACGCTGCCACCGATGCGCCAATGTAGGAGGTCACGCTTCCTAGCGTGACACCTGCCACTTCTTATGCCACCTATGTGCTGTTGCGACGCTGGGAAGCGTCGCCTCCTACGCTGCCACCAATGCGCCAATGTAGGAGGTCACGCTTCCTAGCGTGACACCTGCCACTTCTTATGCCACCTATGTGCTGTTGCGACGCTGGGAAAGGCTACGGGTAGGCGAGCGTAGCTCGGGAATGGCGTCGCCTCCTACGCTGCCACTTATGCGCTGTTCCGCCCCCACAGGACGGTGGGGCATCAACGACGGATGAGCGTAGAACCCTTGAAGGTGGGCTCTTGACTGTCGAGCTGAAGGGCATAGACAGCGTGTGGGAGCTGTGCAAGGCTGACGGTGTAACGGTCGTTGCCAGGAGGTAGGATGTGGTGGGCTACCACCTGTCCAGACGACTGGTAGATGGTAAGCTGCAGCGGCTTCTCAGCCGACTTGTCAAGACAGATGGTCAGCTGTGCGTCGCCGTTGAAACCGAAGCGTACACCTTGCGGCTGTTCCTGTGAGATCGCCTCGATACCAGAATAGCCCAGAATGTAGAGCAGGCCCCTATAGGCATCTATCTCGCCATAGCCCCATAGGTTGTTGGGGCGTTCAGAAACATCGTCTATCGGTCGGCAGGTATGCTCCATCACCTCGCGCACCTCTTGTGGCGTGAGGTCGGGCTTGGCTTGCAGCCATAGTGCTATAGTGCCAGCGACGGCAGGAGTAGACATCGACGTGCCTGACTCGTTGCGCCAGGGGTACTGCCTTCCGTCGTATTCAGACATACCCGTGTAGACATAATGTCCTGCGGGGTTGGTATGTGCTTCGTAATAGAACGAGCTGGAGGAGGAGATGACATTGGTACCGTTGGCCACGACGTCGGGTTTCGTGCGGTGGTCGAAGGTGGGTCCCACACTGGAATACTGTGCCTTGACACCACCGCTTCCCCAGTCGCGATTCCAATACTTTCCATTGATGTCGGTATATCCCTGCCGATAGGAGGTGGCCCCTACGCAGACGACGGCAGGAGCGCTGCCAGGCGAATAGATGCTGTGGGAGGCTTCACCGGGTCCCTCGTCGTAGGCTTGCCGGTCTTTATACTTAAACTTTCCTGCGACGCGGAAGATCTCTACATCGGCTTCCTCACCGACAACCTCCACCTCGACGGGTACAGAGTAGCCGAAGTTGTGCTGCGCCACCTGTATAAAGACCTCGAAGGCCATCTCCTCCGGATTGTAGCACGAGGGATAGCCCGCCATCTTTACGATATAGGTGTCCTCGCCGATGAGGAGCGTATCCTCCACGAGCGAGTCGGCTTCGGCATAGACGTCGGCAGAATGAAGGAGATGCTCGTAGGGGTTATCCTTTTCAATGTAGAATCGCACGGCGAGGTCGAAATGCTTGTCGGCACGCATAGAGAAATAGGCATTGTTGGGTCCGTTGGCGATATAGGTGTTGAGCCGCTCCGTTCCAGATGGTTTATGCAGATAGGTACTGTAATGGCCTTCGTTGCCTGCCGACGCAACAATGATGCGCCCCGGGCCTACCAGACTGTCCAGGAAGGCGTACATCAGCTGGTCGGTGCCTTCGAAGTCTTGATGCGAACCCTCGCTGAAGGAGACCACGCAAGGCTTTCCCTGCGACTCGGCATAGTCCAGTATATACTTAAAGCCGAGCATGTCGGTGGCTGAGGTGTACTTATACTCATCGTCAGGATTGATAAACGCCGTATCGGCGCTCACGGTATTGCTGACCAGACAGATGTCGCTCTCGAAGGCAACGCCGCGATAGGGAGTGCCAAAGCCTGTTCCGGCAGCTATGCCGAGCGTGTGTGTGCCATGATACTGGGCCAGGCCGTCGCGCGAATGGGCGTAAGCAAGGATATCGTCGGGCGTGGTATATTCGGCTCCGACATACATCTGGCTGTCGATGGTGTCTTCCGACAAATGATCCCAGAAGCGGCGAATGCGCAGTTCGGAGAGATCGACGGAGCGGAAATTGGGATGGGTAAGATCGAAGCCGATGTCTTCCACGCCAACGACAACCCCTTGCCCAGTGAAAGCCTGTGGCAGGTTGGTTCCCCGGTGCAAGGGCAGGATGTTGTTCATCAGGAGTGTGGTGTCGAGCAATAGGGTGTTCGGCTCACGCGCCTCGATGCGCATGACATGACGGTTGTTGGAGAGACGGCCCAACTGCCTGAGCGGGATATCGGCAATATGCAACGCCCCATAGTTGGCCAGCGAGCGGCATCCGTGAGCCGACAGCACCTCTTCGGCATCGCTGCCGTCTAAGAGCACGAAGGCACAGACACGGGGGTGAGAGGTGAGAGGTGAGAGGTGAGAGGTGAGGGGTGAGAGGGTGCGCGAATGGCTCATCACCGCCTTGCGGAGCATCGGCGACAGTTTCGACATGTTATATTGCACCTGTGCAGCGGCCTTGCCTCCTTGCAGCAACAGCAGGCAAAGCGGAAGCATCATCAGCGCGATGTTTCGGAGCGACTTGGTTATTCTTACTTTATACATATTTTTTGCTTTCTTTGGTATTGCCATATCTCGAGGCTGTTGATGACATTCTGCCACAGCACATAGCAGCCAGCACCGACAGAGGCAACGGGGTTGAGATAGATATAAGACACCCAGATGGAGAGGGCTGTATTCTTTTGAAACAGTGCCTGCCCGCTGTTGAGAGGCTCGCCCAACCAATGACCCACGCCACGTCCGAGAGCATACTGCACGAAACACACAACGAGGGTGGCAAGGGCAATGGCTGCGAGGAGCACGAACGATGCCTCGCTGTGAACAATGTTCTTCACCGTGATGCCTGCCGTGATGGCAAGCGAGAAGGCCCAGCAATAGAAGCTGAGATTGGGCTTCGAAGCGATCCACAGATGCAGACGTTGCGACGTGTGCTGCACCGTCCAACCGAGCAACAGCGGTAGCAGCAACACCAGTGCAAGCTTACGCAGGATGACGAGGAAGGCCGCCCAGAAAGAGAGGTCGGCCGATGGCTCGAGCAACGGGAACACGACGGGTATGATGAGTGCTTGGGCGAAAGATGATATAACGGTGAAGGCCGACATCGTGGAGATGTTGCCTCCCAGTTTTCCGACGATGACGGGTGCTGCTGTTGCCGAAGGAGCAATGACGCAAGTGAGGACGGCTTCGAGCAGCAGGAGGCCGCCTTGGCCTTCGAGCTGCGAGGCTTCGAGGTTGCGAAGGTGCGAATGGAGGAGAAGGATGGCGGCAACGTTGACAGCGGTGAGGACGATCTGCGCCAGCAGCACACCGAGATGCCATCGGTGGGGACGCATCTGGTGGAAGTCCACCTTACAGAAGGTGACGAAGAGCGTTGAAAAGACAGACAGCGGGAAGATGGTGTCGAAGATGCGGCCCATGACATCGCCTGCCCCGTCGAGGGCCGGCGTGAGGTAGAAGAGCAGATAAGACAAAGTGCCCACAGTGATGGCTACGGGCAATGTCCAGTTGCGGAGGAAACGTAACACTATTTACGATTTTACTATTTACTATTTACGATTTACTTTTTTGATGCTCTATGATTTGAGGGTGACGATATTGTCGCTGACAACAACGCGTCCCATCACCTCAAGGTAGTCGATGGCATGCTGGATGACGGCGTCGGTACGCGCTGTGCGACGAGCGAATCCCAACACGCGGACAGCCTGCCGATAGAGTTCTTCCTTCGGTATGGAGACGGTCTGCTCTACCGTGTAGGCCACAGCTTTCTGTATCTCGGAGGGCGGGATAAGTCCGATGTCCTTGTTCTGATAGGCTTTCGGCAAGTGATACTCGGCTGTCTTCTCCACCTTGAGGTCGTTGACGTTGAAAGCCTTGGCCGCTATCTTCTTGGCTTCTTCGGAAGCATCGGCCTTGGGCTTGATGTTGTTCTTGATGTCTTCCAGCCTATGGAGGATGCGCTCCACCACCTTGTCGCGGTTGGCATACCAGTCGACCGTCCACACGCGCATGATGTTCCACGAGAGCCCTTTCAGCACACCCGTCTGCACTATCTCGCGGTCGCGGACGGTCTTGGTGTCATAGTATTTCCGGCCGTCGCAGAGGATGCCCATGATATACTCGTCGCTGTTGTCGGGATTCACCACGGCGATGTCTATCTTGAACTGGCTGCGGCCCACGTCGGTCATCACGTCGTAGCCATGCTGGCGCAGCTCGTCGGCGATGAGGCCGATCATCTCGCGGTCGTCGCCGGTATCGTTGCTCTCTTGCTGGAAGAGGGGCAGCTGCTGTTCGGTGTCGAAGAATCCCTTGTCGGCAAACTCGATGAAGTGTTTCAGTCCTTCCACACCCTTTGCCTTCGAGCGGTTCATGTCTATCTGCTCGGCCCTGAGCGTGGCAAAGACGATCATCTCGTAGCGTGCACGGCTGACAGCCACGTTGAGTCGCCGCTCGCCACCCTCGTTGTTGAGCGGTCCGAAGTTCATCGACACCCGCCCGTCGACATCAGGACCGTAGCCTACGGAGAAGAGGATGACATCGCGCTCGTCGCCCTGCACATTCTCGAGGTTCTTGACGAAGATGCGCTCCTCCATGTTCATCGTCAGCTGTTCGAGTTCAGGCCGCTGTGCCAGTTCGTCGATGAGGATATCTTCTATCAGGTTCTGCTGCACCTTGCTGAAACTGACGATGCCGATGCTGAACTTGCGCAACTCGGGGTCTTCGAGACGTCGTATCACCTCCTGGACGATGGCCTGGGCTTCTGCGGGGTTCGACCGTGTGTGTCCCTTGTCGTAAGTTCCCTCTACGCGTACGAGCCTTACCTTCGACTTTCGGTCGTCTGTGCTGGGGAAGGTGCGCAGCTTACCCTCGTAATACTGCTGGTTGCTGAAGGCTATGAGCGACTCGTGTTTCGAGCGATAGTGCCAGGAGAGGTAGTGTCCGGGCATGGAGAGTGTGATACAGTCGTCGAGGATGCTGTCCATGTCGTCTATCTCGGCCTCGTCCTCGTCAACCTGTTGTGTGGTAAAGAAGCTGGTGGGCGGCATCTGCTTCGGGTCGCCGACACAGATGAGTGCCTTGCCGCGGGCTATGGCTCCGATGGCCTCGCTGGTGGGCATCTGCGAAGCCTCGTCGAAGATGACGAGGTCGAACTTCTCGCCGTCCATGTCGATATATTGTGCCACGCTGATAGGACTCATCAGCATGCAGGGACACAGCTTGGGCAGCAATGTGGGTATCTGGTCGATGATCTTTCGGATGCTCATGCCTCGTCCTCCGTTGGCGATGTTGCGCTTGAGGATGCCCATCTCAGAGTTGGACGTTGCTGCCAGCGTTTGCGAAGGCACCTTTGCCGCCAGCGAGCAGTAGAGCTCTTTCTTGCTCAGGTCCTGGAAGGTATAGGTGGCCTGTTTGTATTTCTCCACAAGGTCTTCGAAGATCAGTCCGTTGAACTTTGCCAGCATGGGGTCCTGCTCTACGATGTGCATGGCCTGCTGGTGGCAGAGCGTCTTCACCAAGGCATCGCGCACCTCGGCGGGTTGCTTTCCGTGCTGCTCGAAGGCTTCGACGACGGCAACCAGTCCGTCGTTCATCAGCTGCTGGCGCTTTTCTACCCAGAGACACCAGTCTTTCAGCCGTCCCTCGTTGGAGAGCCATGTCGACGTCTTCTCGTACACCTCGGCGAGCCGTCGTTCGCCCTTTGCCTTTGTGTCGACAAGCTTCAGCAAAGCGTCGAGCCGCCCGTTCACCTTGTCGCGCTGCTTCACCATATCGGCCAGTCGCTCGCTTGTCATCGTCTGGAAGATGGCCTGCTCCGTCTGGTCGTAGTCGGCCTTGTGGCGCAGACAGAAATCTTTCAGCTGGGCGATGTATTCGCGCTGGTGTGCCAGGAGCTGAGGCACCTCGTCGAAGACGGCCGTTGGAACATACTGCCTGACCGTCTTCATGAAGCTACGCTTGGCAAAGAAACGAGGAAGGAACCACTTCTGCCCCACGATTTCCCATTGGTCTTCCAGGTCGTCGGCATTCAGGCGTACAAACTCCTGTGCATTGCGACGGGGCAGATGGCTCAGTGCCTCCGCCATCTTGCCCACCCATTCCAGGTCGTCATCGGCCATCTCCATGCTGAAGGGCAATGCTTGGCGGGCACGCTCCGCTTCTTCGTAGTCTTTGCCATAGGCATCGACGGCTTTCATCAGCAGCTGCAGATGTGCCGACGAGCTTTCCTTCGGGTAGAGTCCGTCGAGCGGATGCCCTGTAGGATGACCAGCCACGCGGAATACCGTATCGAGGCCTTCTATCGTTTCCGTCCATCGTGCCATGTCGGCCTTTGTCACTTTGTCGGGAGCAGGCAGACTGCCCTTCAGCTCTTCGCCCTTGATAGACAGGCAGTGAGTGATGCAGTCGTAGAGCGACATCTGCGACGGCTGCTTCCAGTGGAGCGCCTCGATATAGGTCATGAGCTCCTTGCGGTGGGCAAAGAGCCGCTCGGAGGTCTGCTGGTAGTCGGCAGGCTCCTTGGTGTGCACCACGTCGAGCGCCTTCTGCATCTGTCGGAGGAAGTAGCTCTTGGTCACTTTGTTCGAGTGCAGCTCCAGGCAGAAGGGAGCCAGTCCTACCTTGTCCAAGCGTTTCTCCACCACTTCGAGGGCCGCCATCTTCTCGGCCACGAACAAGACGCGCTTGCCCTGATACAGGGCGTTGGCTATCATGTTGGTGATGGTCTGCGACTTTCCCGTTCCGGGAGGTCCGTAGAGGATGAAGCTCTTTCCCCTACCCGACTCGATGACGGCTTCGAGCTGCGACGAGTCGACGTCGATGGGGATGCAGAAATCCTTCGGCTGGCTTGTCTTGTCTATCTCGCGCGCATCGATGACATCGTCCACATCTTCCAGCTTGACGAGACCTTCCATGAGCGATTTCACGATGACGTTCTCCTTCAGCTTCTCGGCATTGTTGTGCAGGTCGTTCCACATGACGAACTTGTTGAACGAGAACAGGCCCAGCTCGGCCTCCTCCATCACCTGCCAGCGCTTCATATCCTTGACGGCATGGCGCACGGTGTTCAGGATCTTGATGATGTCGACGCCACTCTCGTCTACGGGGAGGGGCTGCAGCACGCTCAGGTCGATGGCAAACTGCTGCTTCAGGAGTTCGAGCAGCGTCGTATTGATGATCGACTCCTCGTCGCGTGTGCGCAGCACATAGTTGTTGCCCGACTTACGGATGATGTCTACGGGCATCAGCACCACAGGGGCGAAGCGGGCCAGCGTGCTGCGTTCGCTCTCGAACCACTTCAGCATGCCGAGCACGAGGAAGAGCGAGTTGGCACCATTCTCTTCGAGCGAGTTGCGGGAAGCACGGAAGACGAACTTCAGTGCGTTCTCCAGGTCCTTCTCGCTGTGGTAGGAGATGAGGTGGCGGTGCTTCTGAATCTCCTCCACCACCTTCTCGCTGAGGTGGGAGGCCTGTTGGCGCGAGTCGTACATACCGTCGGCGGTGGGCAGGATGGGCTTTTCGGGATAGGGGTCGATGACGTAGTCCTCGCCGGCATGGAGATTGTCTTCGAGTTTGTCGATGCCAAAGGAGACGAAGGGGATGATACGTCGTCCCAGCTTGCAGTTGATGAGGTTGTTGCGCAGCGAGAAGTCGAGCAGCTTGCGCTCCCAGATGGTCTGCTTGGTTATTTCTTTGGGAGCTTCGCCGTCGTCGATATGCAGATAGTAGTCGTCGGGCTCGAGCATCACCTGATAGTCCTGGCAGAACACCTCCTCGCCATCCACGCTGATGCGGATGGTGAAGGTTGTCTGCTCCGTCTCCGTGAGGTTGAGCAGCACCTGTTCGTCGGCAGCGATGTCGAGGTCGGGCTGTATGTTCGTGTTGGCTGCTATCGTCCCTAACTGCAACAGCTGTTCCCGGATGTGCTCACCCTTGAGGTGGAGCACCACATTGTTCCAGTCTTCCTCGTCGGCATTCATCAGCGAGCAGGCAATCACCTCTTTCACGCCGTTGAGCGCCTTAGCATAGTTGATGCGCGAATGATACTCCAAATAGAACTGACCGTTTCGCCTTCCTTTGATATTATTCTCTCCGTCCATAGCCCAAAAACTTTATTGTAAACGCAATTTGACGGCAAAGATACTGATTTTTTTTGAATTAGCACATACAAAAGGCTGAATATTTTTCCTATAACCCCTAATTTGACTTTTTTTTTCATGCCTTTCGCCGCTCATGTTAGCCTTTTCTTGCGGCGCAACTATCCACAAAGCAGCACAATCTCCATTCAGAAAACTTTCGCCGAAAAACATATCAACACCTCACCAAACCGCCTTGAATCCCCCTGTAGCAAAGGCTTTCCGGGCTTTTTGGTGAGGTGTTGGGCATTTTAGTCGATCTCTTCGTCGGCCTCATAACCGCCCATCTCGCGGATGGCGTTCTTCAGCATGGTGTATTGCTGATAGAGGTTGTTGACGGGCTCCTCGCCTACGGTGTAGTCGTGCTGAGGCGACTTGAGGAAGAACGAGAGGAAGCGCTGCGTGCCGTAGCGTCCTGCCCGTGCTGCCAGGTCGGAGAGCAGACAGAGGTCCAGACAGAGCGGGGCAGCCAGGATAGAGTCGCGGCAGAGGAAGTTGATCTTGATTTGCATCGGATAGCCCAGCCATCCGAAGATGTCGATGTTGTCCCAGCCCTCTTTGTTGTCGTTGCGCGGGGGATAGTAGTTGATGCGCACCTTATGATAGTATTGCGTGTCCTCGTCGTTGCCGTGGCCGTAGAGGTCGGGCTGCCAGTCGGGTCGCAGGATGGTCTCCAGGGTGGAGAGCTTCGACACCTCCTTCGTGCGGAAGTTGGCGGGCTCGTCGAGCACCAGTCCGTCGCGGTTGCCGAGGATATTGGTCGAGAACCAGCCGTTCAGGCCCAGCGAGCGCACGCCGATGATGGGAGCAAAGCCACTCTTGACGAGGGTCTGTCCGGTCTTGAAGTCCTTGCCGGCTATCGGCATCTTCGTCTGTTCGGCCAGCTGCCACATGGCGGGAATGTCGACCGTCGTGTTGGGTGCACCCATGATGAACGGGGCTCCCTCCTGCAGGGCTGCATAGGCATAGCACATCGACGGGGCGATGTGTTCGCGGTCGTCGGCCTTCATCGCTGCTTCCAGGTCGTCGAGACGATAGTGCACCTTCTCGTCGACGGGAACATAGATCTCCGTCGAAGCGGCCCAAAGCACCACGACGCGCTCCACCTGTTTCTCCTGCTTGAAGCGTCGGATGTCTTCGCGCAGTGCCTCCACCATCTGCCAGCGCGTCAGCCCGGCCTTCACGTTGTCGCCGTCCAGACGCTTGGCGTAGTTCTTGTCGAAGGCGGCCTTCATCGGAACAATCTGCTCCAGCTCGTCGCGCACCAGGTTGATGTCTTTCTCTTTCAGCACCTCGGCATACATGGCAGCCTGATAGGCATTCTGCGGATAGACATCCCAGCAGCCAAAGACGATGTCGCTGAGCTGAGCCAGCGGTGCGATGTCGCCAACGTGCAGATACTGTTTCTCTTCGCCCTTGCCGACACGAATCTTGTCGTACTGTGTGAACGAACCGACTGGCTTGCCCAATCCCTTGCGTGTAAGGAGCACACCCGTCATAAACGTTGTGGAGACAGCTCCGCAACCGACTACCAGAACACCCAGTTTCCCTGAGGCAGGTTTGACATTTGTTTGTTTCATGATTGATTGTTGTTTTGTAAAGTTTGTTTGTTTGCTCGCGAGTCAGTTTATTGCTTGCAGAGTTAGTTTACCAATTTGCAAAAGTACATATTATTTTTCTAACAAGCATACAATCCCCCCCGTTTTTTATTGTTGTTAAGAAAAAAATGGAAATATTGTACGATGCATCTGATGGAGTCCTCGACTGAGACAAGGAGTTTTGTCAAAAATCCTATAAGGAAAGTTGCAAAACTTACCTTCACTACCTTCACCGTGGTAGTTATCGCATGCTATTGCTGTGGTGCTAGAACGGGGGGTCTCTGTTCACATGATCCAGGGAATCAAAAACCTGTCCCTCCGATTTTTAGTTATCTTCTTTCTCGTATTCTTCTCTTGTGAATGATGTCTTAGAGCAATTTTCATGTTAGGTGCAAAATAAATCGGGCTACCCAGAGCGGATGCCCGAAAATTTGGTGGTACGATAACGGATATTCATTTTTTTTATCTTGTTTTTATTGGTTTATTCAGAAATAATGCTTAACTTTGCACGCATGAACCTAAAATGTTGGAATTATGACAGCAGTACAACTAAATGCGATGAATACAGAGCTTTGGCAGAGCATCGGTGCCATTGCCGACAGTGAACCGCTGATGAGGCGCTTGACCCGGTATGCCAAGAAATTGGTAAAGGAAAAAGAAGATCCCACCTTGATGACCAAGGAGGAGTTCTTTGCTAAGTTGGATCGTGCAGAAGATCAAGCTGCTCGTGGTGAGGGGATGAGAAAGCTTCCGGGGGAAGATTTGGAAACTTTTCTAAAGCGCAACGGGTATGCCGTATGATGTTGTCATTATGCCTGAAGCGGCATTGGATTTGCAACGCCTTGCAAAGAGCGAGCCAAAGGCTTTTTCCAAAGCTAATCGGCTTATCGCAGAGCTGGAGACACATCCGAAGACTGGCCTTGGTCACCCCGAACCATTGAAGGGGAAACCCGAAAATCGTTGGAGCCGGGAGATTACGAGGAAACACCGTCTGGTGTATCGCATTTTTGACACTGAGGTTGTTGTCGAAGTGCTTTCTGCCTATGGGCACTATAATGACAAATAATCTGCCCATATCTCTTTTTGTGTTGCATTCATTTGTCTGGTGGTCAGTTTTTTCGTACATTTGCAGCAAAACAAAAGAATACCGAAAATGAAAAGATTGTGGATGATTTCTCTGCTGTTCGTTGCCCTCTCGGCATCGGCGCAGATAACCCTTGTGAAGAAGGGGAAGGCGAAGGCCCGCATCGTATTGGCCGAAGACAACGAGACAAACCGCCAGGCGGCCGAATTGCTCAACCGCTTTATAGGGGAGATGATAGCCCCCCAGTCGGCCCCGGAAGCCCCTGAAGCCCCCCTTTCAGCCCCCGAGGGGGCTACAAATGTTTTTGCCCTAAGTGGTAATGAAGCCCCCTCGGGGGCAGTAGGGGGGGCTTCTGGGGCTTCCCGGGCTTCTGGGGCTTCCCGGGCTTCCGTCATCATCGGCGAACCGACCGACCGTGCCACAGAAGATGGCTTCGAGATTCTTTGTCAGGACGGCGTGCTGCACATCAAGAGCGGAGGCGGACAGGGAGCCGTCTATGGTGTGGTGACGCTGTTGGAGCAATATCTTGGCGTCAGCTACTGGGCCTACGAAGCCTACGACTGCCCGAGGGGCCTCACCACGATCGAGCTGCCACGCATCAACCATGCGGAGAGTCCGGCCTTCCGGTATCGTCAGACGCACAGCTATGGCAACAGCGACCCCGTCTACCGGCTTTGGTATCGCTTGGAGGAACCGAAGGATGTCTTCGCCGCCGACCTTTGGGTGCACACCTTCAACCGCATCCTGCCATCGCGTGTTTATGGGGAGGCGCATCCCGAATGGTACTCGTTTATCAATGGTAAGCGACAGCCTGGCGACCACAGCCAATGGTGCCTGACCAACGACGAGGTGTTCGAGATGGCGTGCCAGAAGATAGACTCCATCTTCCGTGCCAATCCGGGACAAAAGACAATCTCCGTCAGCCAGAACGACGGCAACAACACGCAATGCCACTGCCCGCAGTGTGTGGCTGTTGACGAATACGAAGGTTCGCCGTCGGGCAATCTCATCCGCTTCTTGAACAAGCTGGCCCAGCGGTTCCCCGACAAGGAGTTCTCCACGCTGGCCTACCTCTACTCGATGCACCCGCCGAAGCACACCCGGCCGCTGCCCAACGTGAACATCATGCTCTGCGACATCGACTGCAAACGCGAGGTGCCCCTCACGGACAATGCCTCGGGGCGTGACTTCATGCGCGCCCTGACGGGATGGTCGGCCATCTCGGACAATATCTTCGTGTGGGACTATGGCATCAACTTCGACAACCAGGTGTCGCCCTTCCCCAACTTCCACATCCTGCAGAAGAACATCCAGCTCTTCAAAGAGAACCATGCCACGATGGTCTTCGAACAGGTGAACG
>Ga0310695_10011904_pt1 | contig 12307 bp, 8 predicted proteins | sample RumenRJG_04DNA_FD_203882 | JGI IMG/M metagenome (GOLD analysis project Ga0310695, IMG submission 203882) | Bovine rumen microbial communities from Lethbridge, Alberta, Canada - RJG_04 (v2) (version 2) | ecosystem: Host-associated > Mammals > Digestive system > Stomach > Rumen | place: Canada... | reverse complement strand
ACATAAGAAGCACACGTAGGAGGCGACGCTTCCTAGCGTCGCAACAGCACACAAGAGGCACACGTGGCAGGTGTCACGCTGGGAAGCGTGACCTCCTACGTTAGCGCAATGGGTAGGAGGCGACACCATTCCCGCTAACGCGCCGACCCGTAGCCTTTCCTTGCGTCGCAACAGCGCATAAGAAGCAATGAATGGTGGGGTCTCTGGTGAGGTCTCTGGTGAGGTGTTTCGCCATCACCTCACCATCGGGAAGGCCGATAAACAGGGCGATTCAGCGCATTTTGGTGAGGTATTGCCCCATTTTCAGCAAGACTTTTTCTGTGCGCGCTGATCATCTTCCATGGATAGCCAGCACAGATGTCGCTGATGTCTCCTGAGCTCGTCAGAGACCATCCTTGACAAGGTCAGAGACCATCCCTGAGCAGGTCAGAGATGGCTTCCGAGCCTGTCAGAGACCATCTCTGACGATGTCATTAACCATCTCTATCGAACTTGTAGTCGCTAAATCCCAGTCTCCTTTTCTCCTATACTCCGTAGATATAAAAATTAAAACCTTCTCTACGCAAAGCTCTATAGTCTCCGCGGCTCTGCGTGAGATAATTATTTCTACGGAGTATAGGAGAAAAGGAGGGGCCGCCCCTTAAAAAAGCTAAGATGCCCGCGCCGCCCCTCTCTTGCGAGGAGCCAGCACGGGCCATCTGCACTTACATCTCAAAATCTATGCGATGCGGGTTGGTCACTTCACGACATACTTCCTGCCGCCGACGATGTAGACGCCCTTCTTCATCGAGGGTGCGGGGGTGCGAGGGTGCGAAGGTGCGAGATTACCGTCATGCACTTTATTTCTATTGGCTTTCCCCGTAGGCATCGACCTTTGGTTCTCGTACCCCGATACGCCCGTACCCACGTACCCACGAGAAACAAGCCGTCCGTGCAGGTCGTAGACGCTTTCTGTGCAACAGTCTTGCTTATCCACAATCGAAATATAGTCAGAATCGCCGACAGGTGCTTTCAGGGGTATCAACATTCTGCTTGCCTTCGAATGTGGATGGGGGGAGATACATCCTACAAGGTCTACGGGGGATGAGGGAAGGTCGGCAAGCACGCCGAACACGTCGTTGACATAGATCAGCTCCTCGTCATTGTTGCCTGCGATGTACACGCCGTCATCGAGCCTTTTCACGTTGCCAGCCTTTACAGTGATGGCTTGGTACAGATAATCGAAGGCGCTACCCATAACTTCCTCTGTTGTGAATGATTCGTAGTCAATGTCTCCCGACGACACTCTTTCCGTCTTTATGGAAGAAACGTCAGTATGCCTATTAGGGAACAGGCACATCATACCATCGCACTCGGCAACGATGCCCTTGACCGTTCCACTGAGTTCCATACCCTCTTGCAGGTCGGCACCTGTTCCGAACAGACAGGCCACAGCACCGCTTTCCTTGTCGGCAATGACAACGCGGTCGCCCTGCACCTTCACGACAACACTCCCACTCATTGCGAGCATGGTTAAATTAAGGTCGTAATAGTTCCGCAACTCGCCGATGGTGCTATAAGTATAGCAATATACGCCTGCGCGGCAAAAGTCATCGTATCTGAAAACGACCTCGTTGTCCTCACTGCAATCAATCAGATAATACCACATACCATCACTAAAAGCACCTTCTGGAAAGTCGAATAATATATCGCTGCCTATGCCTTCCACTATATAGGTATGGATGGGATACTCGTATTTGTCGGCTCCGTCGTTGAAAGACTCCGTTCCTCTCAGCTCCAAACGCTTCCTTGGTGTTCCGTTAACGACGATTTCGTCAATCTTTGTCACCGTCAGGTACATTTCACTGTCGTCGTACTTTTCCGTATACACAAGGTCGCCCGTCTCCGCCTCTGTGTTGAAAAGCAGCTGCTCAACGTTTGTTCCTTTGTCCACGCGGTACACCCGTCTGTCGTTCTCTCTCATGGCGCAATAATATGTGGGTGTGCCTTCGTTCGTAGCGACGTAGAGTTTTTTGTAAGTCTCACCGCCAATCAGCGTGTCCCCTTGAACGATAAACTCTATATGAGAACCGAACAAGTGGTTCGTCGAAACATAGTTCCAACGCTTGCCTTCCTTCAGGAAAGAGGCATCTTGGGCCTGCACTCCATGACACGTCAAAATAAGTGTCATTCCGATTAATAGTTTCATATTCTTCATAAACCTAAAAGTTAAATAGTAAATTTCCCCTATTTGATTGCAAATATAGCGATTATTATCCTTAAATCCTTATTTTGTTAGCGATATTTAACACTAAGGTAGGATATTTCCGCTGCTAATGTCAACTATTGCGCCTGTTGGCGCATAGAATGACTTTCCACTTCTTAGCTTGAGGGTTCCGCCATTCTTCATCACGGTGCAGCTTAGAGAAAAAATACTATAGATCCAGTGTTCCTGTGAACAGGTACGTGTCGTTGGATAGCTGCAGCGTGTAGCTGCCCGAGAGGGTCGATGGCAGGGCGCAGAACTGTACGCCTGCGGCGACATAGGTCTGATAGACGACGGCATCGTCGTCGTCCAAGAGGGTGAGCGTGTACCCGCCGTGCTGCGACCATATATATAAGGTATGGCCGTCGAGGGTGACGTACGGGGGCTGGACAGGTGACTTGGGTGGCTTGTTGTTAATGCCCGACGGGTCTTCCCACGTCAGCTGGAGCTGAACTTGAGTTCCTTGGGTTGGCACTTGCCCATAGACCGCAAGGGCACTCATACTGAATACGATTGATACTATTCTTTCTAACGATAGGCTTCCCGAGCCTGCCCTACTGTTGAGGAAGGTCAGGGCAGAGTCGGGGCAGGCGTTGACGAGGGAGTCAGCCTCCCTAAGGGGGAGGGGTTATGGCAGGCCGCCAACATCAGAATAGCTGCCGTAAAGGCGAGTAAGCCTTTTGCAACGAGAGTTTGTTCCTTTCTCTGTTTGTTCATGTTTTTCTCATTGATAGAGTCAGAAACGACTGTCGATGTCCTGTTGGGGTAGGATGGTGAGGATTGTCTTGCCGTCGGGAGTATAGTTGACATTCTGGCAGGCGAAGAGCTGATTGACGAGATTGTCCATCTCGTCGTTGCTGAGAACTTGTCCGTAGGGGATGGCAGCACTGCGCGCCAGACAAAGGGCGAGTGATTCGTTCAGGTTGGAGGTGATAGGATTGGTGTCCTCCTTGGCAGAGGCCATCATGTCCTGCACGAGCTTGACAGGGTTGAGACCGTCGAGACCTGCAGGGATGCCGTTGATGGCATAGCTGCCACCGCCAAGGGCTGTCAGTTCGAAGCCTAACAGTTCCATCTCGGGCAGGACCTTTTCGAAGATGATGCTGTCCGACGGGGCAAACTGCACCATTTCGGGGAAGAGAATCTTCTGCGTGTTGCCGCGATGGCCGTCTTTGCGGCGGATATACTCCTCGTAGAGAATGCGCAGGTGGGCCCGGTGCTGGTCGACAACCATCAGACCCGACTTCACGGCCGTCATGATGTAGCGGCCCTTGTACTGATAGTGGAGGGTGAGTCCCATTCCTGATTGCGGTTGGAAACGTTGTTCCACCCCTATGTTTTCCTGCGGTTGGAAATGCTGTTCCACCCCTACATCCGTTTGTTTTGCCGGGCTGTCCATGTTGAGCCACGATTCGGTAGGAGGCGCGGCCTGTTGTTTCAAGCCCTCATAGAGACGCTCCCACTGCCGGGGTGGTGCTGTTCGGCGGGTTGCTCCCGATGTGAAGGGGTTGTACTGTGGGTCGAGGTTGACGTGAGGCGCCTCAGCGTCTTTCCTGTTCGGGTCGAAGACAGGGATGTCCGGTTTTCCTTCGGTGTCGAAGTCGATGGCTGTGATGTCATTGAACTTCCCGATGGCTTCTCTCACGGCAGCCTGGAGGATCTGCCAGATGGTCTGTTCGTTCTCAAACTTTATCTCTGTCTTTGTGGGGTGAATATTCACGTCGATATCTTCGGCCGGAACATCGAAATAGAGGAAGTAGGGTACCTGCTCGCCCGTGGGCACCAGACGTTCGAAAGCGCTCTGCACGGCCTTGTGAAAATAAGGGTGGCGCATATAGCGGCCGTTGACGAAGAAGTATTGGTGGGCACCCTTCTTGCGTGCCGACTCCGGCTTGCCGACGAAGCCGGTGATGTTGCTGACCATCGTCTTTACCTCTACGGGCAACAAGTCTTGGTTGAGCCGTTTGCCGAAGATGTCGACGATGCGTTGACGCAGGTTGGAGGCACGCAGGTTGAACATCTCGGTGCCATTGCTCATCAGTAGGAACGACACGTCGGGGTAGACAAGTGCGATACGCTCGAAGGCTGTCAGAATGTTGTTCAGTTCGGTGGCATTGCTCTTGAGAAATTTCCTTCGCGCGGGTACATTAAAGAAAAGGTTCTCTACCTTGAAGTTGCTCCCCACGGGACAGGCAACAGGCTCTTGGCTCATCACCTTGCTGCCCGACAGCACCAGATGTGTGCCTATCTCGTCGGTAGCCATGCGCGTGGTGAGCTCCACCTGAGCGACGGCGGCAATACTGGCCAGGGCTTCGCCGCGGAACCCCATGGTATGGAGGGCGAAGAGGTCGTCGGCCTGACGTATCTTCGATGTGGCATGGCGCTCGAACGACAGGCGGGCATCGGTCTCGGACATCCCTTTCCCGTCGTCGATGACCTGCAGACAGGTACGTCCGGCATCGACCACGATGACCTGGATGGTCTTCGCTTCGGCGTCGACAGCATTCTCTACCAGCTCCTTCAGAACAGAAGCCGGACGCTGGATGACCTCGCCAGCTGCTATCTGGTTGGCCACGCTGTCAGGGAGAAGTTGGATGATGTCGGACATTTTTTAGGAGTTCAGGAGTTCAGACAATACCTTTTAGGAGTTCAGGAGTTCAGACAATACCTGTTAAGAGTTCAGGAGTATGATGAGGATCAGCAGGAGCAGGAGTAGGCCATTCAAAAGCAAGGTACCTCTGCCATTTGTCTGCTTGTCAGAGAGGTTGTCGCTGATGAGCCGCTTGGGACGAGCATAGCGATATTCCATTTGAAACGGACGTGGTCGGCGAGGATGGAAGATACTCATGGCTCTTGTTGTTTGTCAGATTCGGTGGTCTCAGTGTTCTCAACAGACTCAGCGTTACCGGTAGTTTCTACAGCATCATCCTTCTCTTCCTCTGCTGTGGGAGGCTCTTTAGTTCCGCCGAGGGTCTGCAATGGTGCGCTGTGTCGTTTTATTGCCAGCAGTTCGGTTCCGGCCTTCTTGCCACGCCATTCGAAGATGTCGTCTTTGTTGAGTGGTCGGATATAGTCAAACCAGGCAAAGCCCCTGAGCTTAGATTTCCCAAGCGGTATCTGCGTCATGGGGTACATCGTGTTGGTGGCTTTGGGCATCCAGATGCGCTGTAGCTTGCGTTCTTTCAGATACATGCGCATCTCGCTGGTCTCCGTATAGTTCATGCCGATGTACGAGCTGTCTTTCTCGTCGACGGGATAGAAGATAGCTTCGACGTTATCCTTGGCCTGTGTCTCATGAATCTCGCCATCGATGAAGAAGGCCAGCATCTCTTTCGATGACACCTGGTTGAAATGTTCCTCGTCGTCAATCTTCTCGATGGAGAAAGCCTGGCCGACGACATGGGCGTGCTCGATGGTAGAGTCGCGCATGTAGGCCACAATCTTCTCGCCGAGAAGTTGTCGGTTCTCGTTCCATGTGATGGGGTCGTGGTACATCGTCATCGTAGAGTCGAGCGTGTTGTAGACGAGCGAGTCGCAGACGGCCTGCATGTCGATACGGTAGGCCCGCACATGGTCGAAGGCGTGGATCATGCGATAGACAGAGTCGGTCTCGATGTTGAAGGTGAACAGTTTCAGCGAGTCGGCATGCATGTAGAGCGTATCCTTCTGTGAGTAGTCGATGAGGACGGCACTGTCGGTAGCCCATGCCGTGCCCGTCTTCTCGTTGTACCAGAATCGGTTGCAGAGCATCTGGTTCTTGTTCTCTTTGTCGACGTAAACTACGTTCTGGAAGCCTTCGCTCTCTCCGGTCTGCTCGTTGTAGAACAGGCTGTCGCCCGTCAGTTCTTTCTGGTTGTCGACCAGGGTGCTGCGACCGTACAGCTCGGTCTTTCCGGTATTGGTGTCGTAGAAGCCCTGCGAGGTGTTGATGACGCTCTCTTTCGACGTGATGACCGACGGCCCTACGATATGTGCCAGTTTGGTGCGCGTGTCGTAGTGGAGGGTGTCGGTGGTGAGGAGGAAGTCCTTTTTCTTCAGGCGTACGTCGAAGTTGAAGATGGCCTCGCGTGTGTCGGTGTGGTATTCGCCCCAGTCGCTCGTCAGCGTATTGTCTTTGTCGACCATCTTTCCCCCTTCGAAGAAGTAGCCGAAGTTATAGAGACGGTCGTAGTCGAGGCTGTCGGTATAGAGCTTGGTGCCCCGATGGGTGAGGATGACGTTGCGGCGCACACGTGCAAACTGGTCGCTGCCGTCGTAGAAGGCATATTCGCCGTCGAGCGTCAGCGTGTCAGCCTGTCGCAGCTTGACATGTCCGAAAGCTTCGAACGAGTTGGTCTGCTCGTAGAAATAGGCACTGTCGCACGTCAGCGTGGCCCCCTTGTGGCGGAAGCGCACCTTTCCCTTCAGCTTCTGCGCATCAGGTCCCAGTCCGTACTGGTCGTAGCTGAGCTGGTCGGCGTGCTCGAGATAGACGCGCTCGTCGGTTTTCTTGCGTGCCTGCCGCTTCTTACGTGGAGCCTGGTTGGCTGCCAATGTTAAAGCCAAAAGACATAGAGCCACCAAGAGGATGACCCTATGTCCGCTGAAATATGCTTGTTTTCTGTCCTTCAAAATTACAAACTCCTAACTCCTAACTCTTTATTCTTAACTCTACTTGATCCACCCTTCGTATTCGAAGTCGCAGTCGCAGTAGCGCGGGTTCATCCACACATACGTATCGCGGAGCTTCTCCTTCACCCAGCCAAGCAGATGCTCCTGACGGCGCTGCGCCAGCACGACATTCTTCATCACCTGGAAATCCTCGGTGATGGTGGCGCGGTGACCTTCGGTGCGGCTCTTCAGCTTAGCGATGACGACGACGGTCTTTCCCTTGCTGTTGATCATCTCGAAGGGAGCCGAGATCTGGTCTACCTGCAGCGTGTCGACCACGCGGGCCACTTCGGTGGGAAGATCCTGCATACGGAACTTCGACGACAGGCGTCCCGGCTCGGCCGTGTTGGCCATCAGTCCGTGGTTGTTCTTGGTGTCCTTGTCGTCAGAGATATAGGTGGCGGCATCCTCGAACGTGAACTTCTTGTCGCGGATGTCGTTGGCGATGCTGTCCATGCGTAGCTTTGCCTGCTCGATGGCCTCGGGCGTCACCTTCGGCTTGAGCAGGATATGGCGGCACTTCACCTTGTCGCCGCGCTTGTCGATGAGCTGGATGATGTGGAAGCCGTATTCTGTCTCGACAATCTTCGAGATCTTCTTCGGGTCGGTCAGGTTGAAGGCAACATTGGCAAAGGCAGGGTCTAAGAGTCCGCGACCCGTATAGTCGAGCTCGCCGCCTTGGCGTGCCGTGCCGGGGTCTTCCGAATAGAGGCGTGCCAACGTGGCAAAAGATGTCTCGCCCTTCGTCACGCGGTCGGTGTAGCTGCGCAGTTCGTCTTTCACGCGGTCTACCTCCTCCTGACTTACCTTCGGTGTCATGGCCACGATCTGCACCTCCACCTCCGTCGGCACGTAGGGAATGCTGTCTTCGGGCATGTTCTTGAAATAGTTGCGCACGTCGGCTGGCGTCACGGTGATGCCTTCCACGAGCTTTTCTTTCATCTTGTCGATGAGCTGGCGGTCGCGGAACTCGTCGCGCAGCTCCTGGCGTATCTCGGCGATGCTTTGGTTACGATATTCCTCCACCTTCTCGCGACTGCCGTCGGCCATCTGTATCCAGTAGTTGATCTGCTGGTCTACCTGCGTGATGATCTCCGACTCAGTCACTTCGATACTGTCGATGGCGGCTTGGTGGAGGAAGAGTTTCTGTACGGCTATCTGCTCGGGGATGGAGCAGTCCGGATTACCATACCACTTCATGCCTTCCATCTCGCCCTGCATGCGCATGGCCTCGACGTTCGACTTCAGGATAGGCTCGTCGCCCACCACCCATATCACCTCGTCGATGACGCTCGATTCCGGCGCCGTTGTCTCTTCTGTGGCGTTGTTGGCGGCCTGGCTCTCTACCGAGTCGTTGGCGGCAGCTGTCAACCTTTCGACCTTCGGCATCTGGCCGCCCGTGATGGCTGCCTGCAAGCCTAAGCCCACCAGCGACGCTGCTGCTATGGATAAGATTGTTTTCTTCATTGGCCAGTCAAAACTGATGATGACTATTCTGTAATTCGTGTGATTTGTTTTCAAGGCAGCTTACTGTTCCTTGACGGTGGCGAGTACAGCCTCGTCAACTTTTACGGCGTACTTCTTGCGCAGTTCGGCCACCCACTGCTTCTCGAGCATGTCCTGATAGTCGGCCGTCACCTGTCCGCGAACGTCTTCGAAGTTCTCAGGCTTCTTGATGAGCTTGCCGTAGACATCGTCGATGGGGTAGTTCTTTACCTGGCGTGTGGTGGTATCCTTGTGGAACACGAGCTTGTCGATATAGGCGTTGTCGCCACGCTTGAAGATGCCTTTCTCTACACGGATGCGAATGACAGAGTCGTTGTTGAACGTGGTGCGCAGACGCTCGGCCCACTTCTCGAAAGCCAGTCCTTTGACGCTTTTCTTCACAGCCTCGACATCCTCGGGCACCTTTACGTGGAACACCATACCCTTGTAGCGCGGCTCGTCCCACTTATACTTCTTCTTATTCTTCTTGAAATAGTTGGCCAGGGCGAGTGAGTCTTTTGCTGCCTTGTCCCAGATGGTCTGGTTGCTGATCTCGAAGAGCAGCAGACCGTCGTGGTATTCGCGCACGAGGTTCTTCAGTTCGATGTCGTTGGCGCAGAGCTGCTCCGTGCGTTCGTCCATCAGTTCGGCGGTGGTGATGCCGCGCTGCTTGGCGACAGAGTCGATGATGGTCTTGGCCACATGGTCGCGGGCATTGCGAGCCTCCAGGAATTTCATGATGTTGGTGCGGAGCGAGTCGTAAGGCTCGAGCTGCTTGCGGTCTTTCATCAGGATGATATGGTAGCCGAAGGGCGACTCGAAGGGCTCGCTCATCTGTCCTACCTGCAGGCTGTAGGCAACATCCTCAAACTCTTTCACTGTCTGGTTGGGGCCTATCCACGGCAGAACGCCGCCTTTGCGTGCCGATCCGGGGTCTTGCGAGAGCTTCGTGGCCATCTCGGCGAAGTCGGCACCAGCCTTCAGCGCACCATAGATAGAGTCGATACGCTCTTTGGCTTTCGCCTTCTCAGCCTCCTCGGCTTTCTGGTTCACCTGGATGAGGATATGGGCAGGCATCACCAGTCCGTTGGGACCTATCTGGTCTTTTGTGTTCTGATACACCTTCTTGGCCTCGGCCTCCATGTCGTCGTCGGTGACAAACGAGGGGCGTATCTGCTGGTCGCGATACATCTTGAACTCGTCCTGGAACGACTTCATCGTGTCAAGCTTGGCATCGAGGGCGGCTTCCACCTTCAGTTTGTAGTTGATGAAGAGGTCGACATACTCGCGTACGGTCTTCTTGTCGATGACCCCTTCCGAATTGTTCTTGTTGTAAGAGTATTCAAACTCCGACTTCAACACGGGCTTGCCGTTCACCGTCATGATGACGGGATCGTTGGCTTGAGCCATGGCCATGCCAGCTGAAAGCAGCAAGGCCACCATTGAAACAATCTTTTTCATTTATTCTTGATTTTATGATGTTTCGTTTAAACGATTTATTTCTGTCTCGCAAAATGTCGTCTCTACTCCGGCCTTGAGTAGTTGGGAGCCTCGCTGGTGATGGAGATGTCGTGCGGATGACTCTCTAAGACACCGGCATTGGTGATGCGGGTGAAGCGGGCGTGGTGCAAGTCGTCGATGGTGGCAGCACCGCAGTAGCCCATTCCCGAGCGCAGTCCGCCCACGAGTTGGTAGATTACCTCCTGCAGCGTACCCTTGTAAGGCACGCGTCCGGCGATTCCCTCCGGCACCAGCTTCTTCACATCCTTTGTTCCGGCTTGGAAATAGCGGTCCTTCGAACCGTTCTCCATCGCCTCGAGCGACCCCATGCCGCGGTAGCTCTTGAACTTACGTCCGTTGAAGATGATGGTGTCGCCCGGACTCTCCTCCGTTCCGGCCACCAACGAACCGATCATCACGCAGTTGCCGCCTGCTGCCAAGGCTTTCACGACATCGCCCGAATAGCGCAGTCCGCCATCGGCGATGAGCGGTATGTTTGCATCTTTCAGGGCCGTAGCCACATCGTAGACGGCGCTCAGCTGCGGTACGCCCACGCCGGCAACGACGCGAGTGGTGCAGATGCTGCCCGGGCCGATGCCCACCTTCACACAGTCGGCACCATTGTCGGCCAGCAGCTTGGCAGCCTCGGCTGTTGCCACGTTGCCCACCACGATGTCTACGTTGGGGAACGATGCCTTCGCCTCAACGAGCTTCTCGATGACAAACTTCGAATGGCCGTGAGCTGTGTCGATGACGATAGCGTCGGCACCGGCATCCACCAGAGCCTGCATGCGGTCGAGCGTGTCTACCGTCACTCCCACGCCGGCAGCTACACGCAGACGGCCCTTGCTGTCCTTGCAGGCCATCGGCTTGTCCTTGGCCTTGGTGATGTCTTTATAGGTGATGAGTCCTACGAGGTGGTTATCCTTGTCTACCACGGGAAGCTTCTCAATCTTGTTCTCTTGCAAAATCTCAGCGGCGGCTGCCAAGTCGGTCTGCAGATGAGTGGTGACGAGATTCTCGCTCGTCATCACCTCGTCGATGGTGCGGTCCTGTCGCAGTTCGAAACGCAGGTCGCGGTTGGTCACGATGCCCACCAGATGGTTGTCCTCGTCGACTACGGGGATGCCGCCGATATGATATTCGGCCATGATGGCCAATGCCTCAGCCACTGTGCTTCCACGGCGGATGGTCACGGGATCGTAGATCATACCGTTCTCTGCGCGCTTGACGATAGCCACTTCGCGAGCCTGAGCCTCAATCGACATGTTCTTGTGTATCACACCGATACCACCTTCACGGGCAATGGCGATGGCCATGGCGCTCTCCGTCACGGTGTCCATAGCAGCCGTCACGAAGGGGATGTTCAGCTCGATGTTGCGGGAGAAGCGTGTTTTCAATTCTACTGTTTTGGGGAGTACCTCAGAATAAGCGGGTATCAACAAGACGTCGTCGAAGGTCAGACCGTCCATCACAATTCTATCGTCTACAAAAGAAGCCATACTACGTAATTTTTTTTGTTTTTGCCTGCAAAATTACGAATAATATTCCATATCGCATGCCTGTTTTTACCAAAAACATACCTTATTAATTGTAATTAACGAAAAGAGGGGGTGTATGAAAAAAGAAACCCGCAACCAGCTTCTGTCTGAAGCTGCTTGCGGATAGCGAAAAATCGTGTCGACACTTGGATTCGGACCAAGGACCCCCACCATGTCAAGGTGATACTCTAACCAACTGAGCTATGCCGACTCTACGCAATACCACTCATCAAGCGACTCGTCCGCTGACCGTACCCAGAGCCGGGGTCGAACCGGCACGGGTTGCCCCACTGGTGTTTGAGACCAGCGCGTCTACCGATTCCGCCATCTGGGCAGCGGCGACCGCGTCAGCCTTGCATCTTGCGGTAAATGCGGTGCAAAGGTACATATATTTTTCGAACTACCAAATTTTTTTCATCAAAATGTGTTGTTTTCGTGCTTTTTTTGCAAAATATTCTGAAAAACAGCCCCCAAAAGTTGTCTGCCTCGCATTTTTTGTGTAACTTAGCCGATGCGTTGTTATGTCAGCGCGAATAAAACATGTTTATCAGAAAATCTATCCTCAACGACCTATGACAACATCCAACAAAAACTATTGCGTCATCCTCGCTGGCGGAAGAGGGCGTCGGCTGTGGCCCTGTAGCCGCAACAAGCACCCGAAGCAGTTCGTCGACTTCTTCTCAACCGGACGCACACTCCTGCAAGCCACTTTCGACCGTATGAGGCAACTCATACCCACAGACAACATCTATATCAGCACCAACCACGAATACGCCCACTATGTGCTGGAGCAGTTGCCCGAGTTGCCTCGCGAGAACGTACTCAGCGAACCCATCCACCGCAATACGGCACCCAGTGTGGCATGGGCCACCTACCGCATCCTGAG
>Ga0310695_10011903_pt1 | contig 12308 bp, 10 predicted proteins | sample RumenRJG_04DNA_FD_203882 | JGI IMG/M metagenome (GOLD analysis project Ga0310695, IMG submission 203882) | Bovine rumen microbial communities from Lethbridge, Alberta, Canada - RJG_04 (v2) (version 2) | ecosystem: Host-associated > Mammals > Digestive system > Stomach > Rumen | place: Canada... | reverse complement strand
TAATATAATTTGTTGCTGTTATCTGTTTTTCCATATTCAATCTGGAAAGAATATCTATAACTTCATCCTCTGCTTTCATAGGCTTTGTGTATTCTTGGTTTCTGTTGTCTAATTCCTCTTTCATTTCGGGATCAAGTCTAAAACAGCTTGACATTGTTGCCCCTTTGGCGATTTCTTCTTGTATGATACGATATACTTGTGCCCACAACTGCAAAGCATTGAAAGGTCTTATCTGTGTATTGTAGTCAATATGTATATTATCAGATATAGGAACAGTAGCAAATCTTCTGTTTCCTGTCTGATCTATCAAAAATTTGTCATCGTTGACAGTACCAACAAATGAAGTCATACGGGGAAATTTAAGTGTTGCTCTGCCGTAAGGCAGTCTGTATTCGTCATTCGCTTTTGTCAGCATAGCTTTTACGCTGTCTATATCCTTTTTCAGCGTACTGCCAATTTCTCCTAATTCGCATATCCAATTACTTGTTGCCTGAATAATGCTGTCCTTGTTTCGTGGATCAATGCAGACACCTTCTCCGAAATACTGAGGGAACATAGCCAAATGTTCAAAAAATCTCGTTTTGCCAATACCTTGTTTACCCTTAAATACAAGTATCAGATCAAGTGAAAACGGGTGTTTATCGTCATTGAGCAAGCCGCAAACTGCCTGCATAAGCCATTTTCTGATAATTTCACGGCTCAATTTATCTTCTTTACTAATTCCGAAAATGTTGTAAATTTCTTCAATACGGTCTTTTCCGTCCCATTTTGCCGATTTAATCATATCAAGTAGAGGATTTACTCTATTATCTGACGCAATAACCAAAAGCATATCCGCAATTTTAGCAATATTGCACTTTTGAAATTCGGTTTGTAACTCGTCATAGATAATTGTCGGTGCAATTTCGGGTAAATGAGCATTGGACCGTCCTGTAAAGCCTGAATATTCCAAAGAGTGTTTTATGACATTGTACTGCACTTTGTAGCCTTTTATTTTCAGGTAGTTTTTTAAATTCGCTATTGTAAGAAGTCCTGTGCCGTCAATGTCATAGACAGACAATTTCTTTTCTCTTTTGGTGTTATTATCTGCCTTTTTATCGTATGCGTCAGGCTCAAAAAGTAAACGTACATCTTTCCAATGTTTATCCGAACAAGAATTATGAAAACATTTGTAGCCGAGAGAACCGTCAGACTTTTGGAAAATAGCAGCGTCTTTTCCCTTATGGCTTTCATCAAACAAGCAATGTTCAAGGATATACTTAACAGTACCGTTAGGAGTGTTCTCAATGCTTTTGACGGGGATATTATGGTCAGAAATGAATTTCTGCAAGTCAAATTTTCCCTTTTTCTCTGTCTGTATGGTATCATAAACAGGTGCAGAGGGCTTATTTTCCTCAAATTCAGCGACTAATTCTTGTAGTAATGTAAAATCATTAACATCAACGGAAGATGGCACAGACGGCTCAATATATGCTTTCCTATGCGGTCTTTCGGGGGTAGTAGCACCTTTCTGTGCAATAGTTCCCCAAAGTTTGCAGATACGAGCAGGGTTGAATACAGTCGTATCTACTTCAACCTCGTCATCGCTGAATTTTTCGGACAGAACTTTCAAGGCGTTTTCAAAGACAGATACATTTTCAGCCATATTCGGTACATCAAAGCGATAAACCAAATGAATACCGTTACCACTCATGGCACGTATAGGCTCTTTAAAATCACGATCCGACAAAAAATCATGTATTGTTCTGGCTTTTTTCTTCGCAAGTTCCAATTCTTCCTCTGAACTGCTGACACCTGACATTCTTTTGGGATCTAAATCAATTAAGAACCAGTGAAGATTTGTTATCTCATTGTCTTTCGTAGTTGGCTGAACATTCTCTATGAAACAATCATGCTGTTTACGAGAATAGCAGGACATATTGATTGGATTGAGGGTGATAAAGATATTTGCAGATTTTGCTTTTGGTGTACGAGCATTCCATTCAGGACGGAAGTTCTGCAAGGCTTTAATAGCTGTATCGGCACTTGTAAAATATCCGCTTGCATTGTAACTGTCGTTAATTAAACGAATTTCAAAAAGTTCTCCATTTGTGTGTAAAAGCTGAATGGCTTTTGTGATGTTTTTGGTGTCCAAAGCGAATAAAGACATAAAAAATGACCTCCGTAAAATAATAATTTTTGCGAGGTCATATAGAGTGCTATATTATTCTTCAAATTCTGCTTGCAATTTCACACCGAAAATGTTATAATTATCCCGTAAAGTTTTGATGAAGATTTTATAATCTAATCGGTAGGTATGAGGGTGGCTTGAAGAACGACCTCGTATTCGGGTGGTGGTATAGTCAGTACCACTGCCCTTTTGCCATTATATCACTTTTTATATGTTTTTCCAATGACAATTTGACAGAATTTTCTAATACCCATAGCCATAGAACGCAAATATAAGCGTTTTACGGCTATGTTTTGTTTAGGGGTATAAAAAATACTCTTTTAGCGTTTTGGCTCATTCTGGTGGCTCTGAGGGGCATTACAGACGATTTTAGAATATATTTTGCTGTTAGGATAGAAATTTTGATTTTGGTTGTTTGCCCAATTTCCCAAAAAGCGTAAAATAAGCAAGGTTTGTATCACCTTGCTTATTCTGATAGTTACTTATCTCGATAATGAGAACCACATTGTACGATTTTGATAGTATTTTGCTCGATTTTATACACAATGCGGTTTACTTGGTCAATCCTTCTACTCCAATATCCCGACAAGTCACCTACGAGCGGCTCTGGCTTACCGATACCGTCATACCCATTGCGATCAATGTCCTTTATCAACTGCAATATTCTTTTGAGAGTTTTCCTGTCCTGTTTTGTCCAATACTCGAAATCTTCCCATGCTTCGTCAGACCAACATTTAATCATCGTAATTTACCTCGTGAACTGTTCCCCCTGTTGTTTCCATCTGCTGAATTGATTTTTTCAGTCTTGCCATATTTGCAGAACTATAAAAAGGATCACTATCAGAAGAAATTTCAAAGGGAATTCTATGCTGTCTAACTACAGTTTTTGCGAAAATACAAAATGCTGTTGTCATACTCATTCCCACATCTGAGCAGAAATTGTCAAATTGTTTTTTCAATTCTTCATCCATACGAATATTTATATTAGTTTGTGCCATAAAAAACACTCCTTTCTGCTATCTATTATAATAAATATTTAGTGCGTTGTCAATAAATTTATTTATATTTTTTAAGATAAATCAATATTAAATTGAACGTATCAAAAAAAATATCAAAATCAAACAGTAATACGGACAAAATAGATTATGAAATAATAGTAAATTAAACGGTTGTTTATTTAAACATCAAATTTTGAATTATATATTACTACTAAAGTGTTGACTTTGCAATATATTAATGGTAATATTACAATATAAATTTGATATACATAAATGTTATGAGATGAGGTGATAACATATGAGTTTCAATTACAAACCGCTTTGGAAATTGCTTATTGATAAAGATATGTCTAAAAAAGAATTAATGAATAAAACAGGTATATCTAAATCAACAATGGATAAAATGTCACGTGGTGAGTATATTTCTTTAGAAATAATAGATCGAATTTGTAATTATTTTGAGTGCGATGTTAGTGATATTTTAATGCATACTAATGAGGGGTAGAAGATGAGTGTAGGTTATTTTAAGAGGTCTGGAACCTTTGTCTTAAACAAAAATGAATCCATACATAGGTGGTATTCTTATTTAGAAGGATACTCTTATTGTTTAATTGAGGATATTATTGATGAAATAGGTGCTGAAAATATAAAAAATATATATGATCCTTTCTGTGGAACAGGAACAACTGTTCTTGTAGCTTCATCCAAAGGAATAAAATCATGTTATACTGAGTCAAATCCATTTATGCAATGTGTAATAGAGGCAAAAATTAATGCTGTAAAAAGACTTAGAGAAAATAATATAAAAAGCCATAATTTAGAAAAATTTATTATAGCGATCAATGATAGACAACAATATATTTTAAATAATAAATCTGAATATGAATGGGAAGGATTTGAAAAATATTTTGATGAAAATGTATTATGCCAAATAAGATATTTATATGGATATACTTCAATAATAGATGATAATGACTCAAGATTAATAGCCAAAGTTCTTTTAGCTTCAATTATTGTTCGTTCATCAAATATGGTGCGACAGGGTGATCTTCGTTTTGCAAAAGAAAAAGAGAAAAAACAAAACGATAAAGAAGTTTTGCATAACTATATTAGCAAATTAGAGGAAGCTATTAAAGATATAGAAAGTAATGATTGTCCTACATTAAGTGAAACAGTAAAACTTGCTGATGATGCAAGAAATATTGAAATTGTAAATGATGTTGACTGTGTAATAACTTCTCCCCCATATCTAAATGGAACTAATTATATAAGAAATACAAAATTGGAACTAAAATTATTAGAATTCATTTCTTCCGAATCTGAATTGCCATTATTTCATTCGAAAGGTATTATTGCTGGCATTAACAATGTTTCAAAAAGAAATGCGGACATCCCTATATTGGATGTGATAAAACCATATGTAAATATGCTTGAACCAGTAGCTTACGATAAAAGAATTACGAAGATGGTAGCAGGATATTTTTATGATATGGATAATGTTATAAATAAATTGTCAATAGCATTGAAAGATAATGGCTACTTTATAATGGATATTGGCGATTCTCAGTTTGCTGGAATACACATTCCTACACACGAAATTTTAAAGTATATCTGTTATTCTCATGGCTTTAATATTTTTGATGAAAACATACTGAGAGAACGGAGATCAAAAAATGGAATGATTTTATCTCAAAGATTATTGAAATTTAAATTGAGGAAATGAGGAAACAAGAAATTGTCTAAAAATTGTGAATATAAGGACACCGCCAAAAAATTTATTTCCGAGTTGCCATACAAGAAATATCCTTATTCTGGAAGAAATTGGGGACATTCTTGGCATTCACTATGTTCTTATCATGGTAAATTGAAACCATCAATAGCATATTTTTTGGTTAATAATTTCACAGAAAAGGGAGATATTGTTTTAGATCCATTATGTGGTGTCGGAACTATACCGTTAGAAGCTTGCTTGCAGGGAAGAATAGGGGTAGGAAATGATTTAAGTCAATTGGCATATGTGGTAACTAAGGCAAAACTTGAAAAACCCTCTTTTAATGATGTAATGGAATCATTATATTCTCTTTCAAATTATATTAACTCAACTGTACATCTTTCTGAAATTGATGAAGATATAATAAAGTACAGTACATTTGGATTTAATGGAACATTGATTTCATATTTTCATAATGATACATTTAGAGAAATACTTTGTGCAAGAAGATATTATATAAAAAAAATAGATAACCTTTCATCTGCAGAATCAATGGTTTTTTCATGTTTATTACATGTTTTGCATGGAAATCGTCCATATGCACTATCTCGTTGTTCACATCCGTTAACCCCATATGCTCCTAAAGGAGATTTTGAGTATAAAAATGTCATTGAACATATAAATAGAAAAATAGAATCAGCTTATAGTGAAAAAAATTTTACCGATTATACACTTGGAAATTCAATATGGGGAGATTATAATGAATTAAGAAAATATAATATCCTGGCGGATGAAATTATTTGTTCCCCTCCATTTGCGGACTCGATTAAATTCTATATGCAGAATTGGATGCGACTGTGGTTATGTGGTTGGGAATTGGATAATTTTAAAAATGCAGATAAGATATTCATTGATCAAAGACAAAAAAAAGATTTTGATATTTATTTATCGTTTTTTGAAATATGTTCTAAACTACTTAAACCTAAAGGTAAAGTTATACTACATCTTGGTAAAACACAAAAAGTTGATATGGCTAAAGAATTGTCTGTTCGTTCAGAGCCTTTTTTTAATGAAATCTATAGAGGAGAAGAAAATGTTGAGGATATAGAAAAACATGGAATTAAAGATAAAGGAGCAACTTTAGTTCATCAATTTTTATTTCTTGAAAAAAAATAAAATTTTGCAAAGACATTATAACTAATCAGTGGCTGTTGTCTACACAACAGCCACTTTTATTTTCATATTTTTGTGTCGTCTATTGTTATTGTTTTGGGATATTGTCTTTTTATATTATAATAATCTTTTACTAAATCTATGTCTTCATCTACCAAAACTCGAACTATTGCCGCATATATTTTATCGGCAGTTAATTTGCCAGATCTTACTTTTTGATAATCAGGATTACTAAGAAATTCATCAAAAAACCACTCTACTTTTTCTCGTAAAAGGTTTACGGCTATGGGGTTTGCTTTTTTTGACCGAAGCATTTCCATGGAAAGTCCAGTAATTTTTGATAATTCTTTCAATTCTTCTTCTGTGTAGTACTCAATAGGAAAATGATCAGATTTTTGAGAATTATGTTCAGCACACAAACAAGTGGCTGTCTCATCCAATCGATATAAATATGCAAGGGGCATTGTATGATCAAGGTGCATTTCTTCGAGTGTTATTTTTTTCTGACATTTAAAACAGCGTTTATCAAATTTTTCCCAAATATATTCAGTAAATTCCTTTTTGTTATTTTTTCTAAATTCAAAATGAACTAATTGTTCATCTTGCAAATTATTTACTAAAATCTCAATAGCACGTCTTCTAAGAGAATCTTCTCTATGCTGTTGTGTATCTCGTAAGGGATTTAATTTTGCATTAACAAAATACTTTTTACATGGTTTACATTCAAGCTGATGTCCATAATAACTTTTTATTATATTTTTTTCATCATTAGTCTGCAAAAGATTTCTTTCCTCAAAATAACTCAATACATCTATATCAACATCATTAAGTATTACATATTTTGAAAAAGTCGAATGGTTACACGGAGCTCTCTTTTTACAATGCAAAGCAAATCCTAAAGTAAATATTTCATTTTCAATATTTATAGGTATAAACCTTGAACACCTATTACAACCTTTAAGTACAACGGGTAAACCTTTTTCAATTTTTTCTCCATTATCAATTAAATATTTTTCAAATGGAAGCGTAGTATCAAAATAATAGATATAGGGAACACTCAAAGAAGTTTTTTGATTAAAGAATTTCCAAAAAGCACGAACCTCATCCTGTTCAAACTGCGTAGCACTCTCTCCTACACTTTGGTAATATTTAGAAATAACTGTTCCCATTTCAAATCCAACAAAATTTAAAATTGTACCTGTAGGAGCTTCTATGTTCATATCAACCTTTATCTGAGATATTCCATAATCATTCTCAGTATTTAATGCAAATTCTTTATGAAAACCGATAGCATTAAATCTATTAGGATATATATTAATTACATTATCACTTATTTTTGAAACAATTCCATTATGAACATAAGAAAGATTACATTGAATTTTTGTATTAGAACTTGGATTAATGTATCCTGCAAAAGCCAACAACCCAATATTTCTTTCAAAAAGATCAATAAAACTATCTGTTTCTTTTATGAATGTAAAAGTAACATGAGAATCAACCATAATATATTGGCTCGAATTTAAAATAATACATTCTCCACCAGAGCAATCACCAGAAACATGATAACCACTTCTTTTGGTAACACTTCTTCGATGATACGTTCTAAATTCTTTCATAGACATAAAAATAAACTCCTTTATATTTTATTGAAAAATTCTGTAGGATCAATTTCCAAAGCACTTATTATTTTATAAATTGCATAAAATGATACATTTTTTTCCCCTCGTTCAATTGAACTGATATAAGTTCTTTCCATATCACATCTATCCGCAAGAGCATTCTGAGAGATTTGTAATTTTTGAGTTCTCGTCTCTCGAATTAAATCACCAACTATTTTTCTAAAATGTTCTTTTGTTATCATAAAATATTCCTCAATTCATAATATTATTTATATTTTTAGTGAATTTCATTATATAATAGGAATCAACTCTTGCATGCAGTCTATTATATTCATTTCAGAGTATTTATTAAAAATTTATATTCTTGGACATTTTTATTAACGTGAGTTCGATGAAAACGAAAAATTATTATACTGTCATTCTGAGGAGCGACAGCGACGAAGAATCTTTTGAAGATTCCTCACTGCGTTCGGAATGACATACTTCATTTCATCATTGTCAGAATATTTTTCAGTTACGTCGAACTCACGTTTATTTACGTCGAACTCACGTTTATTAAAAATACCAAAACTATACAAACAGGACAAGGATTCAAAAATAAAAAATGAGCAAGGCAGTTTTATTGCCTTGCTCACTTTCCTTTTGAATTATTACTTTGTCAGCACCATGTCATGCTTGCCAAATGGCACCATTGTCACGCCAATACTCGGCATCACTCTTAAGGGTGTAGATATTGTCCTTAATCCATTCCATTGCCAATCTTCCATCCTTGCCATCCAATGAACCTGCCATAAGAGTAAGCGTTTCCAGACTGACGGAAGCAATTCTGTTATGTCCAGATACTACGTGACAGTGAAGACCATGTGATGAATGATAGTCGTCACGACGATGGTCGAATTCAATTTTTAAGCTGGTGCGTGGGATATCATAGTCTCCTCTCATGCTGTTTTCACCTTTTTTCTACAATGTTCATCAATCGAAAACGATATTCTCAAATAAGTTTATTTAATTTAAGTTTATTTAATTATAGCTTATACTTGTATATTTTTCAATTTGAAAAGTCACCAAAAAGTTTTCATATTTCTTTGTATAACTTTGACTTTCACTTTTTACTATCCTTTTCCTGTTGCCTGAAAAAGTATTGCAAGCTGTTCAGCCTGTTTTGTCTGCATATCATCAATTTTGCGTTGATATTTGCCTGCCGTATCGGCTATGGCATATTTGACTGCTGTATCCTTTGCAATTTCAGCATTAGCAAGTACTTTTTCCTTGTCCGAGAATGCAGCTTTTAATTTCGACAGCTCATTGTGCAATTCATCAGCCTTATTCGCTTTGGCGGTCAAGTTAGCAACCTGTGCTTTAAGCTGTTCTACCTGTTCAGACAGCATTGCAGATATGGTTTCAGCCTGTTCTCTTGCTTTTTGCTCGGTGTTGGCTCTTTCTTTCTCACTCTGCAAGGGTTTTTCGCTTTCGGATACTTGTGTCTGCATAGTTTTTATCTTTTCTTCGGTGGAAGTAATCAGATTGCCGTATGCTGACTTATATTTCTCGACTTGTTCATCAGCCTGTGCCTTTTCCGCCTGCAACTGCACTATGGTCTGATCCTTGCTGTTCAGCAGATTGATAAACTCGGTTTTTATACGCTTTTCGGCATTCTCGTTAATCTCCAAAGATCTCAAAAAAGCACTCTGAATAGCTTGTATGTGCGTATCATAGTCAGATATGTCGGTCTGTCTGTCAATCAGCGTTGCTTTTGCGTTCTGTACTTCATAGGCATTGATTAAAGCGGACAATGCAGAGTTCTGATTGTCGAAATTCTCGCAAAGTTCTTTTAATTTTGCTGACACTTCCTCCGATATTCTAAACGATCTCGCCTTTAATTCTTCCATAAACTCGCCCTCCTAAACAAAAAGTATTTTATGTAACACGTAAAAACACAACGTATTACAAGCGTGTTACATAAAATACATCATATCCGACAAGAGTTTGTCAAGAAGTAAAACTCGCTGTCGGGTATGATGAAAAGCCGCCAAACACAGCTTATTTTTCTTCCTTTTCTTCTGGCTACACAACGAAACAACAAGTATGGAGGGAGAAAAAAGCAGGAGAAGAAAGAAAAAAGTGGCGGCTACAACGGGGAGTCAAGGGGGGGGCCCCCCTTGCTCAATACTGATTTTGATACGTATGTGTCAAAATCAGTATTGAGTTACTCCCATTGACAAGAAGTGTTCGTTGGTGTATGATTGCATCATAAACTTGCCGCCACAACACCACACAAAAACGAACAGGAGTGAAATCAATGGGAGTAACCATCAGCACGCACAACGGATCGGCTGTTGCAAGGGAACACAACATACGAAATCCCAAAGTTGTCAGCAAAGAGGCACACATTAAGCTGAATGGAAAATTTGAGATATGGTATGATGAGAAACCTCGTGACGCATACAATCGCCTTTTTGGTCAGGCGTTGGCAGAATACAACAACAAGCAGAAACGTTCCGACAGAAAGATTAAGGACTACTACAATCATATCTGCAACGATAAAATGAAACATCCCGTATATGAGATGATTATAGCTGTTGGCAATCGTGACAATACGGTTGATGAAGAAACAGGCTATTCCGTTCTTCGTGCATTTTACGACGGATGGAAAAAACGAAATCCAAATTTAGAATTGATTGGTGCATACTATCACGCTGATGAAGATGGTGTTCCACACATTCACATAGACTATGTGCCTGTCGCAACAGGTTACGTCAATGGAATGACTACTCAATCGGCACTTGTCAAGGCTCTTGGACAGCAAGGCTTTCATAAAGAGGGAAAGGCAACTGCACAAATCAAGTGGGAAAAACGAGAAAATACAGAGCTTGAAAAACTGTGTAATTCATTCGGGATTGATGTAGAACACCCACTCATAGAGGGCAGAAAGCACCTTGATACAGAAAGATACAAGTTTCAGACACAAGTACAAGCTGACATTCAAGAAATGGAACAGAAACGGCAAAATGCCCAATATCAGACGGATTTAGCAGAAGAACAAGAACGGATCGCCAAACAAAAAGCACAAGAGGAACAAGAAAATTTAGATTGGCAGAGAGAACAATTAGAAAATTTGAATTTGGAAATCGAGAGATTAACGAGGAAATGTGACAAAAGGCAAAGACAAGTTGATAAATTAGAAAAAAGATTGAAAAACGTAAAGGGAGAAGTATTGACAGCAGAACAAGCCAAAGATAAAAATGTAAAAACTGCTTTCGGTATGGCTATTTTACCCTACAAAGACGTTGCTGATCTACAAGCGACTGCCAAAAGAGTAGATGAAGTTGACGAAAAGGAAAAAGAAGCAAGTCGAATTATCGGCAGAAAATGGGAAATAATCGATACAGCAGAAGAAGAAGCCAAAAGAAAAGAACAAAAAATGGAAGAAGAATTAAAAGATAAACAAGCAGAATTGGATGATCTGAAAGATAAGATAAAATATTATATGACCAAAGTTGAAGAATTCAAAGGCATTTTTACCATACTTCTTGTAAGCAAAGAGATTGCTCATGAAGTAATGCAAGCCGAAAGAAAACAAAACCTTGTTGACCACGAAACGATGATTGAGAATTTTAATAAAGCTAAAAAGGATTACAACGAACACGAACAGCAACAAAACAACGATACACAATCCAAAAATCACTCATACACTCCCCGTAGAAGAAGATAATATGATAAAACACGCACATCACACGTTAAAACACACGTGTAACACATAGTAAATTTTAATATGTAACACGTTAAAACACAACGTATTACATACGTAACACACTAATTAAAAGAAGAAATCGGCTTTGAAAGCGTATGATTTAATCTCTTTTTTTTGAGTTTATAACTGCCGTATATTTCCATTTTTTCCTAACATATTGTTTCATTTTTATGATAAAATTGACTATGACATCTTATGTAAAAGGTTGCAAGTAGAACAAGAAAAAACACAAAAAGGTTGCAAGTAGATGGGGTAAAGGTTGCAAGTAGATGGGGTAAAGGTTGCAAGTAGATGGGGTAAAGGTTGCAAGTAGAAAAAAACAAAAAATGGCTTAAAATAGGGATTTTTATAAAAAGGTTGCAAGCAAAAATGCTATTTTTTGAAAAGTGTAAAAATTAAAAAATTTCTATTTTAATAAAATAGAAAAAAAAAGTGGTATTTTTCAAAAAGTTTATAGAAAGTGCTTGCAACCTTGCAACCTTAGATGTGTCTAACTCTAAAAAATCGCATAAAATAGGGAAAAAATGAGGTTGCAAGTAAAATCAATTACTTGCAACCTCTTGCAACCTATACCCATTTTTCCCTGTTTGCTTGCAACCCGTTACACGGCAAAAATGAACATCTCATAAAATTAGGAAATTATTTGTACTCTTTCCTTGGCAACATTCTTAATTGAACAACTTTACCATTTATCTTTTTTTTCAAAGTTTTATACCCTAATTTTGTGAGAACCCTCCCTACCTGTTCTGTCGTGTATTTATTCAAACTTGTATGTTGACCAATAAATTCCGTTACTGTTATATATTCGTCTGTTATAATATAATTTGTTGCTGTTATCTGTTTTTCCATATTCAATCTGGAAAGAATATCTATAACTTCATCCTCT
>Ga0310695_10011897_pt1 | contig 12312 bp, 13 predicted proteins | sample RumenRJG_04DNA_FD_203882 | JGI IMG/M metagenome (GOLD analysis project Ga0310695, IMG submission 203882) | Bovine rumen microbial communities from Lethbridge, Alberta, Canada - RJG_04 (v2) (version 2) | ecosystem: Host-associated > Mammals > Digestive system > Stomach > Rumen | place: Canada... | reverse complement strand
GCCCGAGACCACCCGCGTCATTGTAGGCCAGCAGAAGATGTCCGACGGAACTGTCAAGCAGAAGTACGTCAACGCCATCACCATGCTGAAGGACGTGGTCTTCGAGGAGACCCACGACAACGCCATGAACGTGGAGGGTGAGTCAAACACGAATCCCTCGAATGGCACGAATAGTGGTGGGTCTTCGAACTCAGGGAATAACGGAGGTAACTCCGGTAATTCAGGAACCGTGAACCCTGACCCCTCTAACCCTGAATCTGGCAGTGGCACCGGCAGCGAGACACCTTCAGTGCCTAAGCTGACCATCAGCCGCTCAGGTAGTGGTTCATCAACAGTCAGCGTAAATGGCAACTCCGTAAACTCTGGTGCTGAGATTGCTGCCAACACCGAGGTAAGCATCAGCGTAACTCCCGCTGAGGGTGCTACACCTACCGCCACCCTGAATGGCTCGTCTCTCTCCCTCACCGAGAGCGAAGGAGTCTACACCGGCTCGTTCCAGATGCCTAGCGCCAACGCTACCCTCGCCATCAACACCGGTGGTGCCTCTACAGGCGGTGGAGATGCCAATTGATGGATAATGTATAATGTCTGAGGGTTGATGTGTCCGGGATAACGCAAAGGCTACCCAGCCTGCCTATCGCGCAGGAACAACATCCAAAACACAGCCTTGAATGCAATCTGCGCATCCCCTCTTCCTTCTATCTCCCACTGAGATCTTTGATTTATTTAATTGTCCCGCTGAAATTGCAGAAATGGCAGAAAGGAACCAAAGGTTCACGCTGCGCCTACAATAGTCTGGGCCAAATATTTCCGAGGTTTCCGCCATTTCTGTGGGACATCTTTTATTAACAATTTAATTTTTCTGTGTGAAATGAAACTAAAGTGGTCAACCATTAAACAAATCTTGCAGATCATTGCAACTATCATCACTACCGTTGCAGGAACAATAGCCGTACAGTCGTGTAGTACTAACTGGTTCTAAAAATGAGAAAGCCTATGCGACGTATTGATCTTATTATCTGTCACTGTTCAGCCACTCGCGTCACTCGCGACTTCTCTCCTGAAGACCTCGAAGCCTGTCACAAGGCTCGAGGTTACAAGACCACCGGCTACCATTACTACATCACCAAGGATGGCAAGCTCCACAAGTGCCGCCCCGAGGAAATGGTTGGAGCCCATACCCGTCGCTACAATGCCCACAGTATTGGCGTTTGCTATGAGGGAGGTCTTGATGCCAATGGCAAAGCCGCCGACACCCGCACTCCTGCCCAGAAGCATACCCTCATCGCCCTGCTTCGTGCTCTGAAGGCCGATTACCCCGATGCCCAGATCCTTGGTCATCGCGACCTTCCCTGGGTCAAGAAGGACTGTCCTTGCTTCGATGCCCGTGCTGAATATTTAAATCTAAAGCCCCTTAAACTGGAGCAGTAAATTAAAACCGTTATGCGCTCGACTTTGTCGCTTTGCTATGCAAAGAAATATATCCGCTCGCCACCGCCCTACTGCTTACGATACTCATCATTCTTGGCTAATACATCTTCCATCAGACCTCAGCCTTCTTCCACCTTTCTGTATCATAGTTACACCTCCATTTGTCGTGAGACACGTGGAGGTTTTTCATCCGAACAACTCGTTCATGAGTTGCTTGGGCGACTTGGCATCGCTCTGCTGTATATCCCGCATCATGGCGAGGGAAGCCTTCTTGAGTTCGTCAATAGCCTCTATGACCTCCGGACAGTCTAGCGGACTGTAAGTAATGAGCCTGACATAATCGAAATCATACAGGCGCATGGAAAGGAACCACTCCTTAGCCTGACCTTCCCAACCAATCGTGGTCAGATACGGCTTTGTGCGTCGATGAGATAGAGATCAGTGGTCTTCGCCCGAGTGTTCTCACGGCTCACCACAAGGTTCATCTTCTGTAACTGGTTGTAGATCTGAGTACCCTTCACCGTTACATGGCCGCCCTTGCCTTGCTTCAGGATGCCGTTCATCAGCTCCAGATTTTCCGACCTCAGACAACGTAACACGTCAGCAGGATTCCCCTTTACGTACTCGTCGTAAGCCTTTACCATCTGTGCCTTTTGGGGCTTCCCTGCAAACCGCATCCCCATCATGCCGAACCCCTCCTTCAGGTTCTGGATGATGTCTATGTCAAGTAAATCAGCAAAGGCAATCCCAAGATATGGTATATCACTATTACTGGTAATCATAAGTCATTTGTAATTATTACAAAAAGTCATAAAGCACATCCTTTGGTATCTGTTTTATGACTTGCGAGAGTTTAGAAGATAAACCACCTTTCATATGTATGCTTACTAAATAAAACCTTACGAAAAATTAGAGAAAAAATTTATCTCAACCAAATCCGGCTAGGTCTAAGGTTCGGACGCTTACCACCACATAGAGCCATGCAACTGTATCAAACAATTAAAGCCTCTATCCGCTGCAATGTTGACTGAGATTTTATATAATAGTCTTTGGAGGAGCATCAGTATGATTATTATACTCATTTAGTGTGTCACCTGCTATTTCGAAAAGTTTTCCCTTCAATCTCAATTCTGTTTGGCTCTTTTGGAATTCCAACTTCTGAATCTGTTTACCTTCAAAAGCAGCTTTATCCAATGCATTATAATCGCGTTCGAACTCCTCCAGCAGCCGTTCTGCTTCAGCAACTCCCGCCTTCACTTTATCTATCGACTTCTTATAACTGTCAACTGACTTTTTAGTTATATCATTCATACCAAGCTTATGAGTTATTCTGACAATACTTACAGTAATACCTGTTAAACTCTTCAAAGTTTATTTTTTCTGACTCACAGAATTTGTTCATTCTTAGATTCTTATTCTTCGACTTCAATTCCTTATATTTTTTTGCATAGTCCGCATAATTCTTTTCCAAAAGTTTCTTGGACTGCATCAGACTCTTTCCACGCGAAGTAAAAATATTCCGAACCCAAAGAACACATTGTTTACACTTATGTACAACCCATAAAACAACTAATTGAATCAATCGTATTCTTTTTCCAATCGTACGAATATCATTATAAAGAGCTCCCTTATACTCAGTTAAAGAATCGTCCAAGGCCTGCTTTGGGGTCGTATCCTGCGTAGCTTGTGATGTGCGCATATAAATCTCATGATACTGCTTGGGTAATAGATCAAATTGGTGTTGTTTAATAAGTTCAAGAACCCTTTTATACTCATCCTGCGCCTCTCTTATTCGCGACTTCACATAACCATAGAACACGCTCTTGTATATCCATGTTATGAAAATTTGCCATAGTATCGGAATCGTAACGATAACACATACAAATAGCCCTATGTTTTCAACAACGCATTTTTCTATCTCACTGTTATTGTACACCAACGTTTTCCATCTTATGACCAGGAATGTGCAAAACAATCCTATGATATATAGCGTAACATACTTTACCTTTTCAAACAGTTTATATTGAAGAAGAAACAAGGAGATAATATAGATAGTACAAGTATACGCCAGTTCAAGCTGCAAAAGCTTCATGGGGGCTGTATCGCTTGGATTATACATTTCCTGTTCATAACCACAAAACGCCAAAAGTAAAGCGATTACAAACAATCCAATAACCGATTTCTTTGAGAGCTCTCTCTGTAGTACTTCTCCTTTCTGTTTATTGGCATCCAAAACAGCATTTTTAAAATCTTCATCTTGGTCCATCCCCAAAAAATCTAGTGCTCTCGACTGTTGCTTTATATCGAGAGGACTCCATACCTTACGAGTAAGTATCTCGTCAAGGCACATGGTAAAATAGACTGCACCAATAAATTCCAGAAAAGAACTATAGTCAGCAACCATACTCATACGTCCAAATTAAAGAGGGCTCGCAATTCCTCCTGCTTCTGCTGGTTCACTACCTTTCCCACACTTACCTCAACATTAGTGGCATTGTCATCATCAGCCACCATACTAGCAGTATAATAAGGATAGTTAGCTCCTTTTGATGCGTTATTTTTCCAGTGGAAAGGCCTAAGATTGGCTAGATTATCCACATCATCCCCTCTTTTCAACTTGCAAGCAGGATAAATATGGTCTACCTCCCATCCAAAGATACTATCACGGTTCCCAAAATCTCCATAGCGAATAAAGGCACCACATGCATCTTTACGCACACGTTCTGAAGGATACCTATCATCCACAATACCCTTCTCCCATATAGTTCGTTTTTGCTCTTCTGTTAACTCCATATATAAATTGCAAGTGAATGTATTCTACAAGTACCCCTTTTGTTTTCTCCAATACCAGTGCCACAGTTTCCAGAATGGTGACCACAGCACTTCAGATGGATAATAGCCCACAAAACGAATATTGCGCTTCAATTGTACGAAACCACGTTCAAAACGTTTCTCTTTATCAATGCGAAGCATCCGTTCATCATATTGACCGAAGTTGCCAGCAGTTAGAATCTCAGATAGTAAATATTTACCATGTCGTACATTTACAGGATATAGCAGGTATTCTTCCTTCATACCAAAACAATCACGAAGAATCCACATAATGCCGCCAACAAACTTAGCCATCTTCAGTGATCTCAATACTTCAAAGGCTTTTTTACGCTGTTCGAGGTTTGAACGCATCAAAATATAATAATAGTCCATCAACTGCCTCAAACCTATTCCTTCAGAGAAGATATGCCGATAGATATGAACTATTGAGAATACAAGATCAAATTCAACAGTCGTATGGGTAAATCCTACATCAGTATCAGTATTATTGAACTGCCTATCAGACTGTTCCTTAAAGAACTTCTGAAGCTTTCTATTAGATGATGGATTATACATCCATGAAGGCAAGAAATGAACCTCTACAGGCACATCCTCAAAGAAATCAATATCAGAGTGCTTGATATCGATGTGACCAATATGATAACCTTGAGATTTTGCGAATTGTAAAACGTCACTTCTTACATCATTCGTCTTACATCTTCCATCTTTCTTTACCCAAATATCAATATCACCACATTGACGATACTCTGGATGCTCATAATAAAGGGCTGTCCCTTGACCTTTCAGGACACAACACTGGAATCCTGCATTCTTGACTATCTCGCACAGTTCTTTTGTCCTTTGGTTTTGGTTTTTATTCTCAGCTATAGTCTGCTGTTGAATGCCTATCCACTCTAATAACAGATTAATGTCAATGTTTAGGTTTGGATTAGCGGTTTTCAGCTTGTTTACCCCTTCCAAAGCAATACTCACCAAAGATTGCATACAGGCTAAATCAAACAACCGAGCCCACTCTTTTTCTGAGGGAACTTTATCGAAACCTGTTTTATTACCAATCGCAATCTGTATCAGCTCAAAGAACTTCTTATACATTTCTGCGTTTTCGTTCTTTCTGCGGGGAAAAACTGTGCTATCTATGGTATCTGTGTGCCCTATCTGAACACTCTATAAGCAATCTTCTTGACCCAAGCAGGAGACACCAACATACAGAACATAGCGAATCCATACACATCAGCTCCAAAGCCATAGCCAAGGCCTTTGTTGATCATCAACCTGTCTGTAAACTGCTTCTTAGCAAAAGCCCAACCATTCCTACGCTTCTTAAACATCGTGTCTGTCATACGGAACTTCAGTACCACCTCAGGAATATTAGCTTGTTGCGTACCTGCCATCATACCATCATACCAAAGCATGGTATCTTGGTTCTGCCGGTATTCTGGTCTGTACTTTTTCCCCTTTAGCTTATCGAAAAAGCTCTTTCGGAACATTACTGCTGGATGTGCATGAGGATTTCTCTTTGCAAAGAATGCCCTGCATTCCGATGGTGTTTCAGGGTATATAATCCTCTTTTTGCGACTGTTACCCTTTTCATCAATTTCATCTATGGCACCACCCACCACATCTATTTCTGCATTATTATCGAGATAAGTAACCTGCTTTTCAAATCGAGAAAGTTCTGATATATCATCCGCATCCATTCGTGCAATATAATCATATCCTTCCTTAAAGCAGATATCAAGCAAATCATTGAGCACGCAAGCCAAGCCACGATTCTCTTTAAATCTAACAACTGTCATTTTGCATTGGCTCTCAATCATCTTGAAATATCCCTCAATATCCTCACCAACAGGGCCATCCACACCTATATAAATGTGAAAATCCCTATATGTCTGCATCACAATACTCCCAATTGCTTTGCTTAGATATTCTACCTTGTCTTTCTTATAGACAGGTAGAATTACTGCTACTTTTGTCATCTTATCAACGTTAGGGTTAAGGTTAGGGTTGAACATTAACTATGTACAAACCGCGATGCCCCTCGAACACACTATCAAAGCAGACTTTCTTTCCATCTCTGCTCCAACGTGGGTGCAAGTCACATCTGGTATCATTGTCATACTTGAATGGTGAGAACATTCTTGCTATTACCTTCAAATCCTTGCCCTCAATATCCGTATCTCTACAAAGCTTCAACTCCTGCACACGTGAACGGCTCGGATAGGTATCAAACACTACCAAACTATTATCTGTAGGGCAATAACTGGGGTGACCGTCGTTACTCAACTGAGGCCACAGGTACTGCCACTCCTGAGTTTTATCCTTCATCAGATAATAGCCTGGGCCATGTTCCTTTTTGCGTTCAAATGCCAAAATCTCATTGTCATTTTTCCAATAGCAATGGCTAACCATATCGTCATCACTCAGAACATACATATCTGTGCCATCCACATTACAAGTAATGAGTCTAGTATATTTCCTCTGACCGCAGAACCAACGATATAGCACCATAAAACGCTTTCCATTGGGTGATAACATCAGGTGGTTCACCTTATGTACACTACCCTCTTCCTGCATCTCTGGTCTTGGTTGGAATTTTGCGAAATCGGTATATTTCAGCAAAGGTGTAACAACCCCTGTTTCAATATCCATCTTCCAGATACATGTTTCATCGGGCAAGGCTACACCCTTTGTCTTTTCTGGTAAAGCCGCATATCCATAACCTAAGCGCAAGCTATGTAAACGAGAGAAGTCCAAAGACAAAGCGGTCTTACCATCTGCAGAAACTGTATATACGGGCATGGGTAGCACTCTTTCATTTTTTGACACGACATCAAGGATTACAGAGCAGTACTTCCCATCTCTTAGGTCATTATACAGTATCTTTGAACTGTAATCTGGCCCTAACCATTGAGCCATACATCCCTGCTGCACATTCCAGGTATGAGTTGTTGCCAACTTCTTACAATAATCCTTATCCTCAGGATTAAGGTGAAGATCGAAAAGCATTATTTCAGCCTCACCTACAGGATCAGGCTCACTCCAAGTATCTTTTGCTTTCATACAAAGCATGTACCTTCCAGTAGCATCCCATGGTGACTTGTCATAGTAGCCAAAGAAATACTCAGATTTATCATTAGGCGAAACCCTTTTAACATCCCCCTCTACTGTTATCTTTTTACTTGCAGCATAGCAAGCCAACTGATAACCTCGTTTAATATACTTTTTAATACCAGGACACTTATTCAGCTGGTAGTTTATTTTCTGTTCAAGACTTCCCATGAGATATTTACTGTACTATATATTTTTTGTCCTTAAATCGCTTGGCCAGCATTTTTATCGCTTCAGGGTGAATGCCAGCCTTAGCGGCATATTTTATGGCTGCACCAAAATTTTTCACCTTCAAAGCACAGAACATTACCTCATAATAGTGTGCACACTTAATGAGGGTCTGTTTATGCTTTGGGTATGATTCAAATACATTTTTTATTGATGCAAAATAATCTTTCTTCACTTGTATAAAATTTTCGAGCGAGGGTCTGTTTATAAGGGAATCACCATACACATTAACCAGGCACTCTTCCACTACCAACATATTATTCCTGTGTGTATATTCTGCTAGTAATTGCAAATCCTGATGCCTTCTAAGGCGATTATCAAATCCTCCGAACTCCATCAACTTATCCTTCCTCATCAGAAGTGTCGGTGTGTACATTGCAATCTGTCTTGTAAGTACCTTGAAGTTCAAATCATCTGTTGTATATGGAGGGCATGAATGAAACAGTTTCCCATCTACATATTCATTATAATAGCACGAGGCGCCAGCAGCATCAGGGTGCATTTCTAGTGCAGCCATCTGCTTTTCAATTTTAGTCGGAAGCCATTCGTCATCATCGTCCAAAAACGCTATCCAATCTCCATTTGCGGCTCTTATACCTGCATTTCGTGCCTCAGCTCCGTTAATATGTACTTTCTGTGTTACATATCTAACCCTCGGGCTATTCACATCTTTTATAATATCAAGAACCTTAATCCTATATTCGCTTCCATGTTCGTTGTCATCAACGACCAGAACTTCAATGTTCTGATAAGTCTGATTTAAAACACTTTTAATCGCTCTCCCTAGCGTGTCATTTCTTTTATAGGTTGGAATAACGCATGATACTAAACAATCATTCATATACATCAATTAAAAATTCAAATTATCTCTCAATCAATTTTTCAGGATGGGATAAGATATAAGATTTCTTTTCTTCATATACCTTATCGCCCAATTTCATAACATTACCTTTGACTTTATTCTCGAACTTGTCCCAAGTACCAATAATTTTAGCCGGACAGCCAGCTACAATAACATTGCTCTCTTTGATGGACTTCGAGACTACACTACCAGATGCGACAATAACATTATCTGCTATCGTTACACCGTACATAATTACTGCGTGCGCACCAATAAAACAATTATTACCGACTGTAATTTTACCATATATATCATTATATACACCGAAAATTTTACAAACGGAATTATCGTGAGTAATAAAATCCACAGAATGTGATATTGTTACATTATCACCTATTTCTATAAGGTAAGGTTCAGCAGTTTTAATGTTAGAGGCGGTTTTAGTACCCACACCTATTTTAATTCCTTTTTTGCGAAGGTACTTATTAAGTTCATTTTTCCCTCCACCAAGTCGGCATCGTACTTTGGCTATAATCCATCCAATTTCTTCCATAATTTAATTCTTCTTGTCAGTTTCTATTAAATCAATCAATAACTTATATGACTTTGTTTTTTGTTTCGCCTGAAACAGTTTCTTTTTTCTTATATTTCTAAACCGAGTATTGGTTGAGACATCTTCTAAATGATGAATCTCTATATTGGGTGCATATATTGTTTTGTAGCCCTTGCTCATCAAATAGTAATATAACAATTCTTCTTCTACATACATAAATGTTCCTGGATAAAAAGCGAAATCTTCATTTTCCACCCATAAAGGAGAATATATAATCGCAGCCCCATGTGGAACTATCATATCCTGTGGGTTTCGGTAGTCGAATGATTCCACTTTCCTCTTTTGTACATGAAAGTACAACTTCAATGTGCCAATAATAGGAATGGAATAAATCCATCTGAGAACTTTCATCGTTTTATACCCTTTTATAATCTCCTCTTTACTAAGTGCACTTTTATGGAAAGGGTTTTGATGCTCACCAAGTTTATTTATTATGTTGGGGGCAATGATATGATAAGAATTAATATAGTTAGACTCTAAGATCTTTTGTGCAAAAGCTTTATCACTTATATATGTATCATTATTAACAACAATAATAATCTTAGCCTTCTGTTCTTCTTTAGCATATTTATAACCAATATTGTTTCCAGAAGCGAACCCGAGATTATTATTATTCAAAATGACATGCACATTGTTCTGGTGCTGATAATGCTTTTTCAATTTTTGTCCAGAGCCATCAGGCGAAGCATTATCAACCACTACCACAGAACAATTGATATCAAGAATAGAGTCAACGCATTTAATTGTTACATCAGCCTTACAATAATGTAAAACAACAAACGAAATTTTCATCTTACAAGTCAATAAAAAAAACTTATGGTTTTGTCGGAGTTATTCTGCTATTAAACAATCTGGGAACTCCATTAAAGGTATAATAACAATAGAGATATAAATAAACAATAACAACAATCTCAAATGAACAAATATTATACAAAAGGTGATTCTTGTAATTTAAAACAAAAAATAAAATAATCACAATCCACATTAGTTGATTACCTATTTTCATTATTCTATTGTCTTTTATTTTCTTATATCTCTTGTATGTCATTTTAGCCATAAGAAAGCAGAAATAGAGCATAAGTAATATACCAGTAATTCCGACTTGATAAATCTGTTTTACATATCCAATATCACTAGATCCATAAAGCCACATTGCTTTTCTCACACCACATCCATATCCCATAATCCATTCACGAATATTTAGATACTCAAGCGGTGACAGTTGGATTCCAAAAAGATATGTTGATGTATTTTCTCCGTATGATGTTGTGAATGAAGAATCATATCCATTATCTCTCAATATAATTGGTAGTATGAAATAGATTATAGCCAATGTTAGTATTGATGCTATAAAAATTGGAGCCATTCGGACTGTATGTTTTTTTCCATTTCCATTTAGTAACATACAGACCAAAATCACCGAAACAGCCCCGACCATTCCCGTTCTGGACGTAAACAATGATGATATGAACGAAATGAGAGTGAATACAACATATTTTCTCTTATACGTAAGATAATATAATTCTATTGATAATACAGTTGATACTATTGCAAATAATGCTGATTGATCGAACCCGCCAGCCAAGCCTAGCCGTCTAAGGGTCAGATCTGCTAATATCTCCTGATCACGCTCAAATCTAAATAACAATCCATTGATATCTTGAAGTTCTGGAAAAGGCATCTGTATTAAAACCATTATGCAGTGTAAGAGCAGACTCAATATTATTATATCCAAAAAATTAGTTTTTTTTGCATAGAAATACGATATTATTGAGGGAAAGGTCACACAATTAACCAACATTCTGGCGTACACTCCAATAACAGAGTAGTCTTTAAAAGGATCTCTAGAAAAAAATAATGCAGCAATTGACAATATTACTAATGTTATGGGAAAAATCAAATAATATTTCTCTACGATTATACGAGATCGTCCAACCAATATGAATAATAAAACATTAAAGACTAACGTTATATTAGTCGATAATGGTCCATACAAATTGAGAAAGCAAAAAACAAAAATTATAAAATTCATTTTAACTCCAATGGATAATTATTTGTTTCGATTATGTCACATTATATATTACGAAAGCTTAATTTGCGACTATGAGTGTCTGAAATAGTTATTTGTTCTTATTTTTTTTAAAACATAATATAAAGTTCTTGCCGCTTGATATATGTCTAAGGGGTAACAGGTAAGACTATTAATGATACTTTGCGCACCATACTTTACAATCGTCGAAAGATTATTATGCGGTGGATACGTTGAAAAAGTGTAATATAAATAAGCCTTATATCTTCTTATTGGGAAGTTCGGATTTAAAGCAAGATAATAAGGAATGCCGTTCAAATCTCTCTTCAGATCGCTAAGCTTGACGTTTGAGGAAGCTCCGCCAGAATGTTTTCTGTATATACTTGTATTTCTGGACATCAGCCTCCATTTTCCCTTTTGCGATAGAATTATCATTATAGAAATATCGCCAGAATATACTGAAGGACGGTTGTCAAGTTCGGCACAAGGTCTGTACATTATAGTTGCAGTATGAAACGGGCGGTACCCTACAAGAGAACCTCGTTCCCAGTCATAATCAATAGTATGTTTTGAAAACGGGCGCGATTTATCCCCTGTCTCGTATATTACCATTGATTGTGTTGCAACTGCTGAGTAATCCAAGTGTGTATCCAAAAAGTCTGCCTGTATTTGCAATTTATTAGGATCTGTCCAATAATCATCTCCTTCGCATAAGGCCACATAATTACTTGCACTTTTCCAAGCCTTAACATATGGCGCTTTTGGTTTCCTTTGTGACTTATGGTTTTTCTTTAGCAAATAAAATACCAAAGTGCAATTAGCATTATAATTATGTTCTATTATATATATATCAGTATATTCTTCGTGAAACACAGAGGGAGAATTATTACAATTCTGAATTATCCATTCTTTTATAACTTCTTGCTCACCATCTGTACTACAATCATCCACTACTACACAAACAAATGGGAAATTGGTCTGTTGGCTCACAAAACCCTCTAATGTCTGCGCAATGAACTTAGAGTGATTATAAGTGAAACACCTTATCATCACTTTGAAATTATACTGTGGTAATGGCTTTTGGTATTCCATCTTTTATTAAATAAATACTGAACTTTCGCAAGTGAATATTCATTCATCAAGCGACTAATTTATACATTTGATAGAGTTTATGGAACTTAGGATTGGCATCAATAACCGCAGAAAGCAGTTCACTGGCATCGGCAGAGA
>Ga0310695_10011896_pt1 | contig 12313 bp, 10 predicted proteins | sample RumenRJG_04DNA_FD_203882 | JGI IMG/M metagenome (GOLD analysis project Ga0310695, IMG submission 203882) | Bovine rumen microbial communities from Lethbridge, Alberta, Canada - RJG_04 (v2) (version 2) | ecosystem: Host-associated > Mammals > Digestive system > Stomach > Rumen | place: Canada... | reverse complement strand
CTTCAAAACTGACGGTCTTCTCACAAAAATCATTTCCTTTACTTGAATACCACGCGGCAGAACTTTTTCTTTCCCGCACGAAGCACAAGCTCCCCGTCCTTATCCAGGTCGCCGACCCCAATCTTAACCGTCGGGTCAGAAATGGCTTTGCCGTTGAGGCTTGCACCGTTACCCTGAATGAGGCGGCGGGCATCGCCGTTTGAGGCGCACAAACCTGCCTTTACGAAAAGCGCGAGAACACCAAGACCTGCGTCAAGCTCTGCCTTTGAGACCTCAACAGTCGGCATCTGAGTTTTGTCACCCTCGCCGCTGAATGCAGCCTTTGCTCCGGCCAGTGCCGAATCAGCCTTTTCCTTTCCGTGGATTTCTTTGGTAACTTCGTAAGCAAGTCGCTCTTTTGCGGCATTGATGTCACCGGCACAGATTTCTTTAATCTCCGGGATTTCAAGGAATGTGAAGAGCTTGAAGAATTTCTCAACATCAGGGTCAGCGACATTTCGCCAGTACTGGAAGAAGTCGTAAACGCTTGTCATGCTCTCGTCGAGGAAGATAGCGCCCTTCTCAGTTTTACCCATCTTTTTGCCGTCACTTCGAGTGATGAGCGGGAACGTAAGACCGAACACATTGTGCTGTGCGTTGAGCTCCTCAGTGCCACCGAGCTTTCGGCGAATCAAATCAACGCCAGCAGTGATGTTGCCCCACTGGTCGTCGCCGCCAATCTGAAGCTGAACATTGTGTTTTTCGTGCAATCGGAGGAAGTCGTAGCTCTGCAAAAGCTGGTAGTTGAATTCGATGAAAGAAAGACCGCGCTCCAATCGCTGTTTGTAAGCCTCGTAAGAAAGCATTTTGTTTACGGAGAAGCATGAGCCGATGTCACGCAAGAAGTCGATGTAGTTGAGGTCTGCGAGCCAGTCCTTGTTGTTCTCTGAGTAAGCTGTCTTGCCGTCAAAGCCGATGAATTTGTCGAGCTGAGCCTTGATTGTCTCTACGTTCTGGTCAATCTGCTCGTATGTAATCATCTTGCGCATTTCAGTTTTGCCAGAAGGATCGCCGATTCGTGCAGTGCCGCCGCCAATCAATGCGATACCGATATGACCGAATTTGCGCAAATGGCGGAGAGCGAAGAACGGAACCATGTGGCCGATGTGAAGGCTTGGACCAGTTGGGTCACAGCCGACATAAAAAGCGACAGGGCCTTTGTCCATCAAATCAGAAAGTCCCTGCTCGTCAGTACACTGGGCAAAAAATCCGCGTTCTTTTAAAGTTTCAAGTGCCTTATTCATTTTTATTTCCTATTTTGTTCTATAATAAAGTGATGTTATTTTACCTAAGATTTGACTTCTGTTCAATATTCGAAAACATATCGAAAACAATCGTTTAACTTACGTGCGCGCATATCTGAGAACAACGGTCGCTATCACTACGAACATGAACACAGGGAACCATGCGCCCATGAATGGAGAAATCGCGCCGAACTTTGCAAGGAGCATCGTTATCATCTGCATAACGTAGAACAGAACCGCCGCACTGATGCAGGAAGCAAGGCTCATGAGCATGACGTTTTTCCGGGTCTTTCCGCTCAGACCAACCGAAAGGAATACGACTATGAACAGAATGAAAGGGAAGGAGAATTTCTTGTAGTAAAGGCTCAGAGGCTCAGCAAAAGGCAGTCCGGCCTTCTGCAAATGCTCAATGTAGACCTTTGCCGTGGCACTGTTGACCGTCTCGACGCTGATAACGTTGTTCTGGAAAGTTTCGGGAGGCTCAGTGAGGCGCGCAAGAATATCACTGGACAGGGGGCCTGCGACAATAGAATCCTCGCTCACAGTATACTGGATTCCGCCTGACAAAACCCAGCGATCCTCATTCCAAGTGGCTGAATTCGCACGGATAATAGAATTGAGGCTCTTGTCTTCGTTTCTTATTATTATGTAAAGAAGAAGAAGTCTTTTTGAAGTGTCATCATAAAATTCTGCCTTATAGCAGATATTGCCGTTCTCGCTGAGAATTACGATTTTGTCATTGTTGAGAGACTTGTTTTTGTTGAGGACCTCTTCCTGCTCGGCTGTTTTTTTGGCAAAAGTAGGCACGACCACCTTGTCATCAAAAAAGAAAAGCGCGAAGCTCATGACAAAGGCAAAGACCAAAAGCGGGAACGTGAACCGCGTGAGCGAAATACCGGATGCAAAAATCGCAATCAGCTCGTTGCTCGCGTATAAATCACTGAGAGTGTACGAAACCGCAAAAAGAATCGCAATCGGAGTGGCATACCAGAGGCACTTAGGCACGTAAAGCCCCATAATCCGCAAAACTTTGAGGCCTGGCACACCGTTTGAAATGAAATTCCAAAGATTCATCATCAAATCGACAAGAACCAAGACCATCGCAAAGAAAACAAGCGCGCCGAGAAAAAGAGGAATGACTTTTCTGAAAAGATATTCGATGATTTTCATTTTCGCAAAAGCCTCAGATAGAAGAGAATTCCAGCTACGCCAATCAGAATATTAGGCGCCCACATAGTCGTGACACCGTAAAGGCCGCTTCTTGAACTGAAAATCTGACCGACGATGTTCACAGCCCAATAGAACACGGAAATAAAAAGACCAATGATGAGACCGATTGTCTGACCGTTGTGCTTTCCGAAAATCAGCGCGAGAGGCATCGCCAGTGTCGCAAAGAAAATAGAGCCGAACGGCATGGAAAATTTCTTTGCCATCTCAAGATTGTACCTGTTGCGTTTTTTCTCAGGCACGTCCGCATCATTGCGCATGGCCTTTATTTCCTTGTACAAGTCATAAGAAGTCATCTCACGCGGAGAAATCACACGGTCGTTTTCTAGGAAGGTAGACTCAAATATATTAAGCTCAACATTGCCGGAAGTGAGCACGTCATAATCGTTTTTTTCCTCAGCGTCAAACATAATCACGTTCGCATCGTTCATAATCAGCTTCATGAGAACGCCAGGAGAAGAAGCCTTTTTTATCTGGGATTTGTCCGCAACGATTATTCGCTGCCCATCATCTCCGTCAGTATCAAAGAAAATCAAGTCGCTCACGTTCTCGCCGTTCACCTCGCCGATTACCAGAGTCTTGTCGTTCGTTCGCTTGATGGAATTGGACTCCAGTTCGACAGCCGGATTTGATGTGAGGATTGAGCGGTAAAGCTTGTTGTAGTTGATTGTTCCGAGCGGAAGAAGATAGTCATTAACAAAGAAAGATGCTATTGAAATCAGCACGCCAAGAATAAGAACGGGCTTTAAAATCACGCGGTAGCCCTGACCGCTTGCCCGCAGAATCAGGATTTCATTTTCGGAAGCAAGCCGCCCCAGACACATCAAAAATCCTACCAAGGTGGCGAAAGGAGCCGACTGAGCGATTACCATCGGGAGCGAATAAGTGATGAGCCGAATAACGTCCATGACAGGCACGCGCTTTTTGAGGATGTTCTCGGCGACCAGAAGAATCTGGTTGACGAAAAAGACCATGAAAAAGAAAATAAACGCGATGAAGAAATAAAGGAAAAGCTCCTTCATCAGATAGCGGAAAAGCACGTGGCGGTTGATGCCAGTCTCTTCCTGCATTAAAGTCGCAAAAAAATCAGCCTGCTTTTTGAATTTGAGCTTGACAAAAAGTTTTGAAAGCTTCTTTGAGCAAAAATTAAGAAGATTGAATTCGTTGTATTTTAACAGAAGGAACTTGCCGAATTCTTCAAGGTTTTTCTTGGCAGTGCTCCTGGCCCATGTGCGGCGGTAATAAATAATCGAAACCAGCACACGCTTTACAGGATAAAAAGCCCCTGTCTTTTTGAATTTTTTGAGATACGTCTTCTTTTTTTGAGCAATAAGCTGCCTGAGCTTCCAGATTGGACTTGCCATTACTTACCAGTCGAACCGAATCCGCCTGCCCCTCTCTCAGTCGCATCAAGAGCCGTTACCTGCTCAAACATACCAATCGTAACAGGAGCCACGACAATCTGTGCGATTCGATCCCCATTCTTGACCTCAAAATCCTCGTTGCCGAGATTAACAAGAATAACCTTGACCTCGCCGCGATAATCAGAATCAATAGTGCCCGGAGTGTTGAGGACAGTAACGCCGTTCTTGGCCGCAAGACCTGAGCGTGGCCGCACCTGAATCTCGTATCCTTCCGGGATGGAAAAGAAAAGCCCGGTGGGAATCATTGCCCGCTCGCCTTTTTTTATAATCACAGGCTCCGAAAGAAGAGCGCAAATATCCGCGCCCGCAGCCCCGCTAGTTTTATACTGAGGAATCGCCGCCCCTTCTGAGGCGACGCATTTGATATTCACTTTGTTCATACCGCTATTATATAGAAGAATATAAAAAGAAAAAAGCGTTTTTACAAGATTCGGGGGTGTCCAAAAAGTTCAAAAACTGTCATTTTCGGGCTTGACCCGAAAATCTATTTGCTTATAATGCAATAGATTGCCGTGTCGAGCACGGCAATGACATATACTTATTAGACATCCCCGGAAGCCTTAGAATTTAAGGATAGTCTTGTGGTAATACTTTTCACCAGGCTTCAAGACACAGCTTGGAAAGCTCGGCTCGTTGATTGCGTTCGGGAACCTTTCTGTCTCAAAGCAGATACCGTCATGAGGCTTGTGAACGACACCGCCCTTTCCGATTTTGCCGCCGATGTAGTTTGCAGTGTAGACATGAACGCCCGGCTGGTTCGTGAACATCTCCATGCTGATTCCGCTCTCATCTGACCAGACCTTTCCGAAGCGGACAAGCTCTGTCTCGTTCCCGCCGGTGATGAAGCACTGGTCGTAGCCGTTTTTGAGCGGCTCTACCTTGTCGCAGTCGCGGCCGACAAGTTTTTCTGTGCGGAAGTCGAACACAGTTCCTGTGACATCGAGGATTTTGCCAGTCGGGGCAGAATCTGCGGCAGTCTCAAGGATTGATTTACAGTCAAGCTGCAAGTGATGGCCTTCCGCGCTGCCCTTTCCGTTCAAGTTGAAGTAAGCGTGGTTCGTAAGGTTGATTGGAGTGGCCTTGTCTGTCGTTGCGCTGTACTCCCAGATAAGCTCGTTCTTGTCATTGAGCTTGTAGATTACGCACAAATCCACGTTGCCAGGCATTCCCTGCTCGCCGTCCGGGCTTCTTCGGGTGAATTTTACGCCCTCGCCCTCTGAATCAGAATATTTTTCGCCCTTCCAGAGCTGTTTTTCGTAGCGAGTGTTGCCGCCATGAAGACAGTTCTCACCGTCGTTCTTGTCGAGAGTATAAGTCTTTTCTTCGAGAGTGAATTTTGCGCCGCGAATTCGGTTAGCGAAGCGGCCGACAATTGCGTTGTGAGCCTCAGTACCCTTCTTCCAGCCTTCAAGAGTGTCGAATCCAAGAAGGATGTCAACATTCTCGCCATTTTTTGAAGGAACATAAAGATTCGTAATCGTGCAGCCCCATTCAATAGCAGTGAAGCTGACTTTACCGTTTGAAACAGTGAAAGATGAGATTTCATCGTCCAACTTTTTGATTTCTGTCATAAAAACTCCTTTTTTTGCAGCGTATCCACGAATAGCATGAACATCGCATCACATTCAGTGTATTTGTAAACGGCCGCATGTTCAAGGACTTTTTATAACGATTGCTTTAAATGGAGTTAGCCCATTACTGGCACTTTGCGGGCAATTTTCTGAACTTCTTTAACGGAGATTTTAAGAAGAGCCGCTATCTGCTGTTCGGTAGCAAAGTTTGTTTCTAGCATTTTTTTGATTACATCAGCCTTGCCTTCAAGAATACCTTCAGTTATTCCGTCATTTCTGATTCTTTCAACAACATCGCACATAGTAACACCTCCTCGTCCAAAGTTACTTTCATTATATACCCTTTCAAAAGAATCGTCACCTGTTAGCGCGGAAAACATTTTTAAGGTTTCGTTCGCGTGCTGCAGTTTTTCTTTTGATCCCTTATATTTTTGATGCAGCCGTTTTGTTCTGAAATATTCAGCGATAATCTTAAAATCGCTTTTGAACATTGCGATTGTTTTTGGACTTAGAAAGGCAATGTTGAATACGTTGATTTTGTAATCATTAACAAACGGTTTGAGCTTTTCTGGAATATCAAAGCAATCATAAAGTCTTTTTGCCGCAGACCATTTTTCATCCGTTCCGAAGTACAGCACAAGAGTTGCAACCGGATATCGTTTCTTTTTATTCTTATCAAGAAGCTGCTGCTTGTAGCTTGCTCCGTCATAGCTGATTACACGAAGCGGCATATCTGAATCTTGCGCGGTTTGATTTTCAATACCCAAGATTGAAATACGGATTTCTCCGCTTTTCCAGAACTTTGAAACATCCCGCTCCTGCTCGTGAATCTTGCCGTCAGCCTTGAACATGCTTTTTGTAGTGTCGGCTTCAAGCTCATTTTCTTGGATTAGCCGCTCCCCCTTAAACAAGAGGACATTTACAATATCAGCAAACACATCGTTCAAAGCTTCTAGATTCTTTTCTGTTATGTCTTTCTCTGCCATGATTTAAATGTAATGAAGAATAATAAAAAAGGCTAGAAGTTTTTAATGAATGAAGCTGTCAAAAAAATCTTTTGCCGCCGGCCAACTTTTCGTTTGGACAAGCTTCGGCATGGTGCCGATTGCCATTCTTGGCGAAAAACGTGCTTCGGCATAAAAAAAACTCCAGCCGTTTTTGACTGGAGTTGAAATTAAGCTTTCAAAAGATTACTTTTGAGCTTCAATAGCGTCGATGTAAGAAAGATTCAATCTTCCCTGTTTGTCAACTTCGAGCAATTTTACAGGAATCTGCTGACCTTCTTTGAGAACGTCAGTTACCTTCTCTACGCGGCCGCGTGAAAGCTTAGAAATGTGGCACAAGCCTTCTTTGCCCGGCAGGATTTCAACGAATGCGCCGAATTCCATGATTCGTTTGACTGTTCCGTTGTAAATTGCGCCGACTTCCGGGTCTTCACAGATGCCTTTGACAGCGATTTTTGCTTCTTCGGCTGATTTGCCTGTTTTGCCGTAAATCTGAACTGTGCCGTCGTCCTCGGTGTTGATTGTAACACCGTACTGAGCGCAGAGAGCCTTGATGTTCTTGCCGCCAGGACCGATGAGTGCGCCGATCTTATCCGGAGCAATCTTCATTGTGAGGATTTTTGGAGCGAACGGGCTGATTGGCTGAGGCTTGTCGATGCACTTCTCCATGATTGAGAGGATGTGCAATCGGCCAGCTTTTGCCTGTGCCAAAGCGTTCTTCATGATTTCGGTAGTTACACCGGCAATCTTGATGTCCATCTGGAAGCCTGTGATACCGTCTTTTGTACCAGCTACCTTGAAGTCCATGTCGCCCAAGTGATCTTCTTCACCGAGGATATCAGAAAGAATCTTGTATTTTCCGTAAGGATTGTCACCCTCTGGCTCTGTGATAAGGCCCATTGCGATACCAGCGACCATCTTTTTCATTGGAACGCCAGCTGCGAGCAATGAGAGACATCCACCACAAGTTGAAGCCTGTGAAGAAGAGCCGTTTGATTCCATAATCTCTGAAACTACACGGATTGTGTATGGGAATTCTGACATTGGAGGAATCATTGGGGCCAAAGAACGGCGAGCCAGGTTTCCGTGACCGATTTCGCGGCGGCCAGTAGTCAAGCGGCCTGTCTCACCAACTGAATATGGCGGGAAGTTGTAGTGGAGAATGAAGTTTTCGCTTCGCTCTCCGTCGATGTCGTCAAGAACCTGTGCGTCGAGTGCTGTTCCCAAAGTGGTGACAGCGAGTGACTGAGTTTCGCCACGAGTGAACAAAGCTGAGCCATGTGGACGAGGAAGAACGTTAACTTCGCAAGTGATTGGGCGGATTTCGTCGCATTTGCGGCCGTCGATTCGAACGCCTTTGTCAAGGATTGATTTGCGAAGAAGATTGTACTGGATGTCGTCGAAGCAGGCATCGAAGAGCTTTTTCTGGATTTCGTCGGCAAGCTGCTCAGCGTGATTTGCCACAACCTGCTTTTTAACCTCAGAAATTGCCTTGCCGCGGTTCATTTTGCCGTCCTGGAAACAAGCTTTTTCGAGGAGAGGTGTTGCCTCTGCGATGATTGCGTCTTTGTTCTCAAGCTCTACATTGAGTGGAGCGAGAGGAAGCTTTTCCTTGCCGCATTTTGCAACAAGCTGCTCCTGAAGCTCACACATTGCTGTGATGAAGCCCTGTGCCTTTTCGAGGGCGCCGAGCATTACATCCTCAGAAACTTCGTTTGCACCGCCTTCAACCATTGTGAAGCCGTCTTTTGTACCGGCAACAACGATTTCAAGCTCAGCCTTTTCCTGCTGCTGGAATGTCGGGTTAATGACATATTCGCCGTTGATGTAAGCAACACGAGCGGCAGCGACAGGTCCGTGGAACGGAATGTCAGAAATTGAAACTGCAGCAGAAGAAGCGATAACTGCAAGAATGTCCGGCGGGTTGATTCCGTCAGATGAAACGCATGTTGGAACAATCTGAATTTCGCGGCCGAAGCTTACTTCAAAAAGCGGGCGCATCGGGCGGTCGATAAGACGTGAAACCAAGATTTCCTTGTCCTTTGGTCGTCCTTCACGCTTAATGAAACCGCCAGGAATTTTACCAGCTGCATAATATTTTTCGTTGTACTCAACTGTAACAGGAACGAAGTCCAATCCCTCTTTTACTTCTGATGAAGCACAAACTGTAGCAACGATTGCCGCACCTGCATACTGTGCATATACACAACCATTTGCCTGCTTACCGATTTTACCAGTCTCAAGGATAAGTTCGGAATCTCCAAGTTTGTAGGTTACTCTTTCTACAGACATATTTTTACTCCTACATACATCACTACATCCGATGTACGTTTTAAATATAATAGCTTTATAATTTTAAACCATTATAAGATAATAATCAATGCAAAACTTTTTAAAATAAGATAAAAAAAATCCCACCAGACATCTGCCTGATGGGATTTGAAAGAAAAAGCCTTATTTGCGGAGGCCAAGCTCTTTAATAAGCTCTCGGTATGTTTCGAGGTCTTTTCTCTGGAGATATTTGAGAAGAGAACGGCGAGCACCGATTACTTTGAGCAAAGCGCGTTTGCAGTTAGTATCTTTTGGGAAGTTCTGTGTGTGTGTTGTGAGCTGTTTGATTCGCTCTGTGAGAAGAGCAATCTGAACCTTTGTGTTACCTGTGTCGGCCTCGTTTGCGCCGAATTTGCTGATTACAGCAGCTGTTGTTTCTTTTGTAAGTGCCATTTACTTACTCCTTAAAATATAAAATTTATCTGGACTATAAGAACTGAACCGACCGTACAAAGCCACTGATTAAATTATCAGAGAATGCGAGGCGAAGAATCCCATTCTCTAATGTACAATCAGAATTGGCTGCACGGCAATTTTGTGCTTCACCAGATTTTTGACTAAAATCATAGAAACTCACAAGCACTTTGTAAGTTCCGTTGGGAGGCAAAAGCTGCGCCCCTTTTTTGGAAGCGAAAATAATGTTTTCGCCCTGTTTGTGCCAGTTAAAACCTGTGCAATCAAGCTCGAAAGGCTTTAAAAGCATTTTTTGAGCCTGTGCAAATTGCTTTTCTAGCACGCACTTTCGGATTCGGGAAGAAGAAACCTTCTCGCCATCGAAAATCACAGAATCAATTGTTTGGACTGTGAAATTGAAATCCGACGCAATATTCTTGATTTCCTGCATGCCGACCAAACCTTTGTGGCCGCAATGAAAATCAGAGCCTTCCGCAAGGTACTTGAGCCCGCACTTCTGCACAAGCTCTGCAAGAAAATCACGTCCTTCTATTCTACCGAATTCAGAAGAAAAGTCAACGACTATAGCAAACGCAAAGCCTTGCGCCGTAAGATTTTCAAGCTTTTGCGAGAGCAAAATCACATCGCCCTCATAAGCCGTGGGATTTTTATAACCACGGAGTGAGCGGGTAAAAGTAAGCACTCCCGGAACAAGATTCTTTTGTTTTTGAGCGATTACAGAATCAAATATCGCCCTGTGCCCCAAATGAGAGCCGTCAAAGCTTCCGATTGTGATTGCAGTTCCAGCATTTTTGTATTCTTCGGGGAACCTTCCGCTGGTAATCTGCTCCCATGAAAAAATCTTCATCTTTGGCTCTTCATGATGAATCACAAAGCCATAATTGAGAAGGAATTTGTTTCCGTTCGGCTTTTTGGTAATGACTCCGCCGAATTTTCCGTCATCATAAAAAACAGCAATCTCATTTTTGGTATTCTCGCTGTTCAAATCATGCACGAACATCTTTGCCTTTAGCGGACGGCCATTATTAAAATCATTGATATACCGAGGTGCAAGGATAGCGGTGTCCATTCCGCAAAGCTGCGCAACATCCATGTCCATATCAAGAAGATTGGAGCGGATTTGAGAATACAACTTTTCATCATCAGCAGGATTCTTGGGCGAACAATCTGCACCAACGGCATCCTCAAGCTTGAACGGCCCAACCCGCGTTCGGCGCAACTCTTTGAGATGAGCTACAGTGCCACAGGCAGCGGCAATATCCCGCGCAAGGGAACGGATGTAAGTTCCTTTGGAGCAAGAAACTTCAATCCGAGCAAATTTATCGTTAAAATCAAGTAATTTAATAGAAGAAATTGTGATTTTACGAGGCTTAAGCTCGACAGTCTTTCCCTCACGCATCAAATCGCTCGCCCGCTTTCCGTCAACATGAAGTGCTGAGTAAGCAGGCGGCACCTGGTCAATCTCTCCCAAGAATTTTGAAAGAACGGCTTCAACTTCTTCTTTTGTGGGGATTCTACCAGTCTTTATAACCTGACCTGTTGGCTCAAGAGTATCCGTTTCACTCCCGAATTCAATGAGCGCGATATACGTTTTGTCAAAATTCGTGATATGAGGAACGAGATGTGTGAGCTTTCCTACAAGAACTACAAGCAATCCGTCTGCAAACGAATCAAGCGTGCCTGTATGACCAACTTTTGTGGTTCCAAGAGCACGCTTGACCGATGAAAGAGAAGAAAAACTTGTAAGACCGGCCTGCTTTGCAAGCAGAACAATGCCGGAAATATCAGAGTTATTCTTCTTCATTCGCAGAATCGTTATTTTCACCTGACTGAACAGCCTTTTCCTGCTCTTCAAGCCTGTTCAGTTTGTTCACCATATCGAATCCTTCTTTGATACTTGAATCTTCGATAAAAGTGAGCCGAGGGAATTTGTAAATCGAAAGTTTTTTGGCAATTGAAGACTGAATAAAGCCAGCGGCAGAGTTCAAGCCCTCAACGCCCTTTTTAACCTGAGATTCATTGAGGAAGCTTGAGACATAGACTTTTGCATAAGCCAAATCCTTTGCGACCTCAACACGATTTATTGAAAGAAAGGTTGATACACGAGGATCTTTTACTTTCTGGAGCATAATCAGCTTGGAGATTTCATCACGAATCTGCTCTCCAAGCTTAAGCATTCTGAATTCACCCATTTTTACTCCTCAGAAGAAGACTCCGCCTCTTCTGCACTAGCCTTAGCAGCAGCAGCTTCCTTTTCTTTTGCGATTGTGTCGCCGAGTTTGCGGGCAATTTCAACATACTCGAATACTTCGAATACGTCGCCTTCCTGAATATCCTGCCAGTTTTCAAGACCGATACCACATTCAAATCCATAAGTGACTTCTTTTGCGTCGTCCTTAAAGCGTTTGAGAGATGTGATCTTGCCAGTGTATTTAACGATTCCGTCACGGATAAGGTTAACAGAACTTGTTCGCTTGACAACACCTTCCGTAACGTAACAACCGGCGATAATGCCAACCTTTGGAACGCGGAATGTATTGCGGACTTCGACCTGTCCTGTGACTTCTTCTTTTGTATCAGGCTTAAGCATACCTTCCATTGCAAGAGTGATTTCTTCGACACACTTGTAAATGATATTGTATTTTCGGATATCGACCTTCTCCTGCTCCGCAAGCAATTTTGCCTTTGGTGTCGGGCGGACATTGAATCCGATAAGGATTGCGTTTCCGTCGGCAGCAGCCAAAGTAACGTCAGATTCGTTGATTGCACCCGCAGAAGAATGAATTACGTTCAGGCGGATTTCTGGAGTTGAGAGCTTTTCAAGGCTTGTTTTGAGAGCCTCGGCACTACCCTGCAGGTCAGCTTTGATGATGACCTTGAGCTCTTTGATTTCGCTTGCCTGAATTGTTGAGACAAGGTTTTCAAGATTGACTTTCTTGACAGCCTTTGCAGCCTCAAATCGTTTGAGTTCCTGTCGTTTTGCAGAAATTGCACGTGCATCCTTTTCAGTTTCTGTAACCTGGAACGGATCACCTGCGTTCGGCATGTCATCGAGACCA
>Ga0310695_10011895_pt1 | contig 12313 bp, 10 predicted proteins | sample RumenRJG_04DNA_FD_203882 | JGI IMG/M metagenome (GOLD analysis project Ga0310695, IMG submission 203882) | Bovine rumen microbial communities from Lethbridge, Alberta, Canada - RJG_04 (v2) (version 2) | ecosystem: Host-associated > Mammals > Digestive system > Stomach > Rumen | place: Canada... | reverse complement strand
CGTGCGGTACTACTCCGCAAAGCTGATCCGCATGAGCTACGCCGCCTTCGTCCTCTTCAACGCGGCCCTGTTCGCCGTCATGCCCCTGCTGCTCCGGCTCTACCGCGTGTCCGAGGAGGCGGGAAGGCTCGCGCTGATCCTCATCCTCATCCACAACCTCTGCGGGATCCTGCTCTGGACGCCCTCCTTCGTCACCCCCAACGCCATGAAGGCAGGCGGGGACGCGCGGTTCGTCATGATCGTCGCGGTGGCGTCCATGTTCGTCTTCCGGGTGGGAGGCTCCGAGATCCTTGGGCGCAGGATGGCGATGGGCGCGGTGGGCGTCTGGATCGCGATGGTGATCGACTGGATCTTCCGGTCCGCCGTGTTCGCCGTGAGGTGGGAGCGGACCCTGAGAAGCCACGAAAAAGCAGGACCTGAACGAACGCTGCAATGAATCCGGACGCGGTCCGATCCCCGATATGCCCTTCGGAATCCCGATCAACAAATCTCCATTCAATATAAAGAAAGGACAAAACCAATGAAAGCCTACGGCAAGAAAACATGGCTCATCCCCGACACCTTCCTCGACAGCGTTTCGAAGAACCCGAACGTCTCCCATGAGGCGATCTGCGTGATCAACACCTCGGACGTGGACGCGGAAATCAAGCTCACCCTCTTCTTCGAGGACCGGGAAGCCCGCACCGACTTTTCCTCCTTCTGCGCCGCCATGCGCACCCATCACATCCGCATGGACAAGCTCCGCAACGCGAACGGCGAGCCCATCCCCCGCGACACCCCCTACGCCGTCCTCGTGGAGTCGAACACCCCCATCGTCGTGCAGTATTCGAGGCTTGACACCTCCGCCGCGGAAATGGCCCTGATGACGACCATCGCGTACCCGGTGGAAGAGTAAGGCTCCGCCTTTCGAAACCAGCCTGACGGATCTCTGATCCGTCGGCGGAGAAAAGCATACCTTCATCGAAGGTATTTAAGGAATGAAACGCTTCGCGTTTCGGATTAATGTCCTCGCGGACGGCGGCAGGGGACCCATCTCAGGCCGAAGGTTCCCCTGCGGGGTCCTTGGCCGTATGGCATAAACTTACAGCTCGTCCCGGAATCGAAATTCGATCTTGCATCCCACGGTCCTCGCGCGGTCTCTGTTCGTGCAGTTTATCCCATGCACGGAACAAGTTCCGTGGGCTCCGCCAGCGTTTCAGGCGCGCATTACACAGGACGCGCACGGCTGAATCGAAAACTTTTTCCTCGTCATCGCGCACATGCTCAGATTCAGACAGACATGCAGACAGAGCCGCGCGATCAAAAATCTGTTTGGCCTAAACATGGAGTTTTGGCGTTCTATTGTTTCACGTGAAACATCCATCAGAAAGCCCGGACATTGTCCCCTTTATATGCGCGACTGAATCACCGGCGAAGCCCGCAGGATCTATCCTGCGCATGTCTCGGCTGCACAAGCGAAGACCGTGCCGGATCTTCGCTGAACTCTGCGCGTCCCTTCCATTGTTGCGCAGCGGGCGGAGCGCTCTCATCCCGAAAAACGGCATTCCCGCACTATGCCCCATCCCGAAACAGATCATCCCCGAAACAGATATCGAAAAAGGCAATATCCATCCCAACAGGAGGCATCCATGAACCTGACATTTGATCTCACCGGCAAGCTCGCGGTCGTGACCGGCGGCGGCGGCGTGCTCTGCTCCGGATTTTCGAAGACCCTCGCTTCCGCCGGCGCGAAGGTGGCCGTCTGCGATCTCCGCCCCGACGCCGCGGAAAAAGTCGCCGCCGAGATCCGCGAAAACGGAGGCTGCGCCGCGGCCTTCCCGATGAACGTCCTCGAAAAGAGCTCCGTCGAGGCAGCGAAACGCGCGATCTACGAGACCTTCGGCGCGGATTCGATCGACCTGCTCCTCAACGGCGCGGGCGGCAACAATCCGAAGGGCTCCACCAGCCGGGACGTCCTGACCCCCGAAGAGGCCGCGGAACTTCTCGAAAACGGCACCATCGAAGGCGTCAAGACCTTCTTCGATCTGGACCCCGAGGGGATCTCCTTCGTCTTCAATCTGAACTTCCTCGGCACCCTGATCCCGACCCAGGTCTTCGCCCGGGACATGACGAAAAAGGGCGGCGCGATCATCAACGTCTCCTCGATGAACGCCTTCCGTCCCCTCACCCGCATCCCGGCCTATTCCGGCGCGAAAGCCGCGGTCTCCAATTTCACGGCGTGGCTGGCGGTCCACTTCGCCCCCGTGGGGATCCGGTGCAACGCCATCGCCCCCGGATTCTTCCTCACGGAGCAGAACCGCACCCTGCTCAAGAATCCCGACGGCAGTCTGACCCCCCGCTCCGAGAAGATCCTCGGACACACCCCGATGGGCCGGTTCGGCGTTCCCGCGGACCTGGACGGCGTTCTGCTCTGGCTCGCGGACGAGAAATTCTCCGGTTTCGTGGACGGCGTCGTCGTGCCCGTGGACGGCGGTTTTGCCGCGTATTCCGGCGTCTGAGCGGAGGAACGGCATGAAAAAACACCGCGCCGTCCGCCTTTCCCGCCTCACCGCCCTGCTTTTCGCGCTGATCCTCGCCTCCCTCTGCTCCCTCGCCTCCTGCGGGAAGGACAAGGAGACGGAGACCCCCGTCGGCCTGATCGCAGTCTACGAGGGCCCGGATATCACCGCGACGGACCACGTCTTCGAGAAGAGCGACTTCAAGGTCCTCGTGAGCTACGCCGACGGCCGCGACACCTTCGTGGACGACTTCGAGTTCGAACAGCTGAACATGTCCCAGGGCTATTACGTCTTCCGCTTCGCCTATCAGGGCTTCGAGCAGGAGGCCTATGTGCAGTGCCACGCGGACTTCTTCCCGAGCGACAAAGGGGAGTGAGAAGTTAGGAGTTAGGAGTGAGGAGTGGCTAGTTGTTAGCAGACGGCTGGTCTGTTCCTTGTTCTGCGCTCCGGAGACTGACGGAAAAGAAATACAAAAATCGTTCGGATTGACCGTAAAGATCAGTTCGAACGATTTTATTTCATACTATTCTCGCTCTAAAAAGCTAACTAAATGGGTTTTGATCGCTCTCCGTAGAGTGCGAACAATCTATGATTGTGAGCTCACGAACGATAACTCTGATACGGTTGGATAGCTATATTGGTGTGCCAAGGTTTCGACGATACGTTATTGGTCTAGCCTGTCCTTTTCCCATTTCTGAAGTTCTTGCCAGGCTTCTTTCAAGAAGCCGCGTTTTCCCTTTTAGTTTGAGATTAGTATCAGAAAAAACCGTCAGGGTCGAACAGGAAGTTCTTCTCCGACGGTTTTTGTTTCACGTGAAACAATGCGGAAAAACGGATGGGGAACGCCCCTTTTCCATGCGCGCCTGAATCTCCGGCGGAGCCCAGCACGACTGCGTCGGTGAGCACGACTGCGTCGGTGCGTGGAACATTGTTCCGTGCACGGGTTCGACTGCACGCCGGAGACCGCGCGGGGTTATCCCCCATGTTCCGGCTCGTTCATCCTGCAATCTGCAAGAGCCCGCGGGGATCGGCGGATTCACCGGCTGAAAGACCGCGCGTCCGACGCCGATTCCTTTTCCAACCAAAACCCCGCATAAATCCGAGCCAAACGAAATCCCGATCCGGCCGAAACTCTGTCTCAGCCCGAAACCAGAAGACGGGAAATTTACCGATCCTCCCGGAAATAAGCCAATCCGAGGGAGGCCGGGGGCTGGGACTCGCGTCTCCTTCTCAGACTCACCGCCACGAGGACCACCACCGTCACGACGTAGGGCAGCATCTGATACAGGCTCGCCGTCCGCTCGGTGTTCGTCGCCCCCAGGAGCTTCGGCAGGAAATTGTACAGCCAGTACAGCGTCCCGAAGAGATAGGCCCCCCAGATCGCGTTCAGCGGCCTCCAGGTCGTGAAGATCACCAGCGCGACCGCCAGCCAGCCGAGGGCCGCGATCTCGTCCGTCGTCGCCCAGATCCCGTCGTTGTAGGTGACGACGTAATAGAGCCCGCCCATGCCGGAGAGCCCCGCCCCGATCACCGTCGCCAGGTATTTGTGCCGCGTCACGTTGATCCCGGCAGCGTCCGCCGTCGCGGGATTTTCGCCCACCGCCCGGAGGTTCAGCCCCGCCCGGGTCTTCGTGACGTAGAGGTGCATGACGATCGCCGCCGCGATGGCCAGGTATACGAGGAAGTCGTAGGAGAAGAAGATCTGCCCCACGATCCCGAGCTTATCCGAGAGGAAGGGGATCTTCGTCTTGAAAGCGGCGTTGGCGAACCCGGCCTTCGCGTAGACCCCGGGGAAGAGGTAGGTGCACATGAAGTTGGCGACTCCGGTGCCGAAGGTCGTGAGGGCGAGACCCGTGACGTTCTGATTCGCCCGGAGCGTGATCGTCAGGAAGCTGTAGATCAGCCCGCCGAGAGCCGACGCGAGGAACGCGAAGACGAGACCGATCAAAACGCAGACGAGGGCGTTCGGATTCTCGGTGCTCCGCTCGTACCGGAACACGGAGGCGAATCCCGCGAAGGCCCCGAGGTACATGATCCCGGGCACGCCGAGGTTGAGGTTGCCGGATTTCTCCGTCAAAATCTCCCCGAGGGAGCCGTACATGATGATGGTGCCGAACTGGACCGCCCGGACCAGCCACGCCAGAAGATTTTCCTGAATCATGTTCATTCCTCCCCTTTCCCGTTTTGATCCGCTTTATCCGACCGCCGCCGCGGGACCAGCCGGTACTGGATGAAGAACTCGCTGCCGAGGATGAAGAAGAGGATCATCCCGGAAATGATGCCCGCGATGTACTCGTTCAGGGCGTAGGCCGAGGCGATCTCCCGGGCTCCCTTTTCGAGGAAGACCAGCAAAAAGGAGATCAGGGCCATGTAGAAGGTGTTGAACTTGGCGAGCCACGCCACGATGATGGCCGTGAATCCGTTGCCGCCCGCCGTGTTGGTGGCGAGAGTGTGCTTGTCCCCGGCCACGAGGATCAGGCCGCAGAGCCCGCAGAGCGCCCCGGAGATCAGCATCGTGCGCATCGTCACGCGCTTGACGTTGATGCCGGCGTATTTCGCGGTCCTCTCGCTCTCGCCGACCACCGCGATCTCGTACCCGTGCTTGGTGGAGCGCAGGTAGATGTACATGAGCACGGTGAGGACGGCGACGATCAGGATATTCAGGGTGTAGTTGTAGCCCCAGATATTCGGGAACCACCCGGCCTGATTGATGCTCCCGACGGAGGCCCGCTCGCCCCGCAGGATGTTGACGGTGTAGGCGACGATCTGGATCGCCACGTAGTTCATCATCAGGGTGAAGAGGGTCTCGTTGGTGTTCCAGTTCGCCTTGAAGAACGCGGGGATCAAGCCCCAGATTGCTCCGGCGAGCACGCTCGTCACGATCATCGCGAGGAACAGAAGCCCCGTGGGGATCTTGCCGCCCAGGTAGATCATGCACAGCGCGGTGGCGAATCCGCCCATCAGGACCTGCCCCTCCGCGCCGATGTTCCAGAACCGCATCTTGAAGGCCGGAGCGAGGGCCACGCCGATGCAGAGCAGGGAGGTCAGGTCCCGCAGCAGCTGCATGAAGAGCATGGGCCGCGAAAAGCTGGCCGCGAAGATCCGGGCGTAGACCTCGAAGGGGTTGAGCTTCGTCACGATGACGATGAAGACCGCGTTCAGGATCATGGCGCAGAGGATGGCGGCCGCCCGGATGAAGATCTTTTTGCCGATGGAGACGCTGTCCCGCTTGGCGATGTGGACAAGGGGCTCGCCGCGGGATTTCAGGACTTTCGGTTCGGTTTTCGTCATGCCTTCTCTCCTTCCTTCTCTTCCGCGCCGGTTTCATTCTTCGCCTGCATGGGATCCGTGAGCTTGGTCATGAGCAGGCCGATACCTTCCTTGGTGGCCTCCCGCCCGTCGACGATCCCGGTGATCTGCCCGGCGCAGAGGACGAGGATCCGGTCGCAGAGGGCCACGAGGACGTCGAGATCCTCGCCCACATAGAGCACGGCGACGCCCTTCTTCTTCTGCTCGTTTAAGAGCCGGTAGATCTGGTAGGAGGTGCCGATATCCAGCCCGCGGACGGCGTAGGCGGTCATGAGGACTTCGGGAGCCGACGCGATCTCGCGGCCCACGAGGACCTTCTGGACGTTGCCGCCCGACAGCCTCCGCACGGGGGTGGAGAGGGACGGCGTGACCACTCCGAAGTCGTCCTTCACGTCCTCGGCCAGCTTCTTCGGGGACTGGGTGTCGGTGAAGAAGGACTTTCCCTTTTCATAGGATTTCAGCATCATGTTCCCGGTCATGCCCATGGAACCCACGAGCCCCATGCCGAGCCGGTCTTCCGGGACGAAGGACAGGTGCACGCCCAGTTCCTTGATCTGCCGCGGGGTGAGTCCGATGAGGGAGACGCCCTCCTTCCCCGCCGATCCGTCCGAGGGATGGAACCGGACTTCGGAGCCCTCCGCCGGGGTCTGCAGTCCCGCGATGGCTTCGAGGAGCTCCTTCGAGCCGCACCCGGAGACGCCCGCGATGCCGAGGATCTCCCCGCCGTAGAGGTCGAACGCGGCGTCCTTGAGAGCGGGAACGCCCTCCGCGCCGTAGACGGTGAGGTTCTTGACGGAGAGGCGCAGGGAGGGATTGACGGGTTCGGGCCGTTCGATGTCGAGAGCGACCTTCTTGCCGACCATCATTTCGGTGAGGGAGAGCTCGGTGGCCTCGGAGGTCTTCACGTCCCCGATGTACTCGCCCTTGCGCAGGATGGCGACCCGGTCGGAGATCGAAAGGACCTCGTGGAGCTTGTGGGTGATGATGACGACGGCGCATCCGTCCTTTTTCATTTCCCGCATGACGCCGAAGAGCTTTTCGGTCTCCTGGGGGGTGAGGACGGCGGTGGGCTCGTCGAGGATGAGGATGTCCGCGCCCCGGTAGAGGACCTTGACGATCTCGAGGGTCTGCTTCTGGGAGACGGTCATTTCGTAGACCTTCTGATCCGGTTCGATATCGAAGCCGTAGCGGGCGCAGATCTCCCGGACCCGGCGCGCGACGGCCTTCATGTCGAGGCGGCGTCCCCCGTCCTCTTCCGGCGGGATCCCGAGGACGATGTTTTCGGCGGCGGTGAAGACGTCCACCAGTTTGAAATGCTGATGGATCATGCCGATCCCGAGGCGGAGGGCGTCTCTGGGCGAAGCGATGGAGACCTCCTCCCCGCCGACGAAGATCTGGCCCTCGTCGGGGTAGTAGATGCCGGAGAGGATGTTCATGAGGGTGGTCTTCCCGCTGCCGTTTTCGCCGAGCACCGAGAGTATCTCGCCCCGGTTGATCGTCAGCGATACGTTTTTATTCGCCACGACTTTGGTGCCGAAGGTCTTGGTGATGCCGACCAGCCGTACCGCGGCGGAAATATCTTTTTCATTTTCGGACATGAAAGAAAACCTTTCTACAACAAAGCAGAATCGTCATACCTTCACGAAGGTATTTAAGGAATGAAACGCTCCGCGTTTCGGATTTAATGTCCCTACGCGGGACAGGCGCCGGGAGGGACCATCTCAGGCCGAAGGCCCCTCCCGAGGGTCCCTTGGCCGTATGGCATAAACTTACAGCTTGTCCCGTCAGTTTGAATCGACAGTTTATCCCACGTCCTCGCGCGGTCTTTGTTTGTGCAGTTGAAACATGCGCAGACAAGTCTGCGGCCTCCGGCAGAAATTCAGGCGCGCATTGGGCACAGGACGCGCACGGCTGGATCGAAAACTGTTTCCGCATCATCGCGCACATTTTCAGATTCAGACAAACATGCAAACAGAACGGCGCGATCAAAAATCATTCGGGCGAAACATGGAGTCTCGGCAGAGCAGCGATTGTTTCACGTGAAACATACGCCAGAAAGCCCGGACATTGTCCCCTTTATATGCGCGACTGAATCACCGCCGCAAGGCCGCAGGATTTATCCTGCGCATGTTTCGGCTGTCCGAACACAGACCGCGCGGGGTTGACGCCATGTTCCGCTCGTCACGTCTGAATCTGTCAAAGAGCGCGAAGGAGGGGGAAACGGTTTTCGATACAGAAACGCGCGCCTAACGCCGAATCCTTTTCCATCCAATAAACCCGTCATTCCCAAGCCGGAACATCATCCCGGCCCCGCCGCACGTCCCCCGAAAAAACGGAAAAATCCCTGAAAAACGCGAAGGGAGGAAGCTCACGGGAAGCCTCCTCCCCCTTCTGGGATCAAGGTCTGATTATTTCTCGATGATGCCGTCGATGCGGACGGAGAAGTAGGGCGCGCTGCGGAAGGTGCTCTCGTCGAAGTAGCCGTCCTTGATGCACTCGACGGTCTCGCCTTCGTAGATGGGCGTCATGGTGCTCCAGTCCATATAGGACATGTTGACCTTGCAGGAGGTCAGGTGTCCGTTCGCGTCGGTGAGGACGTCGCAGGTCGTCTGCTCGTTCGTCACGGTGAAGGTGCTGGTGTCGAAGACATGGAGGGTGCCGTTCTTGAGCTCGGTCTCGACTTCGGCGACCTTCTCGGCGGTGCCGGGAGCGCAGGACGGGCCGAGGGCGGTGATGGCGACGCCGTTTTCGTTGTAACCCTTAGCAACGTCGAAGGGCTGTTCCTTGCCGTCCATGACGTTCTTCATGAGGTCCTTGTAGAATTCGGACCAGGTGTTGGTCGGGGAGGTCAGAGCGGCGGTGGGGGCGGCGGAGAGCATGTCCACGTTGTAGCCGACGGAGTAGCAGATCTTGCCTTCGCCGAGCATTCTCTCGCAGGCGGAGGGAGCGCCGGTGGAGTCCGCGTGCTGGCCGATGATGACGCAGCCGTTGGCGACGAGAGCCTCAGCGGCGGCGGCTTCCTTGGCGATATCGAACCAGGAGGAGGTGTAGTTCACTTCCATCACGGCGTTCGGGACGATGGAGCGCAGGCCGAGGAAGAAGGCGGTGTAGCCGGAGACCACTTCCGCGTAGTTGAAGGCGCCGACGTAGCCGATCTTGACGTTGCCGTCCGCGTCAAAGGAGTTCGGGGTGGCGGAGGGGGAGACGGTGCCGTTGTCCAGGAGTTCCTTGAGCTTCATGCCGCCGACGACGCCGGAGACATAGCGGGACTCGAAGACCTTGGTGAAGCCGTTCTTGAGGTTCGGGATGCCGGAGATGGACGCGAAGTCGCCGGTCATGGAGACGAAGGTGACCTCGGGATGTTCCTTCGCGGCCTGGGCCATGAAGTCCTGATGGCCGTAGGAGTTGGAGATGATGAGCTGGCATCCGCGCCCGACGAGCTCGGTGGCGGCGTCGTAGCAGTCGGAGTTCTCTTCGATCTTGTACTTCCAGATGATCTGGCTGTCCGCGATGCCGAGGGACTTCGCGGCTTCCTTGATGCCGTTCATGTGGGCGAGGGTGTAGCCTTCGGTCTCGTCGCCGACCATGATGCAGCCGATGGTGATGGAGCCTGCGTTTCCGCCGCTGCACGACGAGAGGATCGCGGTCATGCTGAGAAGCATGAGGACCGCCATTGCCAGCGCGGCAATTTTCTTGAACATGGGTCTTGTTCCTCCTGATAATAAATTAGTACATATATCTCAGGCCCGAAGGCGGGAGAACGGGGGAGAAATACCTTCCCGAAGGTATTGGAAGGGCCGAAAGACTTCGCCTTTCGAAATCAGCAACGACGGTCCCGGTGACTGCGTCGACCGATCCGTCGGCGGAGAAAAGCATACCTTCAACGAAGGTAAATAAGGAATGAAAGGCTTCGCCTTTCGGATTTATGTCCCTGCGCGGGACGGCGGCACGGGGGACCATCTCAGGCCGAAGGCCCCCTGTGCGGGTCCCTTGGCCGGAGAGCATAACCTGTCCTCTCACATCGGAATCGAAATTCGATCTTGCATCCCACGTCCTCGCGCGGTCTGTGTTCGTGCAGCTGGAATGGTGCGCAGACAAGTCTGCGGCCTTACGGCGGAGATTCAGGCGCGCATTGGGCACAGGGACGCGCGGACGGGAAGTTGGAGCTGTTTCTTTATCCTCGCGCACATGCTCAGATTCAAACCGATATGCAGCCCGAACCGTGCGCTCGAAAACCGTTAGGACGAAGCGTGGAGTTTCGGCGGAGAGACGGATGTTTCACGTGAAACTTTATAACTCCTCACTCCTAATTCCTAACTCCTCATTCCTCACTCACAAACTTCACGCCGTCTTCGCCCATCGAGGCGATGCGGGCTAGGGATTCGACTCTCAGGCCCTGGGCGCGGACGATTTCGCCTCCGTGCTGGTAGGCTTTTTCGATGACGATCCCGGCTCCGGCGGCTTCGGCTCCCGCGTCGTGGACGATCTTGAGGAGGGCGAGGAGCGCGCTGCCCTTCGCGAGGAAGTCGTCGATGATGAGGACCCGGTCGTCCGGCCCGAGGAAATCCCGGGACAGGCGGATGCCGTAGGTGCGTTCGTGGGTGTAGCTGTAAACCTCGGCGGTGTAGACGTCGCCTGATATGTTGTTGGTGGGGGTCTTCTTGGCGAAAACGACGGGGACGCCGAAATGAGCGGCCGTCAGACACGCGATCCCGATCCCGGAAGCCTCGATGGTGAGGATTTTGGTGATCCCCTCGTCCTTGTAGAGCCGGTGGAATTCCCGCCCCAGTTCCGAGAGGAAGGGCACGTCGATCTGGTGGTTCAGGAAGCTGTCCACCTTGAGCACGTTGCCCGCCCCGATCTTGCCGTCTTTCAGGATCCTGTCTTCCAGCAGCTTCATGCGGAATACCCCCGTCAGGAAAAAATAATGTCGCGCATGGGACGCGATTTCGGAAAATATGGAGAAAAAGCGCTGATTTTAAGACTGTTTCCATTATACACGCAAATGCCCGAAAATGCAAGCAATCATTGGTAAAAAATCCGTCGGCCGCTACGCGGGAAAACTGTGGAAAATCACGATGGAAGAAGTTAGGAGTGAGGAGTTGGGCCGGCCGGGTTGTGCGGGATTTTCGTTTTTTGTATGGGAGCGCTTCCGCCCGCTACGCTGGGATTCAAGGGGACGCGCGGTCGTTCAGCCGGGGGATGAAGCGATCCTCGCGGACTTTTGCAGATTCAGACGGACGAGCCTGAACATGGAGTCAACCGGGCTTGATCGCCGAAAGTGCAGTTGAATCCATGCTCGGAGCAAGCTCCTCGGCCTTGCGGCGGTGATTCAGGCGCGCATTGGAAGAGGGACAGAGCGCGGTCGGTCGGGATGATGTTTCACGTGAAACAATCGTGATTTCGCTGTTTTTCTGCTCGAAACGATTCTTCATTCAGGGCGATTACCCCCCATCGTTTCGCTTCTCTTTGTCATTCTGAGGAGCCTGCGACGAAGAATCTCCGCACGTGGAGGATGGGTTGGCCTTGAAGCTGGGAGATTCTTCGCTGACAGCACGACTGCGTCGGTGCGTCAGAATGACAACGTGAGGGCGGAACGGGACGTACAGCGTCCGATTCGACGAAAAAAGCCCGCATGTTCCACGTGAAACAATTCTTAATTCCTAATTCTGAATTCTGAATTTCATTCCTCATTCACTTCTAACTCCTCACTCCTAACTCGTTCTACTAACCACTAGCCCCTTCCAACTAGCCGCTCCCCCGCATATACTGTCCTGTCCGGCCGCGCGGATCCGGGAAAATCGGCGGGGGAAGCATAAGTGTCCCGCGGGGGGTGCATACTGTTTTCCGAAAGGTCCTCCCCGGTTCCGGGCAAAAACGCCGGCGGCCGGAGGAAGTTATCGGAAAGGAATGAGGGAAATTGACAGTCAAACGCGGCGACATTTACTACGCCGATCTCAGCCCGGTGGTGGGCAGCGAACAGGGGGGAGTGCGGCCCGTCCTCATCGTCCAGAACGACGTGGGGAACCGGTACAGCCCGACGGTCATCGCCGCCGCCATCACCTCCCGGCTGGGGAAGAACCGCCTCCCCACCCACATCGACGTCTCCGCGGACCGGGTGGGCCTGACGAAGGACTCGGTGATCCTCCTCGAACAGATGCGCACCATCGACAAGAAGCGGCTGGGCGAGAAGATGGGCCACCTGGACCCCGAAACCATGACGGCGGTGGACAACGCGATCTCCGTGAGCCTCGGCCTCGAAAACGGCGTCCGGGCGGAGTGAGCTGATCCAAAACGAAAGGGGAAACGCGGCTTCTTTGAAAATGAAGCCCTGCTGAACAAGTTCAGCGGCAAGAAACTTCAATTGGGGCAGGATAGGGCTGACTCCATTTCGTTCAGTCTGGGTCCGCACACCAATTTAGTCATCCAACCCTTATCAGAGTTATCGTTCGTGAGCTCAATGTTACGGCTGACGTATGCGAGAATTCCCAAAGGGGATTCTCGGG
>Ga0310695_10011894_pt1 | contig 12316 bp, 10 predicted proteins | sample RumenRJG_04DNA_FD_203882 | JGI IMG/M metagenome (GOLD analysis project Ga0310695, IMG submission 203882) | Bovine rumen microbial communities from Lethbridge, Alberta, Canada - RJG_04 (v2) (version 2) | ecosystem: Host-associated > Mammals > Digestive system > Stomach > Rumen | place: Canada... | reverse complement strand
CCGGAGGCTCTTCCCCAGATGAAGAGGGCAACAGTAAGGCCGGAGCCATCGGAGCGGCCACGGCCAACGGGAACGGCCTGCAGCTCCCCCTATTTCCGGAAGGGAGCCTCAACAGCCAGAAGGAAGGAAAGCAGCTCACACCTTCAAGGAAGAGAAGATCCCCCAGAAGGAGGGAAAGCAACAGCCTCCAGGAACGGAACAAACGTAATTGGATGGGGCTTTATAAGGGCTTATTATGATAATATGATATTATGATAATATATAAAAATAACAATATAGTTTTATAGTAATATTTAATTTTCAGATTATGGAAGCAAAAGAAATTGAGGAGTTAAAGAAGGAACTCCAGGACACAAAGGAACAGCTCTATAATGAGCAAGCGGAGAACGAAGCAGGGGTAGCCGAAACGATGAAGGAGGCCTCTCTCAAAAACGAGGCTTACGGCTTTATCATATCCCAGGGGCTTTTGGATAAGTTTATAGCCTACAGAATAAAGAAGGATAAGGAGCCTCTGGAGGCGGCTCTTATACACCTCCTTTCAACTGCAGAAGCCTTTGGGGATTGGATAGCAGACCTCTAAGAAAAGATAAGCGGAGAGACCTTCTTTCCGCTTTCTTTTTGCTCCTTCCAGATGGGAGGCCGGAGCCTCCGAAATAGAGGATATTGCTTGCAAGGATATCCCTCCGGAATCTCCCTAAAAGGTACTTTCGGGGGTATTAGGCTACCCCGACAAAAAAACGATACACGGCCAAACAAGTTTGGAAGAGGCCATAAAACCCGCACAATATTTCGATAGAAGGGTGTAGCCTAATACGCACTTTTCCCACAGTCCCGGCACAGCCTTCCACAATGGAAAAGAGCTTGCTCTCCACTTGCTCAAAAAATCAGAGCGGGAAGCCTAATTCCCCCGATTGCACAAAAGCACGGGGAGCAAGTGGCAGAAAATAGCAAGCTATAGCCCTTATAGAACGGCCTCCAGGCTCTTCTTTGGAAAGTTCAAAAAGAGGAACACGGGAAGCCCTAATCCTTCAAGTGTTGAGGCTCCCCTCTCCATCGGAGACACGGCCACGGCCACAGCGGAAGCCCTCTGGAGGCTCTTCTCCTTCCAGATGGGGCAACAGTAAGGCCGGAGCCATCGGAGCGGCCACGGCCAACGGGAGAAGCCTGCAGCGGCCTCTATCCTTCCGGAGGGTAGCCTCAACGATAGCCAGAAACCGGAAGCAGCTCACACCTTCAAGGGAGAATATCCTCACGGAAGAAAATAGCAAGTTGTATTTTTGTGGCCACAAAATATAAAATAGCCCTTACGGGGGAGGGGCGCAACTTTGGAAGGGGAATCTATCAGAGGGAAAAATTTCCCTTTGGTATTTCGGGGGAATCCGGAGGCCGGACAATAGGGAAAATTTCCCCTTATGCAAAATGTATAATATCATAATATCATATTATCAGATTTTTATATTATCATAATTTCGTAACACTATAATATCATATTTGCATATCTGGAGGAAGCCTCTCCCTTCAAGTGTTGAGGCTCCCCTCTCCATCGGAGACACGGCCACGGCCACAACGGAAGCCCTCTGGAGGCTCTTCCCCTTCCAGATAGGGCAACAGTAAGGCCGGAGCCATCGGAACGGCCACGGCCAACGGGAGAAGCCTGCAGCAGGCTCTTATATATTCCCTATTAGGGTATATATAACCTCTTCCGGCTTAACTAAAAAGGATAACTATCCTACAAAAATAATACAAAAGTGTTATATTCTGTAAAATGCGAATAACCACGAATAACCACGAATTGACACGAATTACACTAACGTATCTTAAAATTATACCAAATTACCTTAAAACGGGAAACAGAGCCAGAAAAGGGATTATATTTCCTCTAAAGAGGATATATAAAACAGCCTGCAGAAAGCGGAATTAACTAATTTGGTTAAGTAATAATACACTTTTGTAGGAAGATAATACACTTTTGTAAGATTTGTGCGGATTTGTGCGGATTATCCTTCCGGAGGGTAGCCTCAACGATAGCCAGGAACCGGAAGCGGCTCACACCTTCAAGGAAGAGAAGATCCTCACGGAAGGAAGCCTCTTTCTTCAAGTGTTGAGGCTCCCCTCTCCATCGGAGACACGGCCACGGACACAGCGGAAGCCCTCTGGAGGCTCTTCCCCTTCCAGATGGGGCAACAGTAAGGCCGGAGCCATCGGAGCGGCCACAGCCAACGGGAGAAGCCTGCAGCGGCCTCTATCCTTCCGGAGGGTAGCCTCAACGATAACGAAATAGGAGTAAAAGTAACAAAATAATAAAAAAGTAAGGAAATTATTTGGAACTTAAGAAATAAAATACTATCTTTGCACACGAAAATATAATGTTATAGTAATACGATAATAAATTATGGATAGTGTTATAGTAACCCGCACGGATATTCAAAGAGGCTCTAATAACGATATACAGAGCCTTACAGAAGCCTTTCTCAACGATCAAAACGTAAGGGAAAGCAGCCGGAAACTTTATGGCCGTACCCTAAGACAGTTCTTTAGATGGGTAGCCAAAGAGAATAAATCCCTTTCCAATTTAACGAGAGTAGATATCCTCCAATATTCGGATTATCTGGAGAACACCCTTAAAGCGGCTCCCCTCACTATAGGAAGCTATCTTATATCAGTAAGAAAGTTCTTTGAGTGGACAGAATCCGTAAAGCTCTATCCAAATATAGCCAGGGGAATAAAGACCCCTAAACGCTCCCAGACCTTTGAGAAGGGCTATCTATCAGACGGGAAGAGCAAAGACCTCCTTAATTACTTTGAATCCCTTTCCCTTAGAGATTACGCTATAGTTAATCTTATGCTTAGAACGGGCTTAAGAACTATAGAGATAACGAGGGCAAAGATAGGGGATATTTGCTATATCGGAGAGAAGCGGGTACTTAAAGTTTGGGGAAAAGGCCGGAGCGAAAGCGAAAAGGGAAGAGACTATAATTTTGTAGTACTTACGGAGAAGAGCTATCTCCCTATAAAGAACTATCTGGAAGCCTCCAGGAAGGGCGCAAAGAGCGGAGATCCTCTATTTGCTTCCACCTCACACCGGAACCACGGACAGCAGCTTACCACACGGACAGTTAGCGGCCTCTGCAAAGATGGCCTTAAGGCTATAGGCCTTGACGGGAGGGAGTACACAGCCCACAGCCTCCGACATACTACAGCTTGCTCCTTACTTGAACACGGAAGAAGCCTTATAGAGGTACAGCACGTTTTAAGGCACAGCAGCCCGAACACTACCCAGATATATACGAAGATGAAGGAGCGGGAGTTAAGGTTAAGGGAGGCTCCGGAGGCGGCTCTGGATATGGCTTTTTGATGGATATAGTAATAAACAAAAAATAGAAAAATTATGGCTTTAGGACAATTAGAGCAAGACACAAAGAGAAAGATCTACCTTTCTATTTCGAAGGGTAAAGTAGTTCACTATCTCCAGAACGGGGGAATAGAGTACTTTAAGAACGTAGAGGGAACGCTCCAGGGAATCTATCAGAAGGAGCGGAGTTTTAACGGCCAAAAGGTGCCTTTTTGGTATATTGATATAAAAGACGGGACAGAGTTATACTCTATCTCCCTTCCTTATATCTCCGGAACCTTTAAGACAATAATCCTTGCTTTGGCCTCTGATAAGGAACTAACGAAGGAGAAGCCCGTAGTTATAGAGCCTTACGAAAAGAACGGATATACTAAAGTAGTAGTCTATTCGGATGGGGTTAAACTTGATTGGGTAACGAAGGAACTCCCTCCGCTTAAGGAAATAGAGGTAGCCGGAAGGAAATACACAGACGATCGGGAGCGGATGGCCTTTATAGAATCCTTAGTGGAAGAGGTAGCAGACCGGATAAAATAACGCTCCAAGTGTTGAGGCTCCCCTCTCCATCGGAGACACGGCCACGGCCACAGCGGAAGCCCTCTGGAGGCTCTTCCCCTTCCAGATGGGGCAACAGTCAGGCCGGAGCCATCGGAGCGGCCACGGCCAACGGGGAAGCCTGCAGCGGCCTCTATCCTTCCGGAGGGTAGCCTCAACGATAGCGAAATAAAGTAATATTGAAATAAAATCATAAATGAAGCAGAGAAATAGAAAAAAATATCTATCTTTGCAGCGTGTAATAGTAAAACGTTTTAGAAATGGGTAATATTAAAGACCTTACACAGTTTATCCAGGAGGATTTATATCCGGCTCTATTTCCAAAGATAGGGGAGATATTCCCAGAAATGGAGTTTAAGAAGGTAGGGAGCAAGTGGATAAGCTCTCACTATCTCAACGGAACGGCCACAGCAGGGGCAAAGTACAGAAGGGATAAAACCGTAATAACAGCCAACAGAATAGACAGAGCCTTAGAGCAAGGGGGAACCTCTATAGACCTCCTTTCCCTCTATATGGGCTTCAATAACATAACCTCCAATTTTGAGGGGGCGAAGAAACTAAGCGAGGCCTTAAATCTCACGAACTTTCCGGAGGATGAAGAAAGTAAAGCCAGATGGGAGGAAGCCAGGGCAAAGAGGGAGATCCTTGCTCTCTCTCACGAAAGGCAGAAAGCGGCCTTATTTGCCCCAGAGGGGGCGCAAGTTCTGGAATATCTCACAAAGAAAAGGGGCTATTCTCCGGAACTTATTAGAAAGATGGGTTTAGGCTATCTATCCCAAAAGGAAGGGGCTTTCCTGGAAGAGAAAACAAAGATAGGCTATTATAGCGGCTTCGAGGATTTTCCCCTCTCTATCCCCTTCTATTCCGGAGGCCGGCTCCGAGGCTTCAAGTTGAGGTATATCTCCGAGGAAGCAGCGCAAAAATACGGAGGTGGCAAATATAGAAATACGGGTAGCCTCAACGGGATAATAAAGAAAGAGCCTTTTTGCCTCTCCCCTCTGAATGTCCGGAACAAGACAAAAGCGGAGAGAACCCTTATAGCCGTAGAGGGCGATCTGGATGCACTCCACGCAATAGCGGAGGGAGCGGATAATATCACGGCCACAGCCGGAGGAAAGATAACGGAGGATATGGCTAAAGCGATAAAGGAGAAAGGCTATAGTAACGTTATCTTAACCCTTGACACAGACGGAGCAGGCCAACAGTTCACGGAACAGAGTATAGAAATACTCCAGAACGAGGGAATAAGCGTATATGTCGCAACGCTCCCAGATGGGAAGGATACAGACGAATATCTGAATAAACACAGTATAGAGGAATTTAAAAAAGTTCTTTTGGACTGTAAGCAGGCTGTTTATTTCCTCTTCCGGAAGGAGGTAGAGCGATATAACCAAACACCCAAAACCCCTATAGATTTCGACAAGTTCACGGATAACGTTATAGACCTATCTATAAGGGCAAAAGACGAAATATTACGGGGAAGGATATTGGATAGCCTTAAGCAGGCTTACGGAATCTCCGGAGAGGAAGCCTATAAGGGATTCAGAGAAAGAGCCAATAGACTTAGAGCGGAGAAAGCAAGGGAGGAAGCCCTTAAGACCTCCGACACGGCCTTAAAGGAGGCCAACGGGTTACTATCCCAGGGCAACAGAGAAGCGGCCACAGAGAAAACGAGGGAGGCTCTGGAGCAGCTTAAGAAAGCAGATGGAGAGGATAAGCTATCTTTCCTCCTTACGGATAACACGGAAGAGCTTTGGCAACGCTATAGGAACCCCTCCAAAACACTTGATACGGGTTATATCTTCTGGAAGGATAAGCAGAAAGACCCAGACGATTTCCAGAGGCTCACTTTCCCCGCCGGAGGTATATCCGTAATAGGAGCGGCCACGGGACACGGAAAAAGTAAAATGCTGCAGAGCCTTACCCTTGACGCTTTGGAAGCAAAATGGGAAAAGGGGCTTATCCTCTATATCACTTATGAGGAAAACGAAGAGCAAGTAAATGAGCAATTCCTTAACGCTCTGGCTAACGTAGAACTTACGAAGAGAGGGGGAAACGCTCAACTCCGGATAATAGACGATTACTTACGCTCCGGAGATCCTTCCGTTTTAGAGGCCGGAAGCCAGGTAAAGAAAGGAGCGGCCACGTTTAACAGCGGAAGGAAGAGCAATAAGGAGGCCTTTCTGGAAGCGGAAGAGAAATGGAAGGGTATTAGGAAAAGCAATAGGATAAGGATATTAAAGCCGGAAGATAATTTCCTTGAAACCCTTTTGGATATCCTCAATTACGCAAAGGAACACCTTCCTTTAAGAGCCGTATTTATTGACTATATCCAAGAACTCTATATAGAGGACTTTAAGAAGATGCGAACAGACGAGCTAAAGGAAATAATGGTAGAACTTGACCTCTTCGCACAAAACACGAGGCTCCCTATAATAGCAGGCGCACAGCTTAAGAGAGAAACGGCCTCCCCTGCAGACCTCTTTAACAATATGATGGATTCTTCCGGATGGATAGAGAGGAAGGCCTCCGAAATAGTTCTTATCTGGAGTAGTAAGGAGACGATCAAGAACGAGGAAATAAAGAAGGTTAAGGACTTGATCCCAGATGCGGGAGAAGCAGCTCACTTTATAGCCCACCAAGAAGGGAAGCTCTTCCTTAAGGTTACTAAATCCCGTTTAATTTCCACTAACTCCACGGCAATAGTAAGGATAAACGGAAAAACGGGCAGGGTTGAGGCTAACGGGAATCTTCCGGAGGCTCCATCGGTAGAGCCGGAGAGATTGGATTTTAAGGAAGAAGCCTCTCCCCTGCAGACAGTAGGAAGCGGCCTTCCGGAAATAGTAATAGAAGAGCCTCAACGAGACGAATTCTTACCCTTTGGGGAAATGTTAAGCGATGAAGATTTACCTTTCTAAAACGTTAAGTATATGGCAAAAGTTATTTGTATAGGAAACCACAAAGGGGGAGTAGGCAAAACGACAGTTACGGCCAATTTGGGAGCCTTACTCTCACAGATGGGGAAGAAAGTTCTTTTAATAGATCTGGATGCACAAGCGAACTTAACAGATTGCTTCCTCCCCCAGAGGCCGGAAATAAGTATATTCAACTCCTTAACGGAAGAGATCCCCCTTCCGGTTACGGAGATAAAGGAGCGGCTCTATATTGTACCCTCTTCCCTTGAAATGTTAGATATTGAGGCCAAGACAGCGGACAATATAGACAGAGCGGAACTCCTTAAATACCTTATAGAGCCAATAGCAGAGGATTACGATTATATCTTAATGGATTGCCCCCCTTCTTTGGGAATTGTAACCCTTAACGCTCTTATAGCGGCCACAGACCTATATATAACCCTTACAGCGGAGACTATCCCCGTTAAGGGGCTAAAAATGCTCACGGATGCGATGGCGAAAGTACAGAAGAGGAAGAATCCTTCCTTAAAGCTCTCCGGAATCATTATAAACAGATGGGGAGGCCGGAACCTCAATAAGGATATAGAAAGCAGCCTCCGGCAAAGATACGGGGATATAGTCTTTAATACGAAGATAAGGGAAAATATCAGTATAGCGGAAGCCCCCTCCTTCCTTCAAGACGTAGCCTCTTACGCTCCAGGCTCACACGGAGCAGAGGATTATAAAGCCCTTACGGAAGAGGTAATAAAAAGAGCAGGGAAATAAAGTAATAACGAGAATATAATAATATTAGTAATATAATAACTTTAAAAATATAGTATTATGGCTAAGAAGAATTTTGGAAATGTTATAGACAACATTTTAGGAGACGAAGAACAGCAGCCCCAGGGCGCAACAGCGGAGAGAACAGCCACAGCCCCCAGAGGGAAGGGGAGGCCGAAAGTAGAGGGTTACGATAGAAGAACCTTTATAGTGAGAAAAGACCTCTTCCGGAAAGTTAGCTTTATAGCAGGGAAAGAGGATATTCTCCAAAAGGATATCTTAGAGGTGGCTCTGGAGAACTTTATAAAGGCTTATGAAGCCAAGAACGGGGAAATAGACCTTTCCTTTGCAGCAGAGAAGAAGAGCGCAAGGGACTTGATCTAAGGAAATGGAATGGATAATATTTCCTATCCTTTGGGTTATTGGCTTATGGCTCAACGATTACACACGGAGACACGGGAAGCCCTAATCCTTCAAGTGTTGAGGCTCCCCTCTCCATCGGAGACACGGCCACGGCCACAGCGGAAGCCCTCTGGAGGCTCTTCCCTTTCCAGATGGGGCAACAGTCAGGCCGGAGCCATCGGAGCGGCCACAGCCAACGGGGAAGCCTGCAGCGGCCTCTATCCTTCCGGAGGGTAGCCTCAACGATAACGAAATAATATACAGATATGGGAAAGACAAAAACGATAGATCTAAACGTTAAGATTACTTACGTTATAGACGAAGGAAGAGAAATGGTAGAGGAAGCGGAATGGGAAAACGCTATCTCTCTGGCAATAGCCCCCAATTTCCACACGAAGGAAGGAGGGGTATCTCTGGAGCGGGTAATAGTGGAATATCCAAACGGAGCGGAAAGAACCTTTATAGCGGAGACCGGAACCCACGGAGTTTTTCCAATAGTAAACGGTTGCTCAACTGAAGGGGTATTTTTCGGGAGCCTGGAAGATTGTAAGCAATACTCTAAGGAACACTATAAGGCCGGAGAATGTATAATAACCCCAATAGACTAATAAACGATATGGAGAAAGTATATTCAGAATTTGAGGTACCCGAATTAGATTTGGATTTACCGGAAATAGATATCCCCGAATTGGAAATAGATATCCCCGAATTAGATTTGGGAGATCTGGAACTTATAGAAGATTACTCCCTCTCCATCGGAAGCGGAGCGGAGGCCTCTCTTCCGGATAAAATGTTATAGTAATAAAAAGCGGCTTTATTTCCGTAAAGTTTGCATTACAGAAATTAAAAATTATAGTAATATAGAAATATGGGTAGACTACCGAAAGAACTCCAGGACTTTAAGGACAGCCTTAAAGATAAGACCTTCAAGGAAAGAGTAAAGCGATTCTTTGACCTTTCCTCTTCCCTTGATACGGATATGAACGAAAAGAGAAGGATTATAAAGGGAACTTTCTCAAAGAAGGAGGAAAAGGAATGGGATATAACCTATAAGCCTATAGTTATGACTTTGGAGGACTATATAGACCGGATAAGAACCCTTAACGTGAATAGACAGTACTTTTCCTATTATATAACGATGATCCTCCGCTTACGGGACACGATGGAAACGGAAGCCGAATGGCTTAACGGGAATCTGGAAGCAGCGGAGGCCTTAAAGGGAACGGAAGCAGGCTCCAGGCTCTATAATAGGCTCACGGCCTACCACAATAGGAGATTTGGAGTAGTACAGTTATATTTCGATGAGGAAAGCGGAAAATATGTACTCTTCAACGATGCGGATAAGAAGGTAAAGGAGGCCACGGCCTCACTAAGGAGAATCCTCTCAAACCTTAAGGGATATATAGAAGCCCTTAGAAACTTTATGGAATGGGTAGGAGAGGGAGACCTTATCCCCAGGGAGATAACGGAAATGGAAAAAGTACTTATTAGCACATACCACCCGCTTGTGGGCTTTAAGTATAGGGCTATCCACGGAATCCCAGAGAGAAGAGGCCTCAACGCAACGGAGCCAATTAACCTTGATGGAGCCGGAGAAGGGGAGAAGGATTTCCTCTTCCTCAACTATCTGGATTTAGAGGCCGAAGATAGCCTCACCTGGAAGAGGAATCTATTTGCAGGCTCTTACGAATATTATAAGAACAAATAAAGGCTTATGGAAGAACAAAAAGACTTATTCGAAGATAAGGAAGAATTAAATATCCCTTATACCTTTGACCCCGTAGACAGATTGAAGGAGAACGAGGAAAGGGAAGGAAAAGAGAAGGGGAAAGAAGAGAATAAATCCCCCAGGATATCCTATAGCCTAAGTAAGGGCTTATCACACCCCGCACACGGGGAACAGCTCTCCCTTTGGCCGGAATTTCAGTTACCCCAAAAGAAAGAAAAGCAGAAAGCGGTACCTTTCTATTTTACCCCTATCCAACACCAATTAATAAGGGCTTTCTCTATCTATCTAAGCCAACACGGGGATAATGATAAGATAAGAAAATTCAAAAAAGAGATAGAAGATGGAGAAGCCGGATTCTTCTCCGAGGCTATAAAGATATCAAACACAGAGATAGGAAAGATAATATACGGAAGCTCTTACAGAGCCGGAGTAGATGGGCAAAGAGTTTTTGAAGAAACACGCTCTTTGGCTAATAAATGGGTAGCCCAATTAGTAGAAACTTATCCCCTTGACGAAAGAGGGGAACGCTGTAAGGAGCCTAAGTTCTTACGCTTTTCCGCTCCGGTTATCCAGATAGATGCACGGGTAGACGATCAAGGAGAAACGGATTTAGATATTTCCCTTATCAGATTCGGAAGAATTCTTTTAGAGAAATTGGATAGTCGATGGATCCCGCAGCCCTTAACGGTTTTCAATATCCAAAACGAGAAGGGAAGGAAGATAACAACGGAACTTTCTTATACCCTTTTGGGAGAATTGGAATCACTCTGGAAAAGTGTTATGGGAGCGGAAGCAACAGCCCCAGAAGAGGACAATAAGAAGAAGCCAAAAGCAGAGAGAGACGAAATAAAGGAGAAAAAGGAAAAAGCCCTCTGGAGGGAACTTAAATTCTCCACAATTAAAGGAACTTGCTCAACAGATTACAGCTCCGGAAAAATGAAAATAACCTTTCTTAAGAATCTGGAAGAAGCCTTTTTCGGATATCAGAACTCTTTGGGTATTATAACAGCTTACGAAATAAAAAAGAAAGAAGAGAAAGTAAAGTTTAGGCTTAATCCCTATTACGGGAGGAAAGAAACAACGGATAAACTTATAGAAGCAAACAAACAGAAGGAGAAAGAAAGGAAGGAGAAGAAGAAAGCGGAGAAAGAAAATAAAGATATTTCCCAGATTTGAACTTACGCTCCAAGTGTTGAGGCTCCCCTCTCCATCGGAGACACGGCCACGGCCACAGCGGAAGCCCTCTGGAGGCTCTTCCCCTTCCAGATGGGGCAACAGTAAGGCCGGAGCCATCGGAGCGGCCACGGCCAACGGGGAAGCCTGCAGCGGCCTCCTATATTGCTCCAGATATTCCCTCAATAGTTACCACTTATTCCCACGAAGAGGAAGAAGAATCCTCTTATATATTTGAGGTAACAAAATATATTTTTGAGGTAACAAAGTATATATTTGAGGTAACAAAGTATATATTTGAGGTAACAAAATATATTTTTGAGGTAACGGGCACTTTCCGGAAACACTTATATATCAGCGAGTTACAGCGGCCTCCGAACTCTAATATATTGTTAGCATATCTTTGTATATATGTCGCAAGACTTTTATATACAAAGGCAAAAGGAAAAAGGAAAGGCTTTGGGAGCCTTCCTTTTCCTTTTGCTTATCCACACCAAAACACACAGCAGAAAGCAGCGGAACCCTTACACCTCCAGGGATAAAACCCCCCGTACCCAATTTTTTTTAAAGGGCTTTCGTTTTTCCGGAATCACCATGCCCTGCCTTTTATTGACACAGCAATTTTTGGGAATGTTGTTTTTCCCTTGTACCAAGATAAAGCCTTTTTCCCACGATAACGGAAAATAAAATTTCACAATGGTACCCAAAATCGGAATTTTCAAGGGGAGAACACCCCAAAGCCCACGTTATCCAGACCGGAAAACACGTTTTTAGGGGAATCCGGAGGCAAAAAAGCAGGCTCCCAGATACGCAAAAAAGCGGATTCCACGCTTTAAGCGAACACACAGCCCACAAATAGAAAGATTCCATCTATAGGGCAGGGCAAAGCAGCAGGCAGGCACACAGCAGCCCCACACCTTTAAGGCGATCTATCCGGAGGGTTATAACTATATATTTCCCCTCTCCCTCCTTCCGCTTCCCTTCCGGCTCCGGCTCCCTTGCTCTGGAATCCTCCCAGAGGGTAGCAGAAAAACGGCCTTTTTTGCCCTTTTTTGTCGGAGAAGCAAAGATATAAAAAAGGGGCTAAAACCCTTTAAAATGGGCTATTTGCGAAGATTGAAGGTAGTCTATTTTTCCGTAATTTGCTGATAAAAAGCAAGATAATTCACTTTATGAGGATAAGCACAAGAACGAAGGATAACGGAGGCTTTTTCTCAAAACCCGTATAAAACCCCACGAAGCGGAACTCTTCCACGGAAACGGGAAATTACCACGAAACGAAAATTATATTTATCTGGAGGCTCTTCCCCTTCCAGATGGGGCAACAGTAAGGCCGGAGCCATCGGAGCGGCCACGGCCAACGGGGAAGCCTGCAGCGGCCTCTATCCTTCCGGAGGGTAGCCTCAACGATAGCCAGACCGGAAGCAGCTC
>Ga0310695_10011892_pt1 | contig 12317 bp, 15 predicted proteins | sample RumenRJG_04DNA_FD_203882 | JGI IMG/M metagenome (GOLD analysis project Ga0310695, IMG submission 203882) | Bovine rumen microbial communities from Lethbridge, Alberta, Canada - RJG_04 (v2) (version 2) | ecosystem: Host-associated > Mammals > Digestive system > Stomach > Rumen | place: Canada... | reverse complement strand
TGACGGTTCGCACTCCGGAAGGCGGCGTTCTGATGGGCCGGAACTTCGATTTCAATTCGGCCACCGGAATCGTCCTACACACGGTCCCCGAGCAGGGTTATGAGACATATACCACCTTCAACACCAACTTCCTCGGATTCGGTGAAGGTTGGCTTCCGGAAGGCTTCAAGAATCAGTATATGGCACTATCCGTACTGTTCTTCGCCCTGGACGGCATCAATGAGAAGGGCCTGGCCGTCGCAGACCTGATGGCTGGTGACAACGCCCAGACGAATCAAGAAAGCGGAAAGCCCGCCCTTACCACCACATCGGCCATCTGCTACCTGCTCAAGAATGCCGCCACGGTGGACGAAGCCCTGGATCTGCTCCGGGGAATTGACATGCACTCCGACATCGGCGCTGCCCATCACTACGCCATCTCCGATGCCACCGGCCGAAGCGTGGTGGTGGAGTATGTAGACAACCGGATGGAGGTGGTTGAATCTGCCGCCGTCGCCAATCACTACCTGTGCGAAGCCAAACGGAACGTCGGCCTGATTGAGGGAGACCGACGATATGAAGTCCTGTGCCGTCTGTACAAAGCCACTGGAGGAACGATGAATAAAATGCAGCTCACGAAGACGATTGCATCTGTTTCCTTACCGCCGACGGAAGGAGGTCACATGGGCACCGCCTGGACCCTTGTGATGGACCTGACAAACCCTTCCGTCACCTACTATTCCCGCCGCCACTTCGACAAGCCATTTCACTTTGAATTTGAGAGGAAGGAGTTGGTAAAGTGATTGGCTGTACTCCTGGCGAATGGGGTGATGAAGAAACGTTTGACACTCGTGGTCAGGAGATTCAGCGATGGCTTGAGGACAATGCTGTAGAGCCTTACCGCTTTGTCATTATTGATGACTTCTCCACTATTGAAGCTGCCAGTGGTCAAGAAGATTTTTGGATCACCGTAAATTCCCACTGCGGTATATCAAAGAAAGATGCTAACCGAGCTATTCAGTTGTACAATCAGCAATGATAAAAACGTTTCTACGCCAATCTGGATGACTTCATAAAACGTCAATTCAACCTCTTCGCCCCATTAACATCCCCGGCCGAAAACGTCAGCACAAAGTTCCTGGCACCTCCTTTCTCGTAGAAGTAGATGCGGAAGACCTGGCCGCGGGTCAGGGAGACTTTGTCGAAGGTGAAGACCAGTTTCCCGGTGGCATCCGGCTGGACAACGCCCAGCCCATAAGTTTGCCGGGGGAAGATAGCTTTCTCGTACTGGAGGCCGCGTTTGGTGCGGCGCTTGCTCTCTACGGAGAAGCGGGGATCGGACAGCGCATAGCTCACGGCCGAGCCGTTTTTCAGGGAAATAAGGAGGAAGAGGACATCATCCTTGTAGAAGATGTTCTCGCAGAGAATATCGATACCGTAGCCGCTCGTGCCAAGGTGGAATAGTTCTGGTTTCATACTCACGAGGCTTTCAAATTCAATCGCAGATGATGCCGACGGCCCGCCGTCGGCATAGGAGGAGGATGAGAAAGAAAAAGGTGATGCGGCTTCGCCGGGGGCAGGAGCCTCCGGGGAGGCGGTAGTGCTGCGCGTGTCGATGTCCAGGCGCGAGGGGTGCTCCCGGTAGGCAACCAGGAAGGTGTGCATGGCGCCGGTACTCTCCAGGCAGGACATGGAGGTGCAGATGTCGAAGGGTTCACGGGCCTTCACGGCCACATAGTCTTTGCTGCCGTCCACAATCTTGGCGACGATGGCTTTGTTGCCCAGGTTTACGTACTTGAGCTCGGAAGCGAAGCGGAGGTGGACCACCTGCGTGGTGGAGATAAAAAGCGTGTCAGGGGCCTGTGCGGAGGCGATTCCGGAGCATAGCCACCCAGCGAGGACGGCAAGAATAATAGCAAACTTTTTCATCGTCTTTCAGCTTTTACAAGGTAAAACTCATAGCCGCTCACGACGGAGACGGAAAGCTCTCCGGAGGCGGATTTAGCAATGGTCGCGCCGGTACGGATAACGGTGGACGCAAGGTCGCCGACTAGGCCACCAAAGGTGGTTCCGGCGGTGGAAATGGCGTCGTTGCTGGCCTGTTTGGCATTCTTCGATGCCGATGTCTCCGGGCAGTAGATGCCCTGCAGCCCGTCGGTGTCGTAGGCGTCAAGGGCCAGCGGGATGATTCGGCCGTTCATCTCCAGAGAGCGCACCTGCAGCTCAAGCCGGTCGCCAATCTTGCAGATGGCTGCAAGGTGCGTGTTGGCCGGGATGCGGACGCCCCCTTCCACGTAATCTTCCAGCAGGCGCAGCGTCACTCGCTGGCCGCTGGTAATCTTCTGGTCCCGCACAAACATGCAGCGGAAAGGCCGCTTCGCACCTTCATATTGCACGGCAGCGTCATCAAAATCATCATCGAGGGAAGAGATGATGCCGTCGGAGGAGCCCACAGCCGAAAGGTCGATAGACAGGGGTTCCTGTTTCGGCTCCTCTGCCGGAGTCTCTTCTGTAGCACCGCCAGTAAGCACGTCCCGGACCATCTCGGCCCGGCGGCGCTCATAATCGAGCCGCTCATCCGAGGTCATCGGCCGGGAAGAGCCACCACCCCCGGAAGACCGGTGAGCGGAGGACGTAGAAGCCGGGGTAGATGTGGATGCCGGCGGTGCACCGAAGACACGGTCTACGGAACTCTCCTCAGAGCCACCAGAAGACGCAGCTCCAGCAGGCGCTGAAGGGGCAGTAGAGCCGGAGGAAGACACTAGCGAGATATCCTCATCGGCCTCCATCCTGGCGCCCAGCTGCTCGAAATAATCATCTGTCGAAGTCAGTCCACGATAGGCGTCCGACTTGCTGTCGGCCATCTCCTGGGCGATGCCGTCGGATATGGTCTGGGTTACGCCTTCATCAGCCTGGCCCTTCTTATTCTGGGGGATGAAGGATATTGCCACCAGGCCCAGGAGCGCCAGACTGGCCACCACCATCAGAATGAGCATTGTTTTCTTGTCAAGTTGCATAGTCTCAATGTATTAAAGTCAGCGCCCGATACAGATACCAGATGGCGGCGCCCACCATCAGGGCTATTCCCACATACACGCCTATGCGTACCAGGCGCGAATCATTCTTTACCTCTTTCATCGCTTCCGGGTCTCCACAAGGTTATTCTCCACCACCTTGAACTTTTCGATGATGAGACCGTGCGGGTTCACGTCGGAACGCCCGGCGTTGATGAGCTGGCAGGTGGACACGAACGAGTATTGGCTGACGGTGCTCTCACGCACAACATACTGCCGGGCATAGGTCTTCACCTGATAGGGATAGGAAGTAGAAACGAACTTCACCGAATCTACAATCATCTGCTGCGAGATATTGGCCGATACGAGGCGCGAGTAGTAACCCTTCTCGGCCAGGTCCTGGGAGTACTCGTAGGCGCTCCGGTCGGCCAGGTTGAAAGCCCGGTCCAGATTCTCCTGGATGGTCTGCTTCTGGGGCGAGAGGGTGAACATCAGTTCATGGAAACGGGTCACATGGTCCCGTATTTCCACATCCTTGGAGAGAATGGCGTCCGTCTGGAGCGCCAGCAGCAGAGACTTGCCCTGGTCCAGTACATAGATTTTGGAGCGCTGCTTCTCGGCAAAAGTCAAGGCATACACGCCCACCACAAGGGCGAAAAGCAGGGAGCCCGCAACGGCCACCAGCGTCAGGCGGCTCTGGCTCTTGAAGGACTTCTCGATGTCCTTTGTCATTGAAAGAATCTTATTCATAGTCATTTACTTATTTGAATTTTCCAAGAAGCATGGCGCCCTTCTGGGCGGTGGTGGCGATGCCCCGGTTTACATCGGAAGCTCCGCTGCCGGAGATAATCCACGAGGCCATCTGCGGCACGGCCAGCAGGCAAATCAGCGTCACCAGGTCCATCACGATGATGTGCAGCGGGAAGCCCAGCTGCGCCACATTGGGAGCGCTCCAGAACGCCGTGAACATGGCATCCTTGAGCTTGAAGTTCACGAAGTCGATGAGCGCCGCCATCGGGCACCAGAAGGAAATCTGGATGTACCGAGCAATCCAAACGCTGATATTGTTTCCAAACCCCGGCATCAGCGACAGGGCGAAGACAAACGGGCCGATGAGCCCGAGGATAATCAGGTAGATGCTGGACACCGCCAGCAGTATGTACTGCACAAGCTTGACGATGACGGATATTAGCACGGAAAGGATGTTCCCCACATTGTTCAGCACGGAGCCGACTTTCCCGCTTACGAAGCCTTTGATGCCGGCCCAGACCCGCTTGAAGAAGCCGGGCCGTTTCCCTTCCTGAATCGTTGTTTCGGCCAGCGATTCGGCCACAGCCGATGTTTCGAAGGACAGGCTCTCGATGGTGGTTGTGGATTTGCTGCTCTCCATTTCCTCCTCAAACTGGCCGACGAGCGTCTCCTTTTTCGACTTCTCTTCGATAGAGGAGTAAATCTCGTTGACCTTGCCCCAGAGGCCGGAAGGATCGTTGTCGACAGTGGCCGACACCGACTTGGTGACCATATGCGTAATGCTGTCAAAGGGCACCAGCACGAAGGAGTAGAAGTTGCAGGTGAGGAATAGGACGATGAGCGTCCGGATGACTGCCCTCATGTCCAGGCGGCCATAGGGGTCGTTCAGCATCTTGTTGTACCAGGTGATGAGCGAGAAACTGGCGGCGATGCACGCCACTGCGCAGGCCATGCTGTAGATGGCGCTGTGGTCGCCCGTGAAGATGCTCAGCTTGATCTGCTGGAGCATATCGGGATAGTTCAGTTTAATCGATGCCATGGCGCTACCAGTTGATTTTGAAGGATTCCTCTAAGGACTCGTAAGCCTCGGCAAGCCGCTGCCCACGGTCGATGTCCTCATAGGTGTCCCTTATATGATTGTATAATGCCGCGTTGGCCCGGGAGAGCCGCCTGTCACATTCTGCGAGCTGGGCAATCCGCTCTTCCTCGCTGACCTGGCTCTTTGCATCCAGATACTCCCGGGCGCGTTTGACTTCCCGGGACGCGAAAAGAAGGTACTGGAAACCCTCATACACCATCGAGCGGCCCTGATAGTAGGTTATCTGGCTGCCGTTCATGGCTTTGATGCGGTCCACGTAGCGCGTGAACATCCGGGCCATCTGCTCGTAGTTCTGCGCCATCCGGATGACCGACTGCGCCTTATAAAGGTCGCCGCGCACCTCCTTGTATCGTTTGTCCATCTCCTGCAGAAACTCCAGCTGCTCCTTGGCAACGCCCAGGTTCTGGAGGAACTGCTCCGTGTTAATCACCATATTGTCCCCGTCCTGCAGGAACGACAGGACCGCCTGCGCCAGGTTCGATGCGTCGAAGGTGGCAAACTGGGCCGATGCTTTCGGCGCCGAAAGCAGTATTCCTACGACTGCTGCGAAAACAACAATCAATCTCTTCATATCTCCTCCTTCCTTACAAGTTTCTTGATGGCTTTGATGTAGGAGCCGCCTGATTTCTCCACGGCCTTGGCCAACCGTTCTTTGTCTTTCTTGGCCGATGAGAACGCGATACGCTCTTCCGGAGAGACCTCCAGCCGCATCACGAAGCTCTTTCTGTTGCCAAGGTTGAAGAATACCTCTCGGCCGCTGGCCCCTAGGATCTTCAGCCGGTTAAGGGAAAGAACCATTCCCTTATCATCCTCGGAAAGGGAAAGTTGAGCGGCCAGTTCCTCGAACCTGTTCAGATACTTCGTCTGGTCCAGCAGAATCTTCACACCGGAGTTCTCCACGATGGAATCCTTGATGATGGGCGAAGAGGTGATATCCTTGAGTTCCTGGGTGACGACCATTGCTGCCGTGCGGTGCTTACGGGCCGTTTTCCAGAGTTCCAGCATATAGGTGGCCATCTGGGTGCCCATAATGGCTTTCCAGGCCTCCTCGATACACATCACCTTGAAATCGCTGTTGCTGGTCATCTTCTCCATGAAGGCATCCATAATCACCAGCGTGGTGATGGGATAGATGACAGGATCGCCCTTGATGTGGTCGATTTCAAAGACAACGAAACGGTCCTCCAGGATGTTCACGCTCTCACTGGAGTTCAGCAGGTAGTCGTAAGGACCGCCCTTGTAGAACTGTTCCAAAGAGATGAGATAATCCTTCAGGTCGAAGTATTCCTTCCCGGCATCCTCGGCTTTCAAGAGGTCCCCGAACACGTCGCGGACAAACTCGAAGTAGTCGTTGAAGACCGGATCAAACACCTGGTCCCACTGCCTCAGGAACGCGGAAATGCTTTCTCGCACATACTTCTCGGCCGAGCTGGAAATCTCCACTTTGCCGTTCTTCCAGAGCGTCACCATCAGGGTGAACAGGAAGTTCATCGCCTCGCTGTCAACCTGACTGAAGCGCTTGACATTGCGGAAGGGGTTGAAGGAAATCGGCTTGCCCTTCTCAAAGGTGTAATAGGTGCCATCCTTGCCGCCGGATTCTTCCTTGATGATGTGGCAAAGTGCCCGGTAAGAGTCGCCGACGTCAATCAGGAAGCAATGCTGCCCAGCTACATAGCATGAGCGCAGGTATTTGTTCATGAAGAACGACTTGCCGGAACCGGAAGGGCCCAGCAGGAACACGTTGTAGTTCTCTATGAGACCGGCGTCCAGCGCCTTTTCCTGAATGTCGAAACGCTGCGGGACCAGTCGGATTCGGTCACTCATTTTGAGCACGCCATCGACAATGCCTGTGTCGAATCCGTCAAAGAGATTCAGGCATAGTCCGGACTGGAGTTCCATGGTCATGTATTCACTGAATGCTAGCCCGGACTCGTTCCCGGGGATGGAAGTCCAGAACTGCGCCGGAGCATTTGCAGTGTCCCGGACCGGCGTGATGCCCAGCTTGGAGATGGCTGTCGTGGTTGCGTTCTCATCCACGGAAAACACGCTCAGATGGCAGCGAACGGTACTCATCTGCTGCACCGCCGCCGTCTCCAGATACTCGTTGATTTCCTCTGCGTACTTGCGGTTTTCCGCATTCCGGGCGCTCATGGACTGCATCTGCCTGCGCTTGCTGTCCAGGCTGCCGTGGATGTCTTTGAGCGGTTCCTTTACGCAGAACCAGTTCACCACGTGTTCGCAGTCCAGCGCCTGCCCGATATCGTTCAGGAAAGACAGCATAACGGCTGAGTTTTCTGTTGAAAGGTCCCGGTTGCGTTTGCAGGAAGCCACTTCGCCGGGCAACTGGTCCAGGTCCGCAAACAGATGGCAGACAATGGATTTGTCACCAATCCGAAGCGCCCTGGGCGATACCTGGATGTCCGACAGAACATCCGCGCCGCCGTCGGTGAAATTGAGATAGTCCTGCAGGAGGCCGGGCTTATCGGCGCCGAAGATATCCTCCTCGGTCAGCCGCCTCATTGATAACAGGCTATTGCCGCCCAGCATTGCCCCGAACTGCTCCGCAGCCGTCAGACAGCGACCAATCGCAGCCGCGGATGGAAGGCCTGCACCGGCGAGCCCCATCAGACCGCTGGATCCGCTCCGCACATTCTTCTTGGATGAGAAGGAAAGCCAGAGAAGGCAGCGGTGGTCCAGGTACTCCCGCCCGTCGAAGTGCTCCTCATAGGCCTTCTCCAGAAAGCCAGAGCTCTTTTCAGCGTGGTACCTCTTCCGCATAAAGATGTCCTGCTTGTGGACAATCGTATAATCTGGCAGCAACGCAATGGCACCGGCCAGCGTCCCTACGAGCGAGTCGTAACCGGCTTCATTGCAGCGGAATGCCGGGGGCAACTGCACCTCCCAGCCCACGCAGATGTCGCCTCGTTTGCTGAGTATCACCCCGTCGCCTCCGTTGAGAACGGGGAAATTGTCTCTGATATCTATCGCTTCCATACCTTACTCCTCACTAAAATGAACTTGGGAAGCCGCATCCCGGCCATCCGGCGGGACAGGGCCTTTTCTCCGAACTTCTGCTGTATCTCTGTCAGGGCCAGATAACCGCCCACGACAAGTGCCAAGGCCGATGCCAGCCCGAGAAAAGTCCCACCGACTGCACCGACAATCAGCGATAGCACGATGATTCCCAGCAGACCCGCAAGGGCCACCGGGATGTAACGTCCCTTTATGCCCAGCAGCGTGAACGGCCGGTCCAGATTCCTGTAAACCCTGCACCTCATAACCCGATGAAGTTTTTCAGCACGAGGGCTGCGATGATACAGAACACCATACCGCCGCACCATCCGAGGGCCTTCTGGGCGCTCTCCTGGTCTCCGGCGTACATCTTGATTCCCACGGTGATGAGGGAAACGATAGCTACGATTGCCAGTACGGCAATCACCACCTGGTAGATAATGGAACCCGCCGAACGAATCTGCGAGTTCGCCTCGTTCAAAAACGAAATGGCATCCTGTGCCGATGCCGAGATGCTCACGGCAAGGCCCAGGACGCCACACGCCGCATATCTCTCTCCTCTAGTCTTCATCACTTATGCGTTTTTAATAATGTTGCTTGCTTTCTCTTCTTCCAGAGCGTTCAGATTGGCTTCATACTTTCCCGTCATCGCTTTCGCTTCGGGGGAAGCCTTTCCGGACTTTTTCTTGCTGGGCGGCTTGACCGGCTTTTTTTCTGCCGCTTCCTTTGCTTCGTCCTCTTTCTTCGTGGCCAGCCGAGCCTTGGTCAGCGTCTTGGGCTCCGGCGGTTTGAAACTTTTGGGGATAACGTATTTCTCGGGCACAGTAACCGGTACCAGTTCCACCTTGGGAATAATCCTGAAAAGCAGCTCACGCGTCGATACCTGCCGTTTTCTTATCCAGTTCCACATACTCTAACACTTCATCAAACAGTTTGACAATACCGGGGTTCCGCTTCCTGGCGTAAGCCATCGGGAAATCCACCGTGCTCCGGATATGGGACGTCGCGTCCTTTTCTTTCTTCATGGATTCGGACTGCTTCACGTAGTGCTCCGATATTACCGAGCCGTCTTCGGCAAACCACTCCCGTACCCGGGCGTAAGCCTCCTTGGGTTCCCGGCCGCAGACCCGGTTGAAAAAGAGCCGCGTCCGCTGGTGGTTTTCCTGCAGGATATGGGAGAGTGTCCGCATCGACGCGATAATCATCGGGTCCAGTTCCACAGGAATCAGCATCAGGTCGATGTGACCGTCCAGAAGCAGCTGACACACCGGGTCTTCATCTGAGAAGGAGCCGGAGAAATCCAGAATCAAGTAGTCCAGTTCTGTGCTTAACTTCTCAAACTGTGAGGCCAGGGCGCAGATATCCTTCGCCTTTTTCTTTCTCACCCTCTCGATGGGGTAGAAGTCTTCTCCCTTGAAGGGAATCCCTTCCCGTTCCAGATACAGAAGGTCGCGCTCCCGCATGTGGGCAAGGTTGAATTCCGGGAAGTCAAAGTCCAGCACCATCACCCGTTTGCATAGGCGATATTTGATGTAGGAGGCAAGCAGCACGTTGAACGTGGTCTTACCTGTTCCGCCCTTGGCGGAGAAGAAGGAAATGACTTTCATACGCCTCAATTCTAAAACAACACTTTGTCATATTCACGCTGACAAAGGTAAAATCCGACTTCCAAATCGCCAAATCTCAAAACAAAAAGTGCCACATTTTTATGATTATTTTGTGGCAAAAACTCCAGCCCGAAAACCTTCCAGAAGCCCCTAAAGCGCCGATTCTTTTGCCATTAATTGACAATTCCACGAATAATCCTTATCTTCGCAAACACGGAACAGATACTAAACCTATGGACCAACCCAAAGTGGACCGTATGCTGCGCCTGATGCAGCTGCTTTCCAGCAACATTGATTACAGCGTGGATGACCTGATGAAGGAACTGGGCATTTCGCGCCGCACCGTTTACCGCTATATTGACACATTCAAGGAAGCGGGATTCGCCGTCCAGAATACCCACGGTAACGTCTGGCGCCTGGCCACCCTCAAGAACAAATACGGAGACCTCTCCAAGGTGGTTTACTTCTCGGAAGAGGAGGCCTGTATCATGAACGGCTTGCTGGAATCCCTGGACAATACCAACGCGCTCAAACAGACCCTTCGGCGCAAGCTGGTGGCGGTCTATGACTTCGATGCCGTTGGGGACTATGTGACCAATGAGGCCATATCCGAGAATATGGACGCCATCTCGGATGCCATCCGGGAGAAGAAGACCGTCTTGCTGAAGGACTACGCCTCCTCACACGCTGGCAAAACCAAGTCCTACAAGGTGGAGCCCTATCAGGTGAACACCAATCACATCGACCTTTGGGCGTATGACGTGAAAGACGGCATTAACAAGCGTTTCAAGACTGCCCGCATCGGCCGTGTGGAGATACTCTCCGATGAGCCCTGGCAGCACGAGGAAGCCCATGCCTCACTGGAACTGGACGATTTCCGGATTCACGGCGAAAAGCCCGTCCACGTGCGCCTGCGGCTGGATATGGTGGCCCGGAACCTCCTGCTGGAGGAATATCCGCTGGCCGAAAAGAACCTCAGAGCAGAGGGTGATGAAACCTGGATCTATGAGGCCGACTGCAACGGCATGAAAGGCGTGGGCCGCTTCGTCCTGGGCCTGCCGGACCGGATTGAAGTCTTGGAGGGAGAGGAGGTCAAGGGCTACTTGAAAGAAAAAGCCGGGGACATCTTAAACGACAAAGCCCTATGAACCAGCGCAAGATAAACCGACTGCTCAGGGAGCTCACCCCGGAAATACGCGCCTACCTGTTCCCAGGACTGGCGGAACCTCTGGAGAGCCCCGGCTTCTTCGAAAGCATTCTGGAAGAGATGCCAGCTCCGATGGCCATGTACGACATGGAGATGGATATGGAAGCTGGCGAGCCAATGCATAGGCGGGAAAGAAAAGCAGCAAAGGCCGCGGCGCCTGTCTTTGGCCGATACAAACAAACAAAACCTGCGAGCTGCGAACCATTAGAGCCGGACGCCGAACCGCTGGATCCTCGTACGGAAGAGATCCTTGCTGAAATTCGTCGCCTGCAGGAAAAATACGGCGTGAGCATCGACGAACTGGAAGTGATGCTGGACTATACCGTCAAACTCAGCCGCCTCCGAATCACCCGGGGCGGGCGCATCTACCTGACCGACTACGATGACAAGGAAGTCAAGATGACCAATGTGGCCAAGTCGCTCTATTTCCTCTATCTGCGTCATCCGGAAGGGCTCCGTTTCAAGGAGATTGCCGAGCACCAGGAAGAGCTGCTGCATATCTACGGGAACATCACCGGACGGGATGAACCTGAGGAAATCGAAAGGAGCATTGACATTCTCACGGATCCTCTCGGCAACGGCCTCAATGTGAACGCCTCCCGCATCAAGACGGCATTCAAGAATGTGGTCAGTGACCGTATCGCGCGTTTCTACTACCTGAGCGGTGGCGCCGGAGAAGAAAAAAAGGTCCCGTTGGACCGGGACCTCGTAATCTGGGAGTATTAGTTTTCCTCTTCGAACAGACGGTCGTACATGGCTTCCGGTGCGGCCGATTCACAGAGGTGGGCGAACTTGCGCCCGGCTTTGCGGAAGCGGACGGACATTTTGCAGACCCCTTCGGCCGTGGCGTCAAAGTTCAGGGCATTGTCAATGTTCAAGTCCCGGGCCACTTCCACGGCATCCTGGTTGGCACCGATGTAGGCGAAGGTCCATCCCTTCTCCCTAAGGCGCGATACGAGGGCCTTTACCGTCTTGCCGGAATACTCCTCCGAAGCGTTCTCATAGCCGTCGGTGATAATGGTGGCCATCACGCGGTCGCCCTCGTGAATCTGACCTTCCAGCGTGTTCAGGGTCTTTCCCATCGCATCATAAAGGGGTGTGCAACCGCCGGGACGGTAATCCTTCCGGGTGAAGTCTTCCACCTTCTCGATGGCCACGCGGTCACGGCGTGTCTTCACGCCGGCGATGCCGTTACCCTCGAAGGTGACGATGGTCACATAGTGTTGCTGGTCGGAAAAATCTTCGGCGTTCTTGCGGATGCCGGAAAGCACTTCGTTGATGCCGGTGAGGGCCTGGTCGTAGATGGCGGACATGCTGCCGCTTTCGTCGAGGATGATTACGTTGTAGATGTTCATGGCGCTGTGTGTTTAAAGTTTCTGGAGCAAAAGTAATCCCTTTGTCTCCGGTGGCGAAATAGCTGAAAGCCTTTCACGTATTTGGGGAGGTGAGAAGAAAAAAATGACACTTTGTCATTGAAAATGAGGGCGCTGTGTCAGAAATTGACAAAATCAGTTTTTACCTTTGACTTGAACTGAAAAAAGTTGACACTGTACGGGGAAAAAGAGTACAGTGAAATGAAAGAAAGAACAAAAGTCAGGTGGCATTGGGATGCAGCGACTCATCAGCATGTACGGGAAGAGGTGCCTATA